>Ga0116188_1004253_pt1 | contig 10230 bp, 12 predicted proteins | sample AD_JPNTR2_MetaG_FD_89807 | JGI IMG/M metagenome (GOLD analysis project Ga0116188, IMG submission 89807) | Active sludge microbial communities of municipal wastewater-treating anaerobic digesters from Japan - AD_JPNTR2_MetaG | ecosystem: Engineered > Bioreactor > Anaerobic > Digestate | place...
CGTCGTCACGGCGATCCTTGATCGCTTGCTTCATCATAATAGCATTGCAATCAACATCAGAGGCAACAGTTTCCGCTTACGGGGAAAAATCTCGAAGGACGGGGTCGATTCTCAGGACACTGTTGGGTAAGGGTGGTATACTTTTCATTCCCAGAATTGGTATACTTTTATCTTACCGTTGACACCTTCTTCTCATTAATACCTTAATCCTCGATTTTCTCTTCTCGAATCACTCCGTCGTGAAATCAAACTGAAGACCTTGGGAACATATCGCGGGGCCAAATGGCAAAAGGTGATAATATCCGATAAACGTGATAATAAACGTGATAATAAGAATGGCTGAAAATGGCTGAACCTATTCTTCCGCCTTTGAAGCCGATCCCCATGAAGGACAGAGTGTCCATACTCTTTGTGGAGAAAGGCAACCTCGATGTTCTGGACGGCGCTTTCGTAGTGGTGGATAAGAACGGGGTCAGGACACACATCCCGGTCGGAGGTGTCGCCTGTCTCATGCTGGAGCCCGGCACCCGGGTGTCTCACGCAGCCGTTAACCTTGCTTCGCGGGTTGGATGTCTGATTGTCTGGATCGGTGATGCAGGGGTGCGGCTTTATGCCGCCGGCCAGCCGGGTGGAGCTCGGGCGGACCGTTTGCTTTATCAGGCTAAGCTGGCTCTTGACGATAATGCCCGTCTCAAAATCGTCCGCAAGATGTATGCAATGCGATTCAAGGAAGAACCGCCAGCAAAACGCAGTGTAGAGCAATTACGGGGAATCGAGGGGGTGCGAGTCCGCAAAATGTATGAGCTCCTGGCAAGGCAGTATCGGGTGGAATGGAAACATCGCAACTATGATTATACCCAATGGGAAAGCGGCGATATTCCAAACCGGTGTTTGAGTTCCGCCACTGCTTGTCTCTATGGTATTTGCGAGGCTGCGATTCTGGCTGCAGGGTATGCACCGGCAGTCGGTTTCATTCATACCGGCAAGCCGCAGTCTTTTGTCTACGATATTGCTGACCTCTTCAAGTTCGAGACTGTAGTGCCGGTCGCATTCAGGATTGCTGCCTGGAAGCCGCGTGAGCCTGAACGAGAGGTTCGGCTGGCCTGTAGAGATATATTCAGGCAAACAAAGTTGTTAAAGCGCATTATTCCGACGATAGAGGAGGTACTTGCAGCCGGGGAGATAAAAATGCCTGAGCCACCGCCTGAATCCGTCGATCCGGCAATACCGAACAAAGAGGGCATAGGCGATGCTGGTCATCGTGGTTGAGAATGTGCCTCCACGGTTGCGCGGACGATTGGCGATATGGCTGCTTGAAGTGCGTGCGGGTGTCTATGTGGGCAAAGTGTCTCGTCGTGTACGGGAGATGATCTGGAGTCAGGTCGAAGCGGCTATGGAAGATGGGAACGCTGTGATGGTGTGGAGTACGAATACCGAATCCGGATTCGATTTCATGACGCTGGGCAAAAACAGGCGGATACCGAAGGAAATGGACGGGATCAAACTGGTCTCGTTTCTCCCTGACAATGACGTATCTGCAATGCTAGAAAAGTAACGACACGACAGAGGAGTAGTTTTGCCTACCAATCAGTTTATACCAGGTGAATGGCTATGCCCAAATATCGCAATAAAATAAGACTCAAGAAATACATAATGAAACACTGGGAATGCGATCCACTCACTGAGTATCTCATCTGCAAAGGATTCAATGATGAGATAGTTGGAGCGGATTGGAAATATTTGTTTGCTCATGGGATAAGAAAAATCTCCGTAGATTTTGATCTGAAGAATATCTGACGTTATATCAGATAATTACAGGAAGTGTGTTCCCCACATGCGTGGGGATGAACCGAGATTGATGAATTTCGACGATGTAAAGATCACGTGTTCCCCACATGCGTGGGGATGAACCGTTGTCCAGTGCTGTCGTACCGTGCTTTATTGCGTGTTCCCCACATGCGTGGGGATGAACCGCGCGAGAACACTAAATGCCCCCAAGAAAAATAGTGTTCCCCACATGCGTGGGGATGAACCGGAGAAGTGTACGAACCCGAGCGGGTCGGAAAAGTGTTCCCCACATGCGTGGGGATGAACCGCGGCGATGAGAACCGCCGAGGACGCGATGTGCGTGTTCCCCACATGCGTGGGGATGAACCGTCCTACATTTAGCATAGGCTGTGCTCTATGTGGTGTTCCCCACATGCGTGGGGATGAACCGTGAACAGGCGATCTCATCAAACAATTTATTCAGTGTTCCCCACATGCGTGGGGATGAACCGACCAATGCGGTACAGATACCAGAATGTCTTTAGTGTTCCCCACATGCGTGGGGATGAACCGCATGAGTTGATTATCGGAGGACTATTCTTATGGTGTTCCCCACATGCGTGGGGATGAACCGTGGTTTTGAAAGAGCCCGTCGAATCGTTGAACGTGTTCCCCACATGCGTGGGGATGAACCGGTTCATTCCGCTCCGTTCGGGTGCGGAGACGAGTGTTCCCCACATGCGTGGGGATGAACCGCAATCTGGAGGCAGGAGAAATACAGCGATGGGGTGTTCCCCACATGCGTGGGGATGAACCGCGGCGAGTACGACCATGCCTATCAGTTGCCCAGTGTTCCCCACATGCGTGGGGATGAACCGGCCGAGAAGATTTCCGTCCGCAGTCACGCACCGTGTTCCCCACATGCGTGGGGATGAACCGGCTGCCCTGGAAGAAGGGATGCGTGCTGCATTGTGTTCCCCACATGCGTGGGGATGAACCGATTCCCGACCCGAACAGGGCGCCGCCGCCGATGTGTTCCCCACATGCGTGGGGATGAACCGGTGTTGTCGATATTGTGAACGGACGCATCACCGTGTTCCCCACATGCGTGGGGATGAACCGCCAAAGGGCACTGCTGAGTATGAGGGTACAGAGTGTTCCCCACATGCGTGGGGATGAACCGAACTTGGTGTCCTTGGCCTGAAGCTCATCCGAGTGTTCCCCACATGCGTGGGGATGAACCGAACAACCCAGCGGCCCTGGGCGCTGACGAGGAGTGTTCCCCACATGCGTGGGGATGAACCGGGAAGATTCACAAGCTGGCGTCTGGATATGGTGTGTTCCCCACATGCGTGGGGATGAACCGGCCGCTATCTCAAGCCTGGCCTCTGCCGCCTCGTGTTCCCCACATGCGTGGGGATGAACCGGACACGGGAACCCTCGAAGAAGACGCGGATATGTGTTCCCCACATGCGTGGGGATGAACCGGCGGTCCATTGTGATTCCTGCCTTGTCCATCGGTGTTCCCCACATGCGTGGGGATGAACCGGCATGGTGGACCGAACACCCCGACGCGTCAATGTGTTCCCCACATGCGTGGGGATGAACCTTTCAGGCAGGCGGGGCGCTCACTCGGGGAAACGTGTTCCCCACATGCGTGGGGATGAACCGTAACTGCTTCGACCCGAACCATGTATGGAGCGGTGTTCCCCACATGCGTGGGGATGAACCGGATTCAGTCACAGGGGCAGTAATTTTCAAAACGTGTTCCCCACATGCGTGGGGATGAACCGGACATTGCGGACGAGATCATCATCGGCATCGAGTGTTCCCCACATGCGTGGGGATGAACCGGAGGACACATGTTCATTGCTATGCATTGCGCGGTGTTCCCCACATGCGTGGGGATGAACCGGTTTTCAATTTCATCATTGCAGGTCATTGAGAGTGTTCCCCACATGCGTGGGGATGAACCGGGCATCGATGGATTCTGGGTGGCATGCCATCAGTGTTCCCCACATGCGTGGGGATGAACCGGCGGGGATACCCTCATTATCAGGTCCGGGACGGTGTTCCCCACATGCGTGGGGATGAACCGCCAGCCAGGAACATATTATGGGTGTCCTCACCGTGTTCCCCACATGCGTGGGGATGAACCGCCAGCCAGGAACATATTATGGGTGTCCTCACCGTGTTCCCCACATGCGTGGGGATGAACCGCTCGATGCCGATCCAGGTGTATTGCCACCACTGTGTTCCCCACATGCGTGGGGATGAACCGACCTATTACGCAAAATTCGAGATGCGTGGCCGTGTTCCCCACATGCGTGGGGATGAACCGCTCGCAGTGGGCGAGTGCCTGGTGGCCGACGGGTGTTCCCCACATGCGTGGGGATGAACCGAGATAGAGGGTAATCAATGCCCATTGTCCCACGTGTTCCCCACATGCGTGGGGATGAACCGCAAAATTTTAGGGAGAAGAGTCATGACAATTCGTGTTCCCCACATGCGTGGGGATGAACCGGGCATCGTGATCGCGGTCGACACCGACCCGGGGTGTTCCCCACATGCGTGGGGATGAACCGGGTCAGTCCTACCGCATTATTCGCTACCCCGCGTGTTCCCCACATGCGTGGGGATGAACCCCTGCCCGTATGTATGTTGCCGTAGAAGGGACCGTGTTCCCCACATGCGTGGGGATGAACCGCCCGTATCGCTGAGTACGAGGCCGATGTGGCGGTGTTCCCCACATGCGTGGGGATGAACCGCCCCCGGCCCCTCCCTGCGTCGTGCTGGTCGTGTGTTCCCCACATGCGTGGGGATGAACCGTCCACTGGTTGGCTGATACATAATCATATATAGTGTTCCCCACATGCGTGGGGATGAACCGCGAATATTATCCGGCTTCGCAGCCGTTGCAGTGTGTTCCCCACATGCGTGGGGATGAACCGCCCTACAACCTGCCCCCCGGCTATTGGCTGGCGTGTTCCCCACATGCGTGGGGATGAACCGCATCTCGGAAGCACCTCGGTTCCTAGTTCGGAGTGTTCCCCACATGCGTGGGGATGAACCGGACGAATTCAACGCCATGTTCCCAGTAGCCCAGTGTTCCCCACATGCGTGGGGATGAACCGTGGACCTTATGCATGGCCCGGAGGTTATCCTTGTGTTCCCCACATGCGTGGGGATGAACCGAGCTGAGAGAGACAGTAAAAGAGCATTACTGCGTGTTCCCCACATGCGTGGGGATGAACCGTTCTTCTCGTGTGCGATAGTAAACTACCTCACGTGTTCCCCACATGCGTGGGGATGAACCGTTTACTTTCTCATGAAATAAATTGTGTGATCAGTGTTCCCCACATGCGTGGGGATGAACCGAGCTTCCTGAATATTGACATTCGCTAACATTCGTGTTCCCCATATGCGTGGGGATGAACCGATACGGCAATTCAGAGAGCGCCTGAAAATAGAGTGTTCCCCACATGCGTGGGGATGAACCGGCCGCCTCTGTGTGCGTCATGCCCGACTGTTCGTGTTCCCCACATGCGTGGGGATGAACCGTATGAATTGATGCAATTTGCACGATTGTATATGTGTTCCCCACATGCGTGGGGATGAACCGACCGGCAACCTCATGCCCCCTGTGGCCGTCATGTGTTCCCCACATGCGTGGGGATGAACCGGCTCTCCCTGTCAGCCCACACCGACAGAGAGAGTGTTCCCCACATGCGTGGGGATGAACCCCAGGCTCAAACACCCGCGCAACCCACCGATCCGTGTTCCCCACATGCGTGGGGATGAACCGTATTACGGCACAAGCGGAAAATGGATTGATGGGTGTTCCCCACATGCGTGGGGATGAACCGACGAGCGGCGAATAGGATGGAATTGAGTCATAGTGTTCCCCACATGCGTGGGGATGAACCGCGGACGAAAACGGGATTTTCACGCATTATGTGGTGTTCCCCACATGCGTGGGGATGAACCGCTGTTCCGGCATGGAACCCGAGATGTGCCAGAGTGTTCCCCACATGCGTGGGGATGAACCGGCTCACCGCTGCATGGAGTGCCAGAAGGACATGTGTTCCCCACATGCGTGGGGATGAACCGGGATATGGCCTTTGATCGATAATGCTGCCGTGGTGTTCCCCACATGCGTGGGGATGAACCGCATTAATCCCGATCGAGCATGGTTTCTGGCCCGTGTTCCCCACATGCGTGGGGATGAACCTAGGACTGATCTTTTGTCAGTGTTGAACGAATTGTGTTCCCCACATGCGTGGGGATGAACCGCGGGATGCGCGGGACGCTCTCACCATCACAGTGTGTTCCCCACATGCGTGGGGATGAACCGCGGTAATGTGCAATCTCTTTCCAGATCCTGCTGTGTTCCCCACATGCGTGGGGATGAACCGCAGGGGAATTGGACGAGTAAGTGAGGGGGCAGGTGTTCCCCACATGCGTGGGGATGAACCGAATTGGCAGATACTAGCTTTTTAGGTTTAGCCGTGTTCCCCACATGCGTGGGGATGAACCGCATGGGCGGCATCACCCGCTACGGCGGAAAGGGTGTTCCCCACATGCGTGGGGATGAACCGGCGATATCTGCAGGACTCCTGGATCCCATATCGTGTTCCCCACATGCGTGGGGATGAACCGAGCGACCAGTACTTTATCAATGTTGCAACTGAGTGTTCCCCACATGCGTGGGGATGAACCGGCTAAGTGGCGACAGAAGTCACCTGCATTGTTGTGTTCCCCACATGCGTGGGGATGAACCGCGGGTAGGCGGCGGGATCGTGATGTACGAGGCGTGTTCCCCACATGCGTGGGGATGAACCGTATGGCCCTCGGTGCATAAACATCCTTGTGACGTGTTCCCCACATGCGTGGGGATGAACCATGAGCATAGTCTATTGCCCCATCTGCTACCTCGTGTTCCCCACATGCGTGGGGATGAACCGGAGCTTGAAAAGATCCCGGCAATCCTTGAGTTGTGTTCCCCACATGCGTGGGGATGAACCGATTGCTGGCGATGGGGGGTTGGAGATGAGGCAGTGTTCCCCACATGCGTGGGGATGAACCGTCGGTGTCCAGGGCGGCGGGCGTGGTCACGGCGTGTTCCCCACATGCGTGGGGATGAACCGTTTATACATGAGAGTAAAGAACATGAAATGCCGTGTTCCCCACATGCGTGGGGATGAACCGCCATGAAAACGCAATGAATATCCCAGCCATTAGTGTTCCCCACATGCGTGGGGATGAACCGGAGATCCAGGCATACAGCAACACAATGATGATGTGTTCCCCACATGCGTGGGGATGAACCGCCGATCAAGCGGCTCTACCGCGACGAGGTGAAGTGTTCCCCACATGCGTGGGGATGAACCGTGCCAGGTCGTGCTGAGCTACTACGTGCCATGGTGTTCCCCACATGCGTGGGGATGAACCGACGGCGAGCAGAGAGAAAAAAAGAACGGCAAGGTGTTCCCCACATGCGTGGGGATGAACCGCGCGATCCTAGGCCATGGAAAGCCAATGAATAGTGTTCCCCACATGCGTGGGGATGAACCGCCAATGAATATCCCAGCCATTACTTTTGAACCGTGTTCCCCACATGCGTGGGGATGAACCGGAGACATATGGCCTTCGATTGATACCCATTAAGTGTTCCCCACATGCGTGGGGATGAACCGGTAGCCGCGAAGATGCGCGGACTGCTGTCGGAGTGTTCCCCACATGCGTGGGGATGAACCGTCCGATTCTAGGCCATGGAAAGCCAATGAATAGTGTTCCCCACATGCGTGGGGATGAACCGGTGGGCGAGCTCGTGGGGTTCAACTTCGCTGCGTGTTTCCCACATGCGTGGGGATGAACCGTCCTTGACCTTGATGTCTGCCCGCTTCACCAGGTGTGTTCCCCACATGCGTGGGGATGAACCGCATACAGAGCATCGCCGCGATGCGCGGAAACGTGTTCCCCACATGCGTGGGGATGAACCGATGCAGCCCGATCACGGAGCGGAGGCTCCTGGTGTTCCCCACATGCGTGGGGATGAACCGGCATCGACGAGGCACGGGCGGCCATCCTGGACGTGTTCCCCACATGCGTGGGGATGAACCGAACTGGACCCCTGCCAAGGTAGCGCGGATCATGTGTTCCCCACATGCGTGGGGATGAACCGCCCTCTTCATGGGCAAGAATGGCCTTTGCGATGTGTTCCCCACATGCGTGGGGATGAACCGGGGCGTAAAAAATGCTAGGCGCGATGTTAGGAGTGTTCCCCACATGCGTGGGGATGAACCGTCCCAGCTAGCTCGTTCATAGATCTTTCTGTTGTGTTCCCCACATGCGTGGGGATGAACCGGTCCACGAGGACGTGCTCGACAAATACACCGAGTGTTCCCCACATGCGTGGGGATGAACCGAGCTCCTCGTCCGCGTGGTCGCGATACGAGGCGTGTTCCCCACATGCGTGGGGATGAACCGGGTTTCGAGGCTACGTCTTATGGTCAGCAGGTGTGTTCCCCACATGCGTGGGGATGAACCGTACGTCTCTGGGGTCGCCACGCTCCTGGGCAGGTGTTCCCCACATGCGTGGGGATGAACCGGCCTTCATGGACCGCTTGCAATGCATCAGCAAGTGTTCCCCACATGCGTGGGGATGAACCGTCGTTTGACGCCGTACGGACATTCTGTTGGAAGTGTTCCCCACATGCGTGGGGATGAACCGCCGGAAGAGGGATTGGTCGTCACACATGCGGAGTGTTCCCCACATGCGTGGGGATGAACCGTGACGTGCCGAAGTCGAGCACCACGCAGTCGCGTGTTCCCCACATGCGTGGGGATGAACCGGCGAAGAAGCATATAGCAGTTCTCCCCGAGAAGTGTTCCCCACATGCGTGGGGATGAACCGATCATCAGCGCGGAAGAGAGGATGGCAGAGAGGTGTCCCCACATGCGTGGGGATGAACCGAATATTCTTCGCAGACAAGAACGTTATCACCCGTGTTCCCCACACGCGTGGGGATGAACCGTAATTTGCGTATTCCTCCTTCGACTTCAGGAAGTGTTCCCCTCGCATGCGAGAACAGACCAGTGGTTCTCTTTGGCAAGGAAAAGGGAATGTTCGTGGCGGTTCGGGCAAAGGGGGGTGTTTTGAAGACGTTGATCATGATTCCGGAATTCAAACTATAATACTTGGGCAAGCGGCGAAGGTGAGTTCTGTGTATGGAAGCTATATGATCTCAGGCCCCGCAGCGGCCTGGACAACAGGCGGGTGCAAATCCGATGCAGAGGCCGGCAGTGCTCCCTATATACGAGAACGAACCTGCGGTATCGGTCTTTGCCCCCATTGCCGAAGAAGTGTTTTCAATATGCATAAGGCATGAACCATGATAAATAATATCATAAATTGTGTGAAATGCCTGTGAAAACAGGGGAGGAGGGGGGCGATGGCAGGGGCGAAGAAGACCGGTAAATCAGGGAAGAAGAAGCGCAGGCGTGGCGGTTCCGGGTCTCAGAGTGCTGCGCGGGGCGGGGAACTCCTGACTCCCCGGTTCTCGCGGTTCGATACAGAGCGGATTAACCGGAAAATCGCGAAGCTGGTCGAGGGAGAGAACTTTAGTGATATGGACGAACTCGACAGCTTCATTAACCGGGCCATGAGCGAAGGAGTCCTCGATGCCGGGAGCAGCGGGCCTGCAGGGATGGACGAACCGGTGGAACAGGCCCAGGAGCTTGCCTTTCAGGCCATGGAGGAGCCTGATGACCGCAAGGCCCTGGAACTTACCCGAAGGGCGCTCAAGCTCGACCCCGAATGCATCGATGCACGGTCGGTCGAGTTACAGATCACTGTGGATGATCCTCAGGAGCGGGCAAAGGCCTTTCAGCTCATGCTGAAACAAGCGCGCAAGGCCATGGGCAAGGAGTTTTTCGAGGAGAACAAAGGCCAGTTCTGGGGAGTGGTGACCACCAGGCCCTACATGAGGGCGCTCGAATACCTGGCAGATCTGTTGGTCTCGCTGGAGCGCTTCGACGAAGCCATCGCCGTGTATGAAGAGATGATCGATCTCAACTCCGAAGACAACCAGGGGGCCAGAGACAGCCTGCTCGGCCTCTACCTGGGAGAGGGCGATGTGCTGAAGGCGCGCTCGCTCCTGAACAGATACCTAAAAGACGACTTGGCCGTGTTCTCGTGGGGGAGGGCGATCGAACGTTTCCTGTCCGGCGATATGGCGGAGGCGCGGGAGGCGCTCAAGAGAGCGGTCAGGGCCAATGCCTTTGTCCTCGCTATCATGGCGGGGATCGAGGACATGCCCGAAGACTACGACGGCGGCTTTTCGCCCGGCGATATCAACGAGGCCTGGTACTGTCTCATGGAACTCGGACCTGTGTGGGAAAAGCAGCCCGATGTCCTGCCCTGGATTGCATCCGAGATGCCCCGGCTGATAGAATCTTAAG
>Ga0116188_1004257_pt1 | contig 10226 bp, 11 predicted proteins | sample AD_JPNTR2_MetaG_FD_89807 | JGI IMG/M metagenome (GOLD analysis project Ga0116188, IMG submission 89807) | Active sludge microbial communities of municipal wastewater-treating anaerobic digesters from Japan - AD_JPNTR2_MetaG | ecosystem: Engineered > Bioreactor > Anaerobic > Digestate | place...
AAAAATGGATTACTCCAGCGGTATCTATAGTATCCAAATTTGGAATATCTATGGTCGGTCTAGCTTTTGCTCTACCACTCATTGCTCTTGGGTCCTTATCCACCTTAGCGATTGTTGGAACAATTATTTTGATGGATAAGGCTCTATCAAGTGGGCAATATGTAAAGTATCCAACTCAGAAGTGGACGTCAGGAGTATTTACCACACTTAAGGATATAAGTAATTTATTAACTTACATTAGAAATAATTTAGGATTTGCTGATCTTGCACTTGGTGCTATAAAAATCTGGGGAGTTATTAAATCCCTTAAAATGATTGATGAGGCCCTATCCGAGGGTAAATTTGCTATTTTCCCATCTTCTAAATGGAATCAAGGAGTTAAAGAAACGCTTGTATCAATGATGGATCTTATGTCTATTCCTAGCTTCATAACGGTTATGAGAGATAGAATTGCAAGCTTTTTTGGAGGAGGGTTGGATGATGTAGCAAAAACTATTGTCAATATAGACAAAATATTCTCCCTTGGAAAATATCAATTGTATCCAAGTAAAATCTGGGTCAATGGATCAGTATCGGCCATATCAGAGTTTATAAATTTAGGTAATAATAAATCTATCCTCAGCTCCATATATGATCTTATTAAATCCGGATTAGGATCTGGACTGGAGGATATAGCTCATAAAATAGTATCAATTGATAGAATTTTTTCTACTGGGGAATTTATTAAATTTCCAAATGTAGATTGGGCGAAGTCTATATCATCCAGTATTAAATCTATCGGAGATATTTCAAAATTGGATATTCCAGATATATCGGATTCTACTCTAAATAAAATATCCTCAGTATTTGATAAAATATCATCGATAAAATTACCATCCATACCGATCATATCTGTTGAGAACTTCAGTTCTATCCAATCTCTTATATCAAAGATGATGTCAGTTCCAACGTATTCAATTTCTGATGTTTCCAAAAATTCCAAATTCATTACCGATGCTATTGAATTGATAAAATCAATTTCATCATCTATTTCTGGTATATCATATTCAAGTAATTTTCCAACGAGTGAATGGATAACAAACATTGGGTCATTTATATCTGGAATGGGGTCGGTATTTAATTATATTAAATCTGCGAATTATCCTTCTCTAGAAATCGAAAAATTTGATGGAATGATAAGAATATCAAAAGAAATATCTAGTAGAGTATCATCTTTTGAATTTCCCGACACACCAGTCCCAAAAGTAAATACCGAAAATCTAATTAATAGCATCTCATCTATTGGAAATTCCTTATCTGGACTTGATAAAATCTCTTTAGACCAAATTTTATCAAATAGGCCCAAAATGGAATCAATAGTTGATTCTATTAGCTTGATTTCCCAATCGCTCTCCAAAACCCCTTCTTTTACATCATATCCCAGCATAGAATGGACATCAGGAATTTCAAAATCAATAGAAGTTATTGGACAGGTCAATGAGCTCTCTATAGAAACAAAAGAAAAGTCATCGATTCTATCATCCTCGATTATTGATATTATAAATTCTTTTTCTGGTATAAATTCCAATGTGAATTTGGAATGGATTGATAATATCAATAATTCTATATCTAGAATATTTAATTCCATTTCATCATACCCATCTATAAATGAAATACAAGATCAAAGAAATCGAATAGGTCAGCTAGCCGATTTAATGAAGTACCTCAGGGATAGAGTATCTAGTATCTCAGATGTTAATGTTGACAATCTAAATCTAGACTCTTCGATTTCTAGTTTGGAAAGAATGTCTGTTGCGTTTGATAAAATGTCAAAATCAGTTGATGGATTTGTTGATAGTCTTGAAAATATAAATACCGATAAGATATCATCAGTTGGGGCTGTAGCAAATAGTATGATATTATTAAATACGGTGGGTGAAAAACAATTTGAAAAAATAATTCAGAGAATAGAAGAACGATCTGATAGAGTCACTGAGGCAATAAACAATTATAACAGAGGTAAGTCTGAGACTGACGATGATCAACTATCCAAGGTATCCACTCCCACCACTATTGATAATAGAATAGAAATTCCTGAAATGAAATCATTGGTGAATAAGATGGAAACGATGACAGCCTTGCTTGCAGATATATCATCCGTAGTTGGATCTAAGGGGGCACTTAAAAACTATATTATGTCCATACAGGGTGAAGTCACAATAGGTAAAAAAACTTAGTATATCAATCATATATAAGAAATAACAGTATGAATATCTTTCGAAAGATTCGCTTTTATGGTGAGTATAAAAAAGCAACTAAGGACAATAAAAAATCTCTAGAAAATGACTTTGGAATAAGAATTGATTGGGCGAATCGATTATATACTATACTTAATGTTCCCGATGTTATGGGTGAACCATATAATCTAAGAAAATCTGATATTGATAAAGCATCTGAGAAGTACATTTCGGAATATTTAATTATATTTGAAAATTATTTAAACTTTATAAAACTTTCAGAGTTTTATTATTTTTATATGCAAACTCATAAAGTCTATAAAATCTCATATCTATTGATAATTGGGTTTAAACATTTGAATTCTGTAAAAATCAATAATGTATTTTGGTTTGGTGTAGTCCCAATCTCTTTACTGTCCCTGATTTTGTATTTCATAAATATAAAAATAATAATATACTCGGTTATTGGAATATCATTAATTGGTCTTATTTCATCTAAACGAATAAGACCACATCTAACATTCAATAGAATTGCAATAGGAATCGGACTAATTATAGGTATAATACTAATTTACTACATACAATCTTTAATTAAACATTTCTTGGGAACAGAAATACAATAAAATACATTAAATAAAATGACTAAATTTTACGAACTTTCAGAATCTACTACGGAAATATTCTTTTCAGTTTTCAACAAAAAAACATTTCCTATAAATGTTGGATTCAAATTTATAGGGACCGAAAAGCAAAAAAACCTAATCAAAATTTCTAAACTAAGTGACCAATATGTTTTCCTCCTTGAAAAGGAATTGTTGGTTTCGATAAATGAAAGCTTAGTAGATAAATTTGATAAGGAATCAATAAATATCTTAATAGAACAAGAAATAGATAAAGTTTCTATTGATATAGATTCGGGCAAAATTAAAATGGTCAAGACTGATCTTAATACCTTCTCATCATTGATTAATAAATATGGAGTTGAAAAGGTAGCAAAAGCTAATCAAGTAGAGGAGCTTTATCACCAACAACAGAAAGACGGAAAAGAATTAATATCATAAAAATATAATACTAAAATGGAAAATAAAATTGAAGTGGCAACACTGAAACCGGAAGTAATATTTTCGGATAACGATGCAGAATATAGGCTGATTTCAACAGACACAGAATCCAATATGGATGGACATATCTCTAATTTTAAGAGCTTTATATCCAATGAAACTGGTCAGGGGATGTCTGAGGAAGAAAAAGATGTGGTTTATGTTAAGGCCCAAGAATTTATCAAGGGCCTTAAGAGGGAATTGAGAGATGCAAAATTCAAAGTCTATATAAATAGACCCCAGTATAATTTTCTGACCGGATTGGTTCTCCAAAAATTGGAATATGATGTAGATACAGTATTCATCGCTATAGAACTTACATCACTAATGGCAGGAATGAAGGAATTAAAGTACAAAGATGATAAAGAGTACTTGTCCACTGACATGACACCGACAGAAGTTACATACCTATACCATTTAATTTCCACACACAAAGTTAAGGGGCTTACCCGTGACGCTTACCTATTTGCTGGCATTCTCCGTAGAATTGGAGAGATATCTAAAATAGTCAATTATTATGATAACGAATCAAAAGAAATGACAAAAGATATTGCTAATTGGGCTGTTAATCTAGGAGGTGGTGAATTAATTGATGAGCTTCAAAAAGAAGAAGATGAAATTGAGAAGTAAAAGGATATTTGATCCTTTTACTTCTCAAGAAATTTATACAATTTCTTAGTATAATCCTTTCTATCAAGGTCTTTATTGGTCATCATATAGTATATGTATGAAAAATACATTAATTTATCAATTAAAACTTCTCTTCCTATATTTCCACCAGGATATCTGAATTCGATATAATTTTTATTAATATTTAAAAGATTTATTCCAAAATTTTTATATCCCTCTTCCACTAGAAGAGATATAAGTTTACCATTTATCATTTTTTCACATTCGGAAATATTCCCTGATTTTAATAGATCTAGGGACTTGGATAATATATAAGTTTCTTTTTGAATTCTATCTTTGAGAGAACCACAATATTTATTGTTTTTTCTCCAGATCATATTTTTGAATACAAATGGATCGTCCCCAGAATCATCCAAAAATAAAATACCCTTTATTGGATTGAATTCCACATGACCTCTTGATCCTATATTTATGTGTATACCTGTTGTTTTTTTGAATTTCCATTTTTTATTGGTTTCATATTCGGTATAAAAATCATTGATTAGATTTATCAAATCCTCAACTCCTATAAAATAAGTTGAATTGGAAATTTCAATACCCCTATCTAATGTATTATCTAATTCGAATTTTAGATGTTGTGACCACTTCTTATAGAAATATGGAAAGCTACTTCTGAATTTATCTTTTAAATAATTAAAGTTTTCCTTAAAGAAATAGTTAATGATCATGGGCTTCAAAATTTGGACCACGAATAGTCTACTCTTATCCCTTCTATATTTTTTTTCTGATAGAAGATCATCTAGAAGATAGTCATCGTCTTCATAGTCATTTTCTACTTCATGAAGAATATCTTCTATAAATTGTGAATTTTTGTCATTCATTTCAAACCATTTAGATCTACCTAGTTCCTTGAATAAGGAATCTTTTATCAATTTAATAATATCTGATACTTGATCTTCTGTATATCCATCCTCTGAATCACCCATTCTATAAGACTCCAATTCAATTTCTATCGAATATGTAAATTTATTAGAAATATTTGGATCTTTGAACATTTCCATTTTGGATTTTCTAATCTCATTTATGAAATATTCAAATTTGGTGATCATTTGATATATATTATTTTATGGGGCAATGATTTGCTGAGTATATAAATCTCCAATTTCTCTTTATTCTTATACCGAATGATTCAGCTGACACAAAAATGTCCTCTAGGCATTCTGAATCCGACCCACCAACTATTGTTGCATGTTTACTTTCTAAGGACTTAAACAAACCCACAAGCTTAATTCCTATATGGGTCCACCTATGTTTATTTCCAATAAAAATAATATAAGTTCCCTTAGTTGTTTGAAATTTATCTCCCTTTTTAAGAGTCTTAGAATCCTCTTTATTTTTTATTTCGTTGAAAATCCTTGAATCAAGAATACTTTTATAGAAATCAATTTTTACATTATAGTTATATCGTTTTTCTATCAATTCCTTCTGTCTATTAAATGTGTATAGATCATTATGGATTGGAATTTCCGGATTTTCCTCATATAAAAAATCCTTATCAACATTCTTACCATCAACATGATTATCCCAAATTTGATAAACATCTTTGAAACTATTACAATAAGAATTCAATTCTTTAAGATACTTAGTTGTGAAAAATTTGGAAAATGATTTTTGAACATCAACAATTATTAAATTATCTGTGGATAAGTCTCCAAATTTCTCTACAATCATAGAGTATATATAAAAATGGATGGTTAAATTGGAAGCTCCTCAGAACCCTCTTCCTCGTCATCCTCATCCGGATCATCATTTGATTGGACTTCCTCAAAATCTTCATCAGATTGGGATTGGACATCAACTTGAGGCTGATCCTGTGCTTGTGATTGGGCCTGTTCTTGGGATTGTGGTTGTGATTGAGATTGTGTATCCACATCAACTTGAGGTTGGGCCTGTGCTTGAGGTTGTTCTTGAGATTGAGCCTGAGGCTCAATCTGAACTTGAGGTTGATCCTGTGCCTGAGGTTGATCCTGAGTCTGAGCTTGGCCTTGGATCTTATCACTTCCACCCACAAATGGGACGCTAGATATATGGTCTATATTTAGATATGTACTAAGAACATGCTTCACCAATTCTTCCGCTATATCATTGTCACTATAGAATTGTCGGATATTTTTTCCAGATACGTCCTTGCATTTTTTTACCACCGCATTTATCAATGATTGGGGTATATCAGCAACAGATCTAACTTTAGCAATATCATCAACCTGAAGAACAGCCTCTGTTATTATCTCATTTAGCCTTTTCGAAGCTTTATGATTTTCAAATTGCTTAATATATCTCATATTCATATCTATATTTTTATGTACTATATATTAGTATAAAAAAGTCATTTTTTATCGCGATCCTGCTGAAACAATTACTATTACAGTAACAGCCACTATGCCAATACCAGCGTATAACTTCTTAAGGAATTTTTGTTTTTTAACCTCATGATCTTTCATGTCTATTATCTCTTTTTGATTTTCTATTATTCCTTTATTGTTAGAATCCTTTATCTGATAATCACCAATTTGTGATTTCAAATCACTGATCATGGAGTCTTTAATTACCGATTGAGAAGATAGATTAAGTACTTTTGTCTTAAGCAAATCCACTTTTATCTCTAAATCACCCACTAAGCTAACATAGTAGTATAGGGTCGTATCAATTTTTCCTGATCTATCTTCTAGATATTCCAAAAGCTCTAAGTTTTTATCAATTTTCTGAACATCAGATATGGTGAAGGCAATGGCAATTGTGTCAGATTCGTTGGCTATTACATATGCGGGTAGCGTTGGTCTGTCCAATCGAATATTGTCATATTTTTTACCAATTGATTGACCCATGGTAAATAGAGAATTGATAAGAGCAACTATTAAAATTAGATATCTCATTTTATGTTTTTCAATTTTTGATCTATAGAATGTATCAATTCCTCACCCACTTTTGTGTTTGGAGAATTTTTGATTTTATCAATAGTTTTTTGATGTTCTAATCTATCCTTTTTTAATTTGTCCAGTTCTTTCTTGGTTAATTTTATTCGACCATCAACGATGTCCATGTCTTTGTCAATGATTTCCAATTCCATTCGAAGAGAATCTATTCTAAGAGAGTCTGCAATATGCCGATTTTGAAAAAAAGATATTCTATCATCCAATTTTCTGTTTTCCTCTTCAAATTTCTTATTTTTATCCTGTAATTCGATAATTTTATTGGAGTCTTCTTTTGCCCATAATTTGGACCATCTTTCCGGCCACACTAAAAGAGATACTCCAATAAAAACAACTAGAAGAGATAGGACAACCTTATGGAAATTCTGCCACATATATTATATATTAGAATGAAAATCTTTCATTTTTTAAAAATTTCTTATATTTACTTCATTGATTTAATATATAACCATATGTCCAAAAAAATCTCCATATTTGATTTCGACGGAACATTTTTTTACACTCCGGAACCAGAAGAGGGGAAAAAAATATTCAAATCCAGATTCGGATTCGATTGGCCACATCGAGGATGGTGGTCAAAAAAGGAAAGTCTAGACCAAAATACATTTCATATACCGATGAATCAATGGGTATATAGGGAGTATCAAAAGGCTGTTTCGGAAAACGATATGCTAATATTAGCAACCGGTCGAATGGAAAAGCTTCGAAAGGAAGTTGAAATCATACTCAATGATAACAATTTAAAATTCCATGGAATATATCTTAATCCTGGCATGGATACATTTTTGTTTAAAACAAAATTATTTGAAAATTTGATAAAAAATCATAGTGCTGAATCACTCACAATGTACGATGATAGATCAGAACATCTTATAAAATTTCGAGACTGGAGAAAAACCCAAACTTGCCTGATTGATATAATAGATATTAATAGAAAAATTAAATTATAATGTCCACAATAACCAAGAAAAAGACAAAGTCGAAAATTGATGAGATAATTTCTCGTCCGTTCAAATTAATTGTCAATAACGATGACTATAATACATTTGATTGGGTTATCACCTGTCTGATGAAAGTTTGTGGTCATGAATACGAGCAAGCTTCCCAATGCGCTCATATAATCCATTTTAAGGGGAAATGTGATGTGAAATATGGGGATCAAGACACACTGACCAAAATGAAAGATAAGCTTAAATCTGCAGGTCTGTCTGCCACGATGGAAAAAAATTAACTTCTGTTATGGATTTTTCACCTATTTACATATCCGAAATCGATTTTGGTGGCATAAAAATAGTGCCAAATAAAAGACTAAAACTAATCCCCTACAAGGGAATCAGGAATAATTTCTTAATAGAATATGAACCTTGGGCTCTGTCAATTTCCGCTAAGGATAGAATATCTCTCCTTGTTGAAATTAAAAAACATATATATTTTCTTTGGACTGAATTTGCAGAAGAACTGGACTCTAATTTAGAGAATCATGCCTTGAAAGTCAAATATCGCCTCTTAGAAGATTTTTCAGCTTTTAAATCTAGCGATCCAATCGCCAATTGATTTTTCATTTATGTCTGATTTGGAATTCATTTTCTTTTTTCGAATATTAAGGATTTGGGAATAATTAATTGGTTCTATATACTCCTCCCCACTAATGAAGTCGTTGATGTATTTCTTTATTTCTTCATCATGAAGAGCATCTATGTATTCCTCAACCATTTGAGAGAATTGAATTTTTCCAAAAATACTACTTAGTGAGACAACAGTCATAACTATATCATCGTTTGATGATCCATCCGCTGCATATCTAATATTGCCAGCATGAGTTACATGTTTGATAAATGTTATTATTTCTGATATATTTGATTCATTATTAATTTGTATAGATTTAGATTCCATACGCTCCTGATATTCCTTAACTAAAAGATTCTTATTATCTCCAATTTTAATTCCTATTTTCTCTTCCAAAGAATCTTGCCTGTGTTTATATCTCATAAATATGTAAGATCCATAGTTATTTTTGCCATCAAAAACATTTGGTAGATGAGCCAATAATTCATTTCCATATGTGTTTATCTCTAATACTACCTTTATATTATCAGGATCAAAATATTCAAAGCATAGAATGTACAAAAGTTCGGAAATATCCTTAACCGATATAACATTGCTTCTATACATTCCAATTTGTTCTAATTTTGAAAAATCTACAATAGATTTAAATTTGGATTTTTGCCTTTCTATTATATCCAAGTCCTTGATTCCCAATTTAAATATATTTATTACTGAGTAGTCCTGTCCCAGTCCCTCCGATAAATCTACCGATATTATAACTTTCACTTTTTTTCTGTGTAGTGGATTATAAATTTCCGAATCATTTATCCATACCAAGTCCTTATAGGAGAATTTTAATTTTTCAAATTCTGGTATATCCATCCACTCATATGACCTTTTCTGATTATTGAGGTCTTCTACTATACCCTCACTTAGCAAATTGCGTGAAGAAGTTATGAATTTCAATCCATATTCCTGATTGAAGGCATCTTCACCTCCTATATTTTTTATAGCTTCCTTTTTCCAGGTAGTTATTTCAGAAAATTCTAAAATTTTCATTCCCTTATATTCTTCTATCAAAATGTCTTCCTCCCGACAATCATCATTATTATAGACATATATAACCCATTTCTTGATCTCATGATCAAATCGCATTTCTATCTTATTCAGTATGTACTTATTTGACAGATAATTGAGAATTTCTTCTTTTTTTACTTCAAAGGATTTCATTTTTTGTGAGTTGAGTCTAATATAAGTCACGAATCTCTTGGGAACTTGCCACCAATACACTCTCTTAGCAACATAAGATGATTTTTCTCCTTCGGGCTTTTCAGCATCTGTTAATAGTTTATGGAATAGGTTAAATCCATTTGGAGTTGATGTTATTATTATTCTCGAATTATCTATGTTTGATACCGTTGGGAATACCGATTTATAAAATTTGTCTGCAATATTTTCTGGTATATGAGCAAACTCATCAAGATACAAAAAGTCCGCAGCTTGACCGATGGATGAAGTCTTTGTAGTGGCAAATCCTTTTATTCTACTCTTGTTTTCAAAAGTTATGAATTTTTGATTCCAATTTATAATTCCTTGTTGTAGAAAAAATGGTAGCCTCTGATAAACCTCTCTAATTTTATCAAGAATTTCAATTGATGTATCTAATTTATTGGCGGTAACTAATATGTTTTTATTGTTATTGAATAGAGCATAATGCAGTATTGTTATTGAAGAACATACAGTAT
>Ga0116188_1004259_pt1 | contig 10221 bp, 4 predicted proteins | sample AD_JPNTR2_MetaG_FD_89807 | JGI IMG/M metagenome (GOLD analysis project Ga0116188, IMG submission 89807) | Active sludge microbial communities of municipal wastewater-treating anaerobic digesters from Japan - AD_JPNTR2_MetaG | ecosystem: Engineered > Bioreactor > Anaerobic > Digestate | place...
AAAACGTAAAGCGACTAACTGTTTGATTACAATAGCTAATGGGATCATAGAAAAAAGATTATAATAAGCCCATGCGATAGGATTGATTGTTATACTTAGTCCGGATAAAAGAGCAAAGGAAGAATCCAGATTTTGGATTTTTTGTATTAAGATTATAATTACGATCAGTATCCCTACCGGCAATAAAAATGGGATTACATAATAAAAAGGATTGCCAGAAAGAAGCGGTTGCATAAAAAAATTTACAGATTCCGATGTCAAAAACAATGCACCGTTTATTACACGCGTGCCAATGGGCCATAGTGAAATATTCCATGGACAATCCATATAATGTTTGGTTAAAGAAGGTAATGTATTAAAATAATAGTTGAATATGGAATGAAATCCAATCAAAATACTTGTCAGAATATATCCGATAGTTATAGTTATTATCCCTGCATATAATGCTTTTATTTTTTTATAGATTAAAAATAAAAAGAATATGGGCCATGCTATTTGCTTGATCAATAATGATATACCCCAAAAAAAACCAGATATTGTTTCATGGTCCTTTTTTAAAAATACCCAAGTTAATGATATAAGAAAAAGCAAGAAGCAATGTATTTGTCCATTATACAAATCAAGTGCTAATGGATTAAATGATTGAAAAGCAAGTGCAGTTAATAAAATAATTTTCCAGGAAACAAGTGTATCAATAGCAATAGAGATTAGTTTAAGTGAAAATATAAAAAATAAATTTTCGAATATAAACCAAATCCATCGTGCTGTTTCATATTGGATAAAAATCAAGGGAAGAAAAAAAAGGCCCATGGTTGGAGGATGAGGTGATTGATGATTAAAAATTGAATAGGGTAGATGGGTTACATACTTTTGGATCAGAATGTCAAGATTGGTATCTATTGCACCTCCATTCCATACAGCCTGAGACAAAACATAAATTGCGAGAAAATCTTTTTTATAAATATCCGATTTAATATTATTAGCTAAAAAAAAGAATCCTAATATACTAAATGATATTATGGTTAAATATCCAAGCCACCTCGCCCCGTTCGGTGTTTCCTCGATGATTCGTCCGATCGGATGCTGCCTCATCTCCCCGCTCCTGGATTTATCCTTCGATATAACACCGCGCCGCCGCCCTGTCGCCAAACCTCCCACCCGGCCAGCGTGCGCATGGCCTGGTTCACGTGCGAATCGTTCTCCAGCAGGGCGATATCGAATCCGTACCGTTCCGCCAGTACCGTGACCGCCGCGCCGTCGAGGTTCCCATACCCCAGCAAACCCTCATCGCCATACAGTTCGCACCGGCCGTCGATATACACCCGCAGCCGGGGCGTATGGTAGATCAAAAATCCCCCATACAAAAAGTCATTGAACACCGGTGTGCCCTCCGGATGGGCTGCCGCGTAGGCCTGGAGTTCGGGCAGCAGCGCCACCGGCCAATGCCGGGGATTCAATTTGGCCCATGGCGTCCCCAATACCGGAACGGAGACGCTCAACCCATGCAAAACCAGTGCCAGCGCCACCAGACCCCCGGGGACCGCCCACCGCCGCAGGGTATCCCGCCCGGTGCCGGCCGCGTAAGGAATCCGCCGGAACGTGACGCTTCCCTTCCGCACCATCCACTCCGTCACCCGGGACTGGAAGAAAAAGTCTCCCAGGGCGATCGTGGCCACCAACGCGAACAAGGGCGCGTTGCGGATTCGGGTACAGGCCAAATAGAGCCACACCAAGGGAATGAGCCAGGTGATCCGTGGCCGCCGGGGATAAATCCCGGCCAAGACCAGCCCATAGGCCGCCCCGAAGAACAAAAGGAAAAACGCGCCTTGCCGCCAGGCGGAGACGTGCTCGTCGATCACTTGGGGGACTACGGACGAGCCATAAATCGAAAACCAGGCCTTGGGGAGTTCCGCGCCGTAGGGATTGATGTAAATCGAAAGAAAACAGAGGAGTACCACGAGATAGAGGACCGCGCCATCCCGGACGCCTTGGATCGGGGACTCCCACCCGAGAATCTTCCAGGCCGTCCATCCGCCCGCGGCGACCGCCAGGGTCCCCAGCCCGCCCAGGACGCCCCCGTGCAGGTTCGTCCACAGGATGAACAGGGGAACCAGCCAAGCCAGCCGGTAAACGCTTTTCCGGCCGGATTCATAATCGCCCAGCCAGGCGAACACGATTCCCAGGAGGAGGATGGAGGCGATCAGCGGCCGGACGTGAAAATGGAGTGAACTGCAGGCAAACGCGAGCGCGAGTATCAAAAAGGCCATCATGAATTGCAGGCCGGAGCGCGCCAAGCGGTGAAGGATCCAGGCGTAGAACCCCGCCAGGAGGGTGGCCGTGACCAGCAGCAGGCCGTCCAGCCCATCGAGTTTGTGGATAACCGCCATCGCGCACTCGGCCAGCCATTGCTGCGCGATCCACGGCCGGCCGTGATGGGTGAAGGAAAAAGGATCGGTGTAAATGAGCCGCCCGGATTCGAGCATTCTCTCGCCCACGGCGGTATGCAGAAAGGTATCCGGATCCTTGAACAGCTCGCTCCGGCCATAGGTCATCAAAAACAGCCAGAAAACCAGGAAGAACAGGGTTTCCGGGGAGAAATATTGATAACTATTTACCCGAATGCAGGCCTTTCTCAGTGGTTTATTCGTGGTATGTGAATCGATGGGAGCGCGAAACGATCCCCTCTCCCCCCGGGAGAGGGTTAAGGTGAGGGAAGCCCTGAAAGGGCGAAATTCATCCTTGCTCTGCAGTCGAGTAAACAATCGAGTACATTGTGGCCAATATTTTTTCATCACGGCGGTTTCCGCATGGCGCGTCGGTCGCAAGGATCATTCTAGTATCGTCCAGGGGATTGTTTTTTTTAAATTTTGATTCAGGATTGCCGCCAAGGCTTTCCTCACCCTGCCTTCACCCCCCGTAAAACAATCCCCTCTCCCCCCGGGAGAGGGTTAGGGTGAGGGAAAGCCTTTCGCTTCTCTTTCACCCCGCAAAAAAACGCATAAACCTATGCTAATGAATAAATTGAGTCCCCATCAGTCGAGGGCGTTCAATGAGCCTGGGATTTCTCCCCTGTGTAACTTAAACCATACGCAACTCATCCCTTTAAAACTTCCGGGAGGGCGCAACTCTCGCGAAACCGCCGCCGTTGCGGTGGTTTCCCGGAAGTCCCGCCCTCCCGGTCCATGGAGGAGAAAATCGATTGCGGTATTGTAACCGGGGTCAATCGGCCTGGCGGCGCAGATACGCCACGTTGCCTTCGACCACCAGATCCTTGTTCTTGCGGAGCTTTCCCGAACCGCCCGTCTTGGCCGTCTTGCGGGGGCGGATGGTCTTCACCTTGGAATCCATTTCCGGGGCTGGCGGAGTGGCCGCCGGTTCCGGTGGAGCCGGAGGCGTTTCCGGCCGGGCCGGGGCCGCCGCGGTGGGTTTTGGTGCCTTCCGGCGGGCCAGGTCGCCGTTGCCGCGGTACCATTCCATGGCGTACTGGATGAATTGCGAAAGGCTTTGCAGGTGGAGTTTTTCGCGGATATGGACGCGGTAGTTTTCCACCGTTTTGACGCTGATGTTGAGTTTTTCGGCCATTTGGGCGGGCTTAAAGCCCTTGCTGATCAACTCGAAAATCTCCAGTTCGCGGTTGCTGAGGAGGTCGATGGGCGATTCGGATTCGGTGACGTCGCTGGTCTCCTTGTATTTGCGGTCGAACAGGGTGCGGGCCATTTCGTCGCTGAGGTACAGGTAGCCGGTGAGCACCTTGCGGATGGCGTTGCGCACCACCTCGGGGGGATCGACCTTTTTCACGTATCCCTTCGCCCCGGCCCGGAACGAACGCTCGCCGTAGAGATACTCGTCGTGCAGGGTGTAAACCAGGATGGGCAGGTCACGGTTGATCGCTTTGAGTTGCCGGATGATCTCAACGCCGTTGAGGTGCTCGATGGTGATATCGGTAATCACCAGGTCCGGTTTGAGTTCCTGGACCAGTTGCACAGCCTGGGGCGCGTCCACCGCTTCGCCGCAGACCACCAAGTCGTTCTCCATTTTGATCAGCTGGATCAGTCCGTAGCGGACAATGGGCACGGGATCCACAATCAGAATTTTGTGTTTCATGGATTCTACTCACTTTCTCCTGCCAAATTCCCTGAATAGGATCAGCCATTTCCCGCCGGGGGGCTTGCCGTCCCCTCCCCCCGCGTGAGGGAAAACTCCGCCAGAATGCTTTTGCCGTTCAGAAAGTGGCGCCCGGAGACGATACTTAAGAACGGGTGATGTTTCGGTCCACGCTGATCCATCACCCTCAACCAGCAGAAAAATCATTATTGCAGAATCAAAGAGCAGAGATTGGAAGAATGCCGCACTGGATGTGAATCCCAACTCTTAATTACCGTTTTTGTAAAAACAAAAAGCCAAGTTGCCGAACCAGCTTTCCTTGGCAACTTGGCTGTCTCGCACGATTATGACGAGATCCGAAGCTTTCCGTCCCCACCTCGCGATGGGTTTGGCTTGATCAAGGATAGAACAACGCGATTATTCTCAAAGAAAAGCTACTATACCCTTCGTTTAATTCTTGCCGGACAGGTAGATCAGTTAACTATAAGACTATGAATGTCATTTTTATTATTTTCATTAATTTACAGAAATTTCAGTTTCCGCGCAAGTCGGGAATCTCCTGATTTTTTTGTAATGAAAAACCCTACACTACGTAGCGGAAAACCTTACCTCTTCCCCAATTAGAGACACATAGATATTTCATCTTCCACTCGGCAGTTTTATATAAGACAATCCATCCTGTCCCAAAGCATCAAAAATTTCCAAAATTTCTTGTGATTCTGCTGTTTCACAAACAATATAGAGCGGTTTCGGGCGGATGGCAATTGGGAAAATCCCTATTTTTGCGTGAGCAAAGGCCTAATGCGTATCAGGAAATACCTTACATTCTGTAATCCACCTTGTGCAAATAAACTCACCAAAAAGGCTTTTTTTCAGGAAATAAGGCGTGTTTAAGGAAAAAATATGCATAATCATGTTACGTTTTTGTAGGGTGTAGAATAGAAGGGACGAGTCCCAATCCCACGGCCGCCGTGTCCCGAAAACCGTTTCCCAAAAGTGTTGTACACCGGTCCCTATTCCGTGAAAGATGTAACAATGGCTTTGCTCGAACCGTTTTGAGAGTAGAATGGCACATATCCGCGGGACGCAAAGGAGCCAGGAGGCATGAATCCGATCGTATGCCCGGAATGCGGGGCACAAAATCCGGTGGAAGCGGTGGTCTGCGAACAGTGCAACGCCGATCTTTCCCCGGTCCGGACGCTCATCGACACCGCCAACCACCATTACAACAAGGCTCTGGCCCTGGCGCATGAAGGCCAACTCGATGAAGCCATCGGGCAGCTGGAAGCGGCGATTTCCCTCTCCTCGCAAAATCCGCTGTTTTACAACTTGCTGGGAACCCTGAACGCCCGCAAGGGACTGTACAGCGAAGCCATCCGCGCGTGGGAAAACGCCCTCGCCTTGAATCCGGAAATGGAACGGGCGTATGAAAACATCCAAAAGGCCCAACGCCTGGAACAAGAGCGGGCCGAGGAAGACGAACAACGCCCCCTGCGGTCGAACTTTAACCTGGCTTGCGGCGTGGCGGCTGTCTTTTTTTTACTCACCGTGTTATTGGGCGCCAAGGTAGTGCTTCAAGCCCGCTCTATCAAGCAAATCGCCGCCGACTACGAAGCCAAAAAAACCGAAGCGGCGTCGTGGCAAACCCAGTTCCAGGCGCTGAATACCAAATTCGGGGCGGGCGATATCGAGCAGGCCTTGAAACAACTCGCTGAGAACCAGGCGGTGCTCGGCGAACGCGACCGCCGCATCCAGGAATTGCAGGGGCAAATTCAAAGCCTTACCGAAAAAAATACGGAAAATACCCTGATCTGGCGGGAACGGATCCGGCGCGTTCAGGAAGAAAACGAAAAACTGCGCAAGGAGGCCGAACAACTGGCTCAAGCCCAGGACGCCGCTTCTAAAAGCGAAACACAGATCGAAACCCTTAAGCAAACCATCAGCAACCTGGAAGAGGCGGTGCGGCTGGCCAATGAACGTGCCGAAAAGCACCGCAACAACCTGCTGCTGGCCCAGGATAACATCCGCACCCTCAAGGAAGCCCGCGACCATGCCCTGGAAAACTTGCAAAAAGCCCAGGAACAGGCCGGCCAGACCTACCGGGATGAAATTCTGAAACTGCGCAACGAAATCGCCGTGCTGGAACGCAAACTGCAGGACCGCGACTACGCCGACTCCATGACCGTCGAAGCGCTCCAGAATCTCGAAGCCACCCATTTTGACTTGGCCATGCGCAACGCCGAAAGCGCCTTGGAACGGATACCCGGCCATCCGGCGGCATCCTACCTGCGCGCGACGCTCGACCGCATCCTCGCCGATCCCCTGGAACAAGAAATCCGGATTCAGGAAGCGGCGGACCGGGAGAAAAAACGGGGACCCATCAAACAACAACTGGTCGAACGGAATCTCCGCGAAGCCACCCGGTTGCTCCAGTCTGGAAAATATGAAGAAGCGGCCGCCCTCGCTCACCGCACCCTCGCCCTCGAACCGGACAATCCCAAGGACGCCAACAACTTGCGGATCATACTGAAACAAGCCGAAGAAGCCAATCGGGAAATCACCCTGTTGCTCCTGGAAGCCAAACAAAACATCGCTGAAAACAATCCCCAGAAGGCGCTCGAATCCCTGGAGAAGGTCCTCAAACGCGCTCCCGCGCATGATGAAGCCTTGACCCTGAAACAACAAGCGGGACTTTGATCCGGCATTCGCATGGTCTGGGGGACCTCCCCTCATCCAAGGCACTTTGCCATGAATTGCCTCCCTTACCCGGGCCGTTCGCACTGGATGCCCTACTTTCCGGCGCTTCTGTTGGTATACCACTCGCTGGTCTATCCAGCCGTTTTCCCTTTTTTAAATCTGCCCGTTTCCGATGACGCGAACTATTTTGGGTACGCCAAGTTGTTCGCCCTGCATGGCCGGCCTTTGTATGCCGATTGGACCCCGGTCTTGACCTATTGGGGAGCCTTCCTGTACCGGCTGACGCCCCTTCCTGGTACGGGTTGTTTTTTGTGTATTCATTCACCTGCAAACTGGTATTGCTTTGGGGAATCTATGCTTTCGTGGCCCTCTGTACCCGGGACCGGTCCTGGGCATTCTTGGGGACAATTCTGGCCAGCATTGGCCTCACTTATTGGCAGATGAACAACGGCCACGCGTTTCCCGCCGGCCTTATGCTTCTCTTACTCGCCAAGATGATTCACAAGGGGTCCCTGGATGTTTGGTCCGCCTTGGCCTGCACCGCTCTCTCCTTTTTGTTCCGGCCGGAATATGTGTTTCCCGCTGCTGGCTGGGCCGCCTGGTTTGTGTGGAAACAGGCGCAAACTGCATCGTGGCGCCGGATCTTCATCCCTGGCAAAACCGGTGTGATTTTCATTTTCGTGGTTATCGGATTATGGCTGCCGGTGATATCCCGCGGCCGCCTGAACACCGACCGCCTCTCCTTCGCGTTCGCCCAAAAATTCAGGAATTACGCTGTCTCTAACCAACTGGACAAACGGATCGGCCTTCCTCCCGATGCGGATTGGTTCCAGGTGCTGGACGCCTTCTTCCCCCCCGACCAACGCGACCACCACTCCCTTCCCGCCCGCTGGATCCCTCTCTACGATATCGCTTCCGCCAATCCCCAAAATTTCGCCCGTTATGTCTGGGCCAACGCGCGCCCTTTTTTTGATCGGCAATTTTCCCTTTACACCAGCCAAATCCCTTTCGCGAATCATTAACTTCTATGTTTATCTCTCTTTGGGGGTATTCATGGCATGGGTCCTGCTTCGTAAAAGCCCCCCGGATACCTCTCTGATCCTAGTGGGCAGCCTGATTTTCATCGCAACCGGCGTTCCGCCTTGCCTGTTGATCCAGCCTCTCATTTATTACGTCTATCCCGCGGTGATCTGGTTCACCCTCGTGATCCCCTATTTTTGGATCAGGCACATTCCCTGGCGCTTGCCATTTGCAGGCTCTTTGATCCTCGCCGTTCTGGCCGGACAATCCGCCGCTTGGTTCGATTTGTTGCGCCAACATTCCACCATGACCAATTGGAAACGGGCTATGGTCATCCAGGAAGCGGGAAAACAGATTGCCTTGCAAGGGGCTACCATCGCCGAGGCCTATCCCGTCTTTTGTTCCGCGTTTGCTGAACCAGTTCCCCGCTCTCTGCATTACCCCACTGGCTGGGACGCCGCGGGACGTTTGCTGACCTATGGTGAAGGCGGCATCCCCGTGAATTTTATCCTGTTCGAGAAGAATCCGCCGCCGCACCTCGGCCCGGCCACCGCCCGGATGCAAACCTGGATGCAAAAATGGGGCGAACTCCTCGTGGCCCGGGATGGATATTCGCTTTGGAAAGTCCATCGGCGTCAGGTTGCCCCGCCGGGGACGGTCGTGATCACGGACGACCTCCAGGACGAAACCGACCTGGCCGGACGAGAAGACGCCGATGCCCCGGACAACCGTCAACTCGTCATCCACTGGAATTTCGGCGGGGAACGGTTCGCGGATTACCATGTCTACGTGGCAGTGGATGAAAATCCCTTCCAATACTTAGGCCGGCCCGGTTCCGGCGAGGCGCGCCTTTTCCCTTGGAATACCGGAAATCCACAGCTGAATCCCCGTTTTGCCGCAGGTCCGGAATTCGGGCATCAGTACCGTTTTCAGGTGTTTGCCATTCCCGTGGAAGGTTCCGGGGAAAAACCAATCGTCCTCACCAACCAACATCCGGTACAGTTCCAAAAAAAAACCGAATAAAGGCCAAGTTTTTTTAAGTTTCTCCAACGAAGATCAACCTACCAAAACAGAACAGCGCGAAAAACCGATCGGGTACCCTTTAAGGGCAACCCTCTCCCAAGGGGAGCGGAAATTGCATACCTTTTTTCTAGGGAACGAATCGAGGAAAAACACTACGGAACAAATTCACATGTCCAGCGCGAAATACGGTTTCCGGGTTTCCCACCGGCCACGGGTGAAATCGGGACACTCCACCGGCGCGCCGCCCTGGGCGATGGACTGCTCCGAAAGCGCCACCACGCTGCTCATGGTCACCGAATCGTAGATGTCCAACGGCAATGGGCCTTTCGCCCGCACGGCCTGCACGAATCCCTCCAGTTCAAGATAATCCGGGCCGCCGTGGCCGCGTTGTTCGATATCCGCCGGGGCATTCCGCCACAAGGCATGTTCAAATTCCTTCTGGTAGGAGGCAAAGGATTCCCACTCGTGTGATTTCGGGCTGCGCCCTTCGATATACACCGCCCCATGCTCTTGGCTGTAGATGCCGCCGGTACCCTGGATCAGCCAGCGGTTGTCGTAGGGGCGGGGCAACACCATGTCGTTGGTGATCACGATTGTCTTGCCTTTCACAGTTTTCACGATGGTGGTCACCACATCGCCTTGCGTGACCGGCCGCCGCAAGACGGGGTGATCCGGCCCAAATATTTTCTGGAGATAGTGGCGCAAACCGAACGGTTCAGTGGCCACGGTGGTCAAACGGTCGAAGCGGTCGCCGCAATTGATGTCCATCCAGCTCAACACCGGCCCCAGGCCATGGGTGGGATAGGGATCGCGGTTCCGGGTAAACAAATATTCACCTTGCCAGCGGGGCTGGCCCTCCGCGTCACAGAAATATGTCACACAATCGTGGGCGTAGGCGCAGTGGGCGTGGACGGTCTCGCCCAGGAGTCCCGCGCGGATCATGTTCAACACCGCCAGATTGTCACGCCGGAAACTCCAGTTCTCCAGCATCATGCAAGGGACGCCGGTTTTTTCGGTGGTGTCCACCAGCTCCCAACATTCCTCGAGCGTCTGCGCCGCCGGCACTTCCACCCCGGCGTATTTTCCGGCCTTCATGGCCGTCACGGCCATGCGGGCATGCCAGTCCCACGGGGTGGCAATGATCACCGCGTCCAGATCCTCACGGGCACAGAGTTTTTCATAGGCATAATCATCCTGGATATATCCCTCCGGCTCGGGCTGACCGGCGCCGGTCACCAATTTTTGGCCAATCGCCACCCGTTCCGGCCGGATATCGCACAGGGCGGGGATGTGCACATTTTCGATTCCCGCCAGGATACTCAACAGCGAATACCCGCGCCCGCCCACGCCGACCACCCCGATCCGCACCGGCCGGCC
>Ga0116188_1004261_pt1 | contig 10216 bp, 9 predicted proteins | sample AD_JPNTR2_MetaG_FD_89807 | JGI IMG/M metagenome (GOLD analysis project Ga0116188, IMG submission 89807) | Active sludge microbial communities of municipal wastewater-treating anaerobic digesters from Japan - AD_JPNTR2_MetaG | ecosystem: Engineered > Bioreactor > Anaerobic > Digestate | place...
CCCCTTGGGTTGGCCCTTCGTCCGCGGCTTCGTAACCCTCCTGGAGATGATGATCCTGGGCATGAGGAGTCTGATGTTCTCCGCGGAGGTGGCCCTCTCCGAGGAGGAAGAGAAACCCAAACCCTGGCAGTTGACCCTCACCGTCATGACGAGCGTCGCTTTGGTTTTGCTGGGTTTCGTCGTCGTCCCCGCCTACTGTTTCACCCTCCTGAAGGGTGTGATCGCCTCCACCTTCGTGTTGAACATCCTGGAAGGTTTGATCCGCCTTTCCCTTTTTCTCCTGTTCCTGTCGTCGACCCTGCTGATGGAGGACATGAAAAGGGTCTTCATGTATCACGGCGCCGAGCACAAGACGGTATTCGCCTGGGAGGACGGCCGGGACCTGACGGTGGCCAATGTCCGCCCCTACTCGACAAGGCACCCCCGTTGCGGGACCAGTTTCATCCTCGTTGTGATGATCGTCTCCATCCTCGTCTTCTCCCTCCTGGGACGGCCCGACTTTCTCCACCGCGTCGTCTATAAGCTCGCCCTCCTCCCCGTTGTGGCCGGCATTTCCTATGAGGCCATCCGTTTCACGGGTCGGCACCGGGGTCGCGGGTGGGTGAGGGCCCTGAGCTGGCCGGGCCTCCTTCTACAGCGCGTCACGACGAGGGAACCCACGGACGATCAGATCGAGGTGGCCATCGAGGCCATGAAAAGGGTAGTCTGAGACGGTGATCAGGCCGCCAGCTTCTTGAGGAGCCAGGCCATGTTCCGCCCCAGGTCCCTCATGGTGTTGAGGCCCTCCTCGTCCTTCAGGACGTCTCCGATGTCGCGGCCGATCCCGACGTTCCAGTAGCTGGATCCCGGGATGATCATCTGCATGTAGTGGAGGAAGAGGTACATGCCTGTGAAGGCGGGAATGGCCCCGGCGCGGCGCACGGCAACCACGGGCGCCCCGACCTTTCTCTTGAGCATGTAGTCGTTGGCCCTGGCCACGAAACCGCAGCGCTCGATCAGGGCCCTCATGTTGGCCGAGACGTCGGAGAAATAGGTGGGGGAACCGAGGAGGATACCATCGGCTGCGAGCATGGCGTCCAGGATATCGTTGAGCATGTCCGATTTCACGGAGCAGTGGCGGTCCTTGTTTTTGAAACAGCGATAACAGGCCCGGCAACCGGCGATTTGGTTCCCCGCCAGCTGGATGAGGGAGGTCTCGATCCCTTCCGCCTCGAGTTCCCCAAGGACCGTCTTGAGCAGAATGGCCGTGTTGCCGTCCTTCCTGGCGCTGCCGTTGATGGCGATAACCTTCATCATCTTCCTCCTTCCGTGCTCGTGGTGCGAATTAATCCTTCCCCTTCTTCCCTCGTGATGAGAACCGGGTTGATCAAGCCTCCCGACTCCGCCTGAGGAGGAGACGGCAACAACCGATGATGTTCTCCCTCGGGTAGAAGAGGAGCTCGTCCCTGTAGAATTCCCGGAAGATCTCATCCACGACGGTCTCGTCGTCCCGGGGATCCGCGGCGAGGCGGTCCCGCATGGCCGCGGCATTGCTGGCGGCCAGGGAGAAGCACCGGCGGGCCTCTTCGCCCTTGAAGAGGCCCAGGTGGGCCGGTGAAACGATCTGTGCCCCCAGTCCCGCCAGGCGGTCTATGGTGGACATGTAGTCGCCGTAACCGGTGAAATAGATGGGGAAGAACTCCCCGGAAGGCAGGTAGAAACCCAGGCTGTCCGAGGGCAGCAGGATTTTTTCCTTCCGCAGATAGACGGCGAGGCCGCCCGGGGCATGACCACCCACCTCGATGAACTCCAGGGAAGTACCTCCCAGATCGAGGGTATAGCCGCCTCTGACCGCCGTGCAGTCCTCCAGGGTGGGGGGCGCGGCCAAGGGGGAAAGGATGCTTTTTATACCCCGTTCGTTCAGGTAGGTCGTCATGAAGCGGTCATCGTGGACATAGGTCGGGGCGATCTTGGGGTGGGAAACAAAATCGGGTGCGCCGGCACCGGCGATGACCTTCGCCTCTGGAAACGCCTCCCTGAGACCCGGCAGTCCGTTGATGTGATCGCCGTGGGGGTGGGTGACGACGATATAATCAGGACGGTGCCCCAGCTTGTCCAGTTGCCGGACGAGGAGGTCCGTGGACGCCGAGACCCCCGTGTCGATAAGGGCACAGGCTTTATTCCCCACGATCAGGTGGATCTTGAGGTGGTGGTACCCAAGGATGTAAACGGTCTCTGTGATCTTGTCCGGGTAGTCCATCTTGTCCCTCGTTGAAGGGTGGTCGAGATCGCTATAGCGGCGGCTGCGTGGAGTGTCAAGGAGGGAAGGGCGTTAAACCCCGCAATTTTTCAATCCACGATGACGATGGCTTTTCGTGGGCAGTCCCGGGCGGCCTTTTCCACCTTTTCCCGAAAAACCTCGTCCTTTACCTCGAAGCTTGGTCTCAGGAATTCCCCCCATTGGCGGAAAACCTCGAAACAGGTGTTGACGCAACGCTCACAGCCGTTGCAGCGTCTGGGGTCGATGACGACGATCATGAATACTTAACCCCACGGGCCGTCGAGGCGGTCAAGGCCGGCACGGCGGGCCTCGGAGACGGCCTCGGCATACTCGCGGGCGGTGATGCGCCTAGCCAGGAGTGGGTCCTCGAAGGCCCGCCCGCAGGGCCGGTACTGGGACATGACGTTTACATAGGTGTGGGGTGAGATCTCTTCGGCGATAAACCTCATCACCTCCGCCGTCCCGGCGACCCCGGACGGCATGACGAGGTGCCGGACGATGAGGCCCCGCTTGGCGATACCGTTTTCGTCCAAGATCAAATCGCCGACCTGGCGGTGCATCTCCTTGAGGGCCTCCACGGCCCGTTGACGGTAGTCGCGGACACGACAGAAGCGCCAGGCAAAACCGTTGTCCCAGAACTTCATGTCGGGCATGTAGATATCAAAAACCCCCTCGAGGAGACGCAGGGTCTCGACACGCTCGTAACCTCCGCAGTTGTATACGAGGGGAATGGACAGGCCCCTTTCCACGGCCAGGGGCAGGGCCTCGAGGATCTGGGCCGTGACGTGGGTTGGGGTGACGAAGTTGATGTTGTGGCAACCCCGCCGTTGGAGGCGGACCATGACCTCGGCCAGGGTCTCCGGCCCGACCTCCTCGCCCTCCCGGAGATGGCTGATCTCGTAGTTCTGGCAGAAGGTGCACAGGAGGTTGCACGAGGCGAAAAATATGGTGCCCGAGCCCCCGGTGCCGACGAGGGGCGATTCCTCGCCGAAATGGGGCCCGAAGCTGGATAGGATGGCCCTCTTTCCCGTCTCGCAGACCCCCCGTTCGCCACCCAGGCGGTCGACTCGGCAGAGGCGGGGGCAGAGGGTGCAGGGGGAAAGGAGGGAGAAAGCCAGGTCCGCCCGTTCCCTGAGGGCCCCTTGTTCGTGGAGCTCCAGGTAGGACGGTGCCTTCATCGCCCTGCAAGCTGGCCGCAGGCGGCAAGGATATCGCGGCCGTGACTGGCCCTCAGGATGGCCGTGTAACCCCGGTCAAGAAGGATCTGCTGGAATGATCTCACCGTTGTCTCCTCGGGGCTGCGGAAGGGAGAACCAGGGAACTCGTTGAAGGCGATGAGGTTCAATTTGCAACGGATCCCCTTGAGGAGGTCGGCCAGCAGGACGGCATCTCCGGGGGCGTCGTTAAACCCACGGATGAGGATGTACTCGAAGGTCAACATCCTCCGGCCCGGCATGGGATACTCCCGGCACGCCTTGAGGAGGGTTTCGAGGGGGTAACGTCGATTGACGGGCATAAGGTAACTGCGCCGCTCGTCGTCGGGGGCGTTGAGGGAGACGGCCAGGTTGACCGAGACATCCCGGCCCAGGCGCAGGATCATCGGGGCGAGGCCGCAGGTGGAGATGGTTATCTTACGGTTCGAGAAGCCCATGCCGTAATCCGACAGGAGATTGCCGACGGCCTTGACGGTATGGTCGTAATTGGCCAGGGGCTCACCCATCCCCATGAGGACGATGTTGCGCACCCTCTCCCCTTCGGGGGTGGCGAAACGCAGCCTGGTCATCTGCCCCGTGATCTCGCCGGGGGTGAGGTTTCTCGTAAAACCCATGGCCCCGGTAAGACAGAAGCGACACCCCATGGCGCAGCCGACCTGGGTGGACAGGCAGGCGGTCCAATGATTTTTGCCTGGGATGAGGACGCTCTCCACGGCGGCCCCGTCGGCGAGGCGGAAGAGAACCTTCTTCGTGCCGTCTTTTGCCGTCTGGACCCTCTCCATCCGGGGGTCTTCGATGACGGCCACCTCCTCGAGGCGGCCGCGGAAATCCTTGGCCAAGGTGGTCATGGCCGCAAAGGAGGTTGCCCCGTGCTGGTAGATCCATTTCATGATCTGACGGGCCCGGTAACGCTCCTTCCCCAGGCCGGTGATGAAGGCCTCGATCTCTTCCAGACTCAGGTCCTTCAGGTGGATCCTGTCAGGTGTCGTAGGCTGTGGTCTCACGGTAGGTAAGGACGAAATTACCTTCAGGACGTCCCTCGCCATGACGCTACCTTGGCCGCCAGGGCCTCCCCCACGGCCTCGATAAAGCCCTCCGTAGTCACCCGCCGGTTGTGCGGGTGGGGGTCGGCGACGGCGAGGAGGTCGCCCGTCATGACCCCCGACTCGACCGTCTCTATGGCCGCCTCCTCCAGGAGATCGGCGAAGGCCGAAACTTCCGGCGTCCCGTCCAGCTCGCCCCTCTTTCTCAGCCCCCCCGACCAGGCGAAGATGAGGGCCATGGAGTTCGTCGAGGTCTCCTCACCCTTGAGGTGCTTGTAATAGTGTTTCTGCACCGTCCCGTGGGCGGCCTCATACTCGAAGCGGCCGTCGGGGGAGACGAGGACGGACGTCATCATGGCCAGGCTGCCGCAGGCGGAGGCCACCATGTCGGACATGACGTCCCCGTCATAGTTTTTCAGGGCCCACAGGATCCCCCCCTCGGAACGGACGATACGGGCCACGGCGTCGTCGATGAGGGTGAAGAAATAGGAGATCCCGGCCGCGGCGAACCTCTCCCGCCAGGTCGATTCGTACTCCTCGTCGAAGACGGCCCGGAAACGGCCGTCGTAGGTCTTGGAAATGGTGTCCTTGGTGCTGAACCACAAATCGACCTTCCGGTCCAGGGCGTAGGCAAAGCAGGCCCTGGCGAAGCTCCTTATGGAGGCGTCGGTGTTGTGGATGGCCTGGAGGATGCCGGGACCCTGGAAGTCATGGATTTCTCTCCTCGTCGGGGGTGATCCGTCGGCGGGGGTGAAGACCAACTCCGCCCTCCCCCCGCCGGGGACGCGGATCTCCGTGTTGTCGTAAACGTCGCCGTAGGCATGGCGGCCGATGATGATGGGTCGCCGCCACGTCCGGATGAAGGGCTTGATGTTGTTCGCCAGGATCGGGGCGCGGAATACCGTCCCGTCAAGGATGGCCCTGATGGTGGCGTTGGGGCTTTTCCAGGGTTTCTTGAGGCCGTATTCCCTCACCCTTTCCGGGGTAGGGGTGATGGTGGCGCACTTGACGCCCACGCCGTGTCTCTTGACGGCCTCGGCGGCGGCGACGGTGACGGCGTCGTTCGTCTCGTCCCGATGCTTCACGTGGAGGTCGTAGTAATCGATCTTCCAATCCAAATAGGGCAAAAGGAGCCGTTTTTTGATCATGGCCCACATGACCCTCGTCATCTCGTCCCCATCCATTTCCACGATGGGTGTCATTACCTTTATTTTATCTCTCATGCCTTGCCTCGCCGGTGTCTTCTCTTCAACATGCCCAGGGCGCCGCCGGATAGGATCATGGCCTTCTGGCGCTCCGTGAGGTCATAGGCGACCTCGAATACCTTGCCGCGGGTCGTGTCCTCGACGACGAGATTTCCCCCCGCCGCAAGGCGCTTGGGGATGTCCATGATCCTCAAATGATCGCCCGCTCCTATTATCTCATAATCCCCCTCGTCGAGGAAGGTGAGGGGTAGGATCCCGAAATTGATCAAGTTGGCCGCGTGGATGCGCTCGAAGGACTTGGCGATGACGGCCCGGACACCGAGGTGCATGGGACAGATGGCGGCATGTTCCCTCGAAGAACCCTGACCGTAGGAATGGCCGGCGACGATGATATTCAGACGCCCCAGGTTTCGAACCGCCACGGCCCGCTCGTAGAATCCCGGGTCGACGAGCTCGAAGACGAATCTGGAATAGAGGGGGATGTTGGAGCGGTATTTCATGCGCTCCCCCGCGGGGATGATGTGGTCCGTCGTGATCTTGTCGCCCACCTTGATGGTCACCACGCCGTCGATATCCCGAGGCAGGGGGGTGTTGACGGGGGGGGCGCCGATATTGGGTCCCCTGACGATCTCCACGCGGGCCGCCTCGGACGGCGGCAAGGGGGGGATGATCATGCCGTCGTCGACATGGAAGACCTCCGGGATCTCTATCCGGGGGTAATCCATGCCCAGGGTCCTGGGGTCCGTGATGCGACCCGTGATCACGGCCGCCGCGGCCGTTTCAGGGCTGACAAGGTACACCTCCGCGTCCTTGGTCCCGGAACGGCCGTAAAAGTTCCTGTTGGAGGTCCTCAGGGAGACTCCCCCGGAGGGGGGGCTCTGGCTGTTTCCGATACAGAAACCGCAGGCGTTTTCCATCAGACGGGCGCCCGTGGCGAGGAGCTTGGACAAATAACCATGGGCGGCCAGGTTCTCCACGACCTGGCGGGAACCGGGGGCGATGATGAAGCTTACGTCCTCATGGACCTTCCGCCCCTTGAGGATCTCCGCCACCGTCGCCAGGTCCCGGTAGGAGGAGTTCGTGCAACTGCCGATGCAGACCTGGTGCACCCTCACGGGACCGATCTCGCGAACCGGCCTGACGTGATCCGGGCTGTGGGGAAGGGCGGCCAGGGGTTCCAAACCGGCGAGATCTATAGTGACCGTCCGGTCGTAGGAGGCATCTTCGTCGGAGGCGAGGGGCATCCAATCCCCTTCCCGGCCTTGGGATCTCAAGAAACGTCTCGTCATCTCGTCGCTGGGGAAGACCGAGGTCGTGACGCCGCATTCCGCCCCCATGTTGGCGATCGTGGCCCTTTCCGGAACGGTGAGACCGTCCAGGGCCTCACCGGCGTATTCAAAGACGTATCCCACGTTTCCCTTGGAGGTGAAGATGGACAAGACGTGAAGAATAATGTCCTTGGCGGAGACCCAGGGTTTGAGGGCGCCCCTGAGATCAATACGAATCACCTTGGGGCAGGAGAGGTGAAAGGCCTCTCCACCCATGGCCAGGGCCACGTCGAGGCCGCCCGCGCCGATGGCCAGCATCCCCAGGGCACCGCAGGTGGGGGTGTGGCTGTCGGAACCGATCAGGGTCCGGCCGGGTCTGCCGAAGCGTTCCAGGTGGACCTGATGACAGATACCGTTTCCCGCCCGGGAAAGGTAGATACCGAACCGTTGCGCGACACTCTTGAGGTAGCGATGGTCGTCGGCGTTTTCAAAACCGATCTGGATCGTGTTGTGATCGATGTAGCTCACCGAGAGATCCGTTCTCACCCGGGGGATGCCCATGGCCTCGAACTGCAGGTAGGCCATGGTCCCCGTGGCGTCCTGGGTCAGGGTCTGGTCGATACGGATGGCGATCTCCTTGCCGGGGATGAGTTCGCCGGCCACAAGGTGGCTCTTCAAGAGCTTTTCCGTGATGTTGTGCCCCATGATTTGATAACGAAGAGGCGCGGCGAGCCGCGCCTCTATCCTCCGCAATTATCTTAATTCGTTACGTAATCAGGAAGTGACGGACCTCATCTCAATCCTTGGGAACGAGGACGATGGCGATCCGGCGGTTCTTCGCCCGCCCCTCGGCGGTCTTGTTGTCCGCCAGAGGTTTGTATTCACCGTAGGCCACGGCGGAGAGGACCTCCGGGGCGATGCCCTTAGCCTGGAGGTAGCGGGTCACGTTGATGGCCCTGGCCGCCGAGAGCTCCCAGTTGGTTGGATAGACCTTCGCCAGACGGCCGGTGATCTTCACGTTGTCCGTGTGCCCTTCGATACGGATGTTCTTGTCTTTGACGTTCTTGAGGACGTCGACGACCCGATCCAGGACCGAGAGGCCCTCTTTCTTGACCGTCGCCTCGCCGGAGGAAAAGAGGATCTTGTCCACCACGTCCATGGTCAGCTTTCCCTTGAGTTCCGTGATGGTGATCTGACCCTTGGCGATCTCCCCCTTCATCTCCTTGACGAGATCCTTGTAAGTCTTGCTCTCTTCCTCGATGAGGGCCTCCTTCTTCCTCAACTCTCCTACCTGCTGGCGGAGCTTGGCGTTCTCGGCCTCGAGGTTAGCCGTTTTCTGCCTGGCTTCCGTTAAGTCTTTGAGTAGTTCATCCGATTTGGCCTTCAGGAGGCGGTCGAGCTCGTTTCGTTCACCCGTCAGGGTGGCGATCTCCGTGCGGAGTTTCGCATTTTCCAAGGTGAGCTCCTGATAACGCTGCTGGAGTGTCTCGGCCTCCGAGGCCTTTTTCATGTACTCTTCCTTTGTGTAGCAGCCCCCCAGGACAAGGACCATGGAAATAGTCAATGCGATCAGCAGCCTGCCCTTCATTTCTTTTCCCTCCCATGTTGTGGTCACAGGTCGTTTTCCGCCTTCGGTATCTCCTTGAGGCGCACCGCTTTCACGAACCTTTTATTGTAGTATGGTTTGTCGAGACTGTCGATCTTGACTTCCCTGGCCTTACGTCCCGAAGAGGCATGGACGAATTGGTTGTTACCGATGTAGATCCCCACATGTCCATAAGCCCGGCGGGTGTTGAAAAAGACCAGGTCCCCCTCCTGCAGCTCTTCCTTGGGGACCTTCACGCCTACACGCGCCTGCTCCCTCGCCGTGCGGGGCAGGGAGACATCGAAGAACTCGTAAATCTTCTTCACGAAGGCCGAACAGTCCAGACCCCGGACGGAGTTTCCACCCAGGCGGTAGGGGGCGCCGAGAAAACCCTTGGCCACCTTCACGAAGAGGGACCTCTCCTCCGGGCTGCGCCATTTGCCCAAGAAGGAGGCATTATGATCCTCCTCGCCTCCTACCGATTCCTCCAAGTCCACATCACCGACGTCCTCCTCGTCGAGGAGTTCCTCCTCCCCATCGGGGAGCGCCTCTTCTCCCTGCTTGCCCCTGGGGTAGAGGGATTCCTTCCGGTCCGAGCGGATGGGGAGGGCCGCGAGGTGAAGGCGCTGACCTGGCTTGAGGCGGCTGGATGTCAGGTGATTGATCTTTTTCAACTCTCCCTGGGAAAGGCCGGTTTTCTTGGCGATGGAAGAGAGGGTGTCTCCCTTTCTCACCGTGTAGATCTTGTCGGGGCGGGAGGATTGGCGGGCCGTGACCTTGGGTTGGCCCTTCCGGTCTATGGTGGGGATGATGAGGATCTGTCTCGGTTTCAGGGAGTTGTCGGCGAGATTGTTGACCTTGCGGATGGATTCGACGCTTACGTGGTGTTTCTTGGCGATCTTGATCAGGTTATCGCCCGGTTTGACCCGGTATCGTTCCTCGGCGAGGGCCCTGCCGCCCAGTGCCAAGGGTAAGAACAGGACGATCAGTCCCATCCATAGGAAAATCCGCCGTTCTCTCATGAGTACCTCCTTCTCGTTTGCCGGGGGGTTCCCCACTTATTAACGGTGCACAGATTTTGACAATGGATGACAAACTGCACACAAGCTGACCCACCCCTCCTACCGAAAAAAGAGGGACAAGTCAAAGTTTTTTTCCGTTTCCCGCCGAGATATGCGAAATGCTTCCAAAATTTTCCTAATTGGGCTATAGGTGACATCGGAAGAAGCCCCGGAGGTGAACGGTCTTGTTGAAGAAGGTCCTCTTGATCATGGTCCTGATCCTGGTCGCCGGGACGGTTTATGTCGGGTCTTACGCCTTCTACCCCGACGTGGCGGCCCTGAAGCGTAAGAATCCCCAGAAAACATCCTTTATGGAGTATCGGGAGCGCCAGTGGGAACAACAGGGTCGGAAGATGAAGATCCGCCAGCGTTACGTTCCCCTCTCCAGGATATCCCCTTACGCCGTCAAGGCCGTCATCATCGCCGAGGACGACAAGTTCTGGGCCCATGAGGGATTCGATTTCGACGCCATCCAGAAGGCCCTGGAGAAGGACCTCAAGAAGGGGTCTTTCAAGGCGGGGGGGAGCACCATCAGTCAGCAACTCGCCAAGAACCTTTACCTCACGCCCCACAAGAACCC
>Ga0116188_1004274_pt1 | contig 10202 bp, 11 predicted proteins | sample AD_JPNTR2_MetaG_FD_89807 | JGI IMG/M metagenome (GOLD analysis project Ga0116188, IMG submission 89807) | Active sludge microbial communities of municipal wastewater-treating anaerobic digesters from Japan - AD_JPNTR2_MetaG | ecosystem: Engineered > Bioreactor > Anaerobic > Digestate | place...
ACCCGGCTATTTTGAGCTCACTCCGCAATGGGATCAGAGCGTTTCATGGGACCGACTCTGGAGCTGAAACGGTTGATGCAGAGCGCGTCGGCAAGGCCGCCGAGAACGCCGGGAGCAAGAGACCGTCTTGGCAATCGTGGGACAACATTCCATCGACGATCGAAAGCGAGCCGTCTGCGGTCCAGTGCATAACGAAGCTGACTCGTCGACAAACGGACGCGGGGAGACGGCGGCCGCCCGGGCCGCGGGAAGAAGCAAGGGGGGATGTGCAAGCCGTTGCCGTTGTGCCGGCATTGCAGAAGGCGCTTTCCTGTCAGCCTTTCGGTAACTCGATAACGTCGAGGCGTACGGGAACCACCCCGTCGCGGATCATATCCAGAACCTGGGCCGCCCGGTAGGAGAGGTCGATGATCCGTCCCTTGCGCAAGGTCTCTAACGGAATTCGATCGTTGATGCGGACGGTCACGCGACGCCCGTTCTTCTTGTTCGTCACGCGAACGACGGTACCGAACGGGAGATTGTAGTGTGCAGCCGTCAACTTGTTGCGGTCGAATCGTTCACCGCTGGCCGTGCGCTTCCCGTGATAGCCGTCTCCTTTCCCGTACCAACTGGCCAGACCCTCCTGCCTCATCTGGAATCCGCCGGGGGGAGGCAGAACACGTGGTTTCTTCCCGCAGGCGTCGACGAAGAGCGAGACTGGGAGGAAAAGGAGAAGTCGCCGTCCGAAAGTACGCCGTGCCGACTTCCCGCTCTCCGATGGGTTCACTCGGGTTCCATTTTCTGGAGGCTCGTCAGGCCGGTGCCACCTTCTCCTCTCCATGCCAAGTTCCTCCTCTAAAACAGTGATGGCAGAGCTCGACTCCCCTCTTCGACCGCCTTGCGGCAAACCGCCCGCGTAGGGGTGCGGGTGGACGGCGTGTGGAACACCGACCTGCTGGACCATCCTTCATTCCTTGCCGATAGAATAACCGGAAGCAAAATAACCGGAAGTGGGACGCCCGCCCCGTCGCCGGGGGGCGGCGCCCTTCAGAGCAGCCGGCATTTGGGAGATCCGTCATGCTACGTCCCTTGTTGACCCTGATTACCGACTTCGGTACACGAGAATATTACGTCGGAGCCCTGAAAGGCTCGATCCTGGAGGTGCATCCTGAGATTGAACTGGTGGACGTAAGCCACGAGGTCCCGTCTCACGACGTTCTGGCCGGGGCGCTTACGGCGGCGGGCAGTTGTCCCTGGTTCCCCTCCAGGACTGTTCACTTGGTCGTCGTGGACCCCGGCGTGGGATCCGAGCGACGGGTTCTGATTGCCGTGACGGACCGACATCGGTACGTGGCGCCCGACAACGGTGTACTTTCCTTGGTCTTTCGTCAGGATCCCCCGTCTCGGGTGATTGCGGTCGAAGCGGAGCATTACTACCGTCACCCGGTCTGTCCGACCTTCCATGCCCGCGATATTCTCGGACCGGTGGCCGCCTGGCTTGCGAAAGGTATCGCAGTCGAAAACTTCGGGAGCGAAGTGAGCGACTACAAGCTGCTGACCTTGCCGTCGCCCGCCGAAGAATCGGGACGGTTGCACGGGCGGGTTCTGCACATTGACAAGTTCGGCAACATCATCACCACCTTTACGCAAAAAGAGCTCGACGATTTCCGTACGCGGCATCCGCAATGGCGCTTGCGTATTGGAAACAAGACGGTAGAGCGTCTCGTGGAGTACTATTCCCAGGGTGCCGAGGGTGAGGCGATCGCCTTGACGGGTAGCAGCGGCTTCTTGGAAATTGCCGTCGCCCGGCGTCCCGCAAGCCAAGAGCTTCAGGTGTCGCGAGGCATGTCCGTAGTTCTGGAACCTGCCGGCGGGTCGGCCTAAACCCTCTGTCGACTCTCGAGCCGCAAGGGTGGGGTCCCCTTCTCGGCGGCTCCGCCCCGATGGACGAGGGATCAGGTCGCCTTCCGAGCCGGGTAGGCGCGAAGGGTGGCGGACGGAGGGATCAGCCGCGCCGTTTCGTAGGATCACCAAGACCGAGGTTTTGCGGGCCGACGGGTTCTGGCTGACTCATATAAGGCTTCAACGATTGCGACACTTTCCCGTCCCTGTTTGCCTGAACAGATCGGTTCACGGTTCTCACGGATCGCTCGAAGAAAGTCCTCGAGGATCCGTCGATGCCCCGAGATCTCGGCAATTACGGGACTGGACTGGGTCGGGTTACTCTCGCCGTCCGATTCATCGCATAGCAGGTCGGCCGATTCGCCCAGCCGGTGCAAGGAGAGAAGTCGATCGTTCTCCAAAACAGCCGTGCCCGCCGCGCCGGAAATCACGACTCGTCGGGGGAATCCTGGATAGGCGGCGGTCGTTGCTTCGAAGGCTCCCAAAGCACCGTTTTCAAATTCGAACAGGGCCACCGCCGTATCTTCGGTCTCAATGTCATGCAGTAACGTGGCTGTTCTTGCTTCCACCGCAACCACCTTTCCTACCAGCCACTGCACCAGGTCCACCGTATGGATTCCCTGGTTCATCACCGCTCCGCCTCCGTCGAGAGCCCAAGTGCCGCGCCATTTCGAATTGCGATAGTAATCGGGCGGCCTATACCACTTCACTTGCGCACTCACCAGAAAAACTCGGCCAAGGTTATGCCGGTCAAGTAGCTGCTTCAGCTTTACGACGTCCGGGGCAACTCGACTCTGGAAGAACACACCCAAGCACACACCGGCCGCCTCACAGGCTCTAACGAGAGCATCGGCCCGCTCCACCGTTATGTCGAGGGGCTTTTCGGTCAGGACGTGTATGCCGCGCCGTGCCGCCGCGATGCCTTGCTCGGCGTGCAGACCCGAGGGTGAACCGATCAAAACGACATGAACCCCGCTGTCCAGGAGTTCGTCGTAACTACGGCAGAACTTCGCACCCACCCGCCGGGCCAGAGCCTCCGCTTTGGTTGGGTTTTGTCCCCAGACGGCGGTCACCCGGGCGCCCGGCACCTCAAGGGCGGCCTTCAAGTGGGTTTGACTGATGTTGCCGGCTCCCACAATTCCCAGGTTCAGTTCATTCATTCCGTCTAGGTTCTTGCTCATGACCCTCTCATTGGGTGACATGGTTCTGTCAGCCGTCCGACACGCTCTCTTCCGGTCCTATCCGCACCAGTACTACCGTCACGTTGTCATGGCCCCCGCAGCGTAGGGCTCGATCCACCAACCGCGACGCCATTTCCTTCCACGGGGTGCTCGAGCAGATCTCACGAATCTCTTCGTCGCTGACGCAGTCCGTCAAGCCGTCCGAGCAAAGCAAAAAGATATCGTCGACCCAAGCGGTCGCGGGAAGCACATCACACTTGACCTCGGGACGTAGCCCGAGGGTTTGCTCGACAATGTGCTTTTGGGGATGAAGGCGAAGCTCTTCCTTGGTAAGCAACCCCCGTTTGAAGAGCCGGAATACCGGCGAGTGGTCTTCCGTTAACTGCTCCAATTTGGCGTCGCGCAGCCGATAAACGCGGCTGTCCCCAACCTGGGCGACCCATGCCGGACCCACGGCGGGTTCCGGGATCCAGAGAGCGCTCAACGTTGTTCCCATCCCCCGGTGATCCGGGTTTTGTGCCTGATCCTGCAGAATCTCACAATTCGCTTGTTGGACCAGCTTCAGGAGAGCCTCGCGGGGTGATTCCGCCTGCAGATTCTCGGGTGGACGAAATCGCTTTAGCGTCTCGACCGCGAGAGCACTAGCCACCTCACCCGCCGCATGTCCCCCCAGTCCGTCACAAACGGCGAACAGACCTATATCATCACGGGTCAAATAAGCGTCTTCGTTGTTTTCGCGGTACCAGCCGGGGTCGCTGAGTGCCTGAAAGTACAGTTTGTATCTCACCAACGGATCTCAGAGCCGATCTTGATGAGACTATAGTACTCCGCGGGCCGCTCAATCGAAACCCTCGGTAAGGCGGAGGGCACAACGCGCCAGGCCGTAACCGATCAAGACGAGGAGCAGCCAGGCGAGCGCCTTTTTCCATCCGGGAGCCGTCAGCCTGGCTCCGCAGTAAGGGCAGGAGGGAGGTCTCTCCAGCACGACGAAGCCGCATTCCGGGCAGCTTGGCAGACGCTTCCTAGCTTCTTCGTGAGCCGGAGGATGTTCCGGCGGCACGTCACTCTCCATAGTTCTTCCCCGACTCAAAGGAATCGGGCGGGGAACCTGTATGCTTCTCGCCGACACTCAGGATCAGCGCCTTTGCGGTCGGAGGCCCTCTCCCTCCTCCAGGGTCAAGAAGTTCCAGGCTTCCCGCACGATTCGCCAGTTTCCGTCGGCGTCCAACTGAAGAACCCTCAAGATCGATCCTGCTTGTGCGGCCGAAGGGTCGGCAAAGGCAACCACAAACCGCCCGTTCTCCCAGGCGAAGTGTTCCTCAACCCCTCGCGATTGGGACTGATAACTAAACGAAGTAACATCGGCCAATGCGTCTTGCAAGTACCTTTCGATTTCCCGAGAGCCTGGGGAAACCTCTCGTCCGGGCCACAGGAGGACCGCATCCGCGTGGTAAAACGCTTCAACGGAGAGGGGACGCCGATTCAAAGCCGTCGTCCACGCTTTGACCAAGTCGAGAACCGGGCCCCCCGGCTCCGCCGTCGCTCCTCCCGGATGGAGGTCGGCGGATTTCCGCATCGAGGAATCCTGCCCACACGCGAGCAGCGCAACGGCCAGGACGAGTACGGCCGTGGATCCGAACCGGTCGCGTTTGTTCAGCTTCAATAACATTGCGATGCTATCCCTTGCGACCGGAAGCAAGGATTGCGGCCGGTACCGTCCCTCCGCCCGGTCGGTCGATCGACTGTCGCCGGATCCATCGGCCTTGAGTCCGCCTAGCAGCCCCGTACGCCGAGAAGCAGCTCCACCACGAGCTGATCCAATCGTTCGTAAGGCTTGCCTCGCGAGCCCAGTTCCTTCCGATCGAACGGATGATTTTTCAAGGATTCCACCTTCTCCCGCGAGTAGGCTCCGCGAAACGATTGCAGGGATCCGTCGTCGGCATGAATCTCCTGAAGAAGAGCTTGGATTTCACGGTCTTCCCGGAACTGTCGAGCCTTCTCTGCCAGAATGAGGTACGTGCGCATGCACCCCAGGGCAAAGGCCTTCACGTCCTCGTAATTCGAAGTGCGGTAGGCATGAGCGTCAAAGTGCCTGGGGCCCTGGTAACCCACGTCTTCTAGGAACTTGACCATGAAAAAGGCGGCTTTAGGGTTGTACGACCCGAACCGCAAATCCTGGTCGTAACGCCCGAAGGCTTGGTCGTTGAGGTCCACGTGAAAGAGCTTTCCCGCTTCCCACGCCTGGGCCAAAGCATGGGTGAAGTTGAGTCCCGACATATGTTCGTGGGCCACCTCCGGGTTGACTCCCACCATCTCGGGGTAGTCCAACGTTTCGATAAAGGCAAGCATCGCCCCCACGTTGGGAAGGAAAAGATCACCTCGCGGTTCGTTGGGTTTCGGCTCCAAGGCGAATTTCAAGTCGTAGCCCTGATCCCGTACATAGGCGGTGAGAAAATTGACGGCCTCCCGGAAACGCTTTAGAGACTCCACCGGATCTTTTGTGGCGTCCGACTCCACTCCCTCTCGACCGCCCCAGAACACGTAGACCTTCGCTCCCAGCTCGACGCCGAGATCGATGCCTCGCACGGTCTTCTGGAGAGCATAGGTGCGCACCGCGGGATCGTTGGCCGTAAAGGCCCCATCCCGAAACGCCGGATCGGTAAACAGGTTGGTGGTAGCCATTGGGACCACCAGCCCGGCCTCCTGCAGTGCGCGCTTGAAGTCAGCCACGATGCGATCTCGTTCTGCCGGGGTCGCGTCGATGGGGACCAGGTCGTTGTCATGGAAGTTGACGCCCCAGGCCCCCACCTCCGCAAGGAGATGGACGAGCTCCACCGGCGACAACGGGCGCCGGACCGGCTCACCAAAGGGGTCGCGCCCGACACTCCCCACGGTCCAAAGACCGAAACTGAATCGATGATCTTTCTTCGGTTGATACGAGTCCATGGTTACGTCTCCTCCTTTTCGGTTAATCTCTTGTCACGCGGATGACACCACCGCATAGTCTCCGCTGTACGGCTGTGCCGGCGCAAAGATTCCTTGCATTATAGTGGTCGACGGGATTTTGGACTACAGTTGGGCGAACACAGCGGGCAACGGCCGGCGACGATCTCTAGGCCGGCTTCCCGTGCAGGTGGAGTGTCCGTCATGAAGCCACAGGTGATCTCGGGAGGGCAGACCGGGGTGGATCGTGCGGCTCTGGACGCGGCCGCCGCCGCAGGTTTAAGGGTAGGCGGTTGGTGTCCCGCCGGGCGACTGGCCGAAGACGGCGTTATCCCGTCTACCTATCCCCTGCGGGAGACGCCGACGGCCGACTACGCTCAGCGCACCGAGTGGAATGTGAGGGACGCCGACGCCACACTGATTTGCTGTGCGGGACCTCCAGGAGGCGGCACGGCCTTTACGTGGCGGTTTGCTGTGGAGTGTGGGAAGCCGGTCTTCCTCGTGGAACTCCAAGAACCGCCTCCGCCCACTTCCGTCTTGGTTTGGCTCCGAGACATGAAGATTGCCGTTCTGAATGTCGCCGGACCTCGGGAAAGTCAGGCGGCCGGGATTTATCAAACAGCCCGCTTTTTTCTTGGCGAAGTCTTTCGAGAGTGGAGCGCTTCGCTTGGCTCCGAGAAAGAAAGCCTGTAACCCCGGCGAGGTCGCTTCTCTCGGCCGAAATGCCTTGTGCTAGCATGAGCTCATGCCGAAGACGGTGGGGATTTTGGGCGGTATGGGGCCGGATGCCACGGCGGCTTTTTTTCAGAAAATCATCGATTTGACGCCTGCTTCCAGGGACCAGGAGCACATACCGGTGGTTCTGATCAGCGAACCGCGCATTCCTGACCGCTGTTCGTATCTCATGGGATTCTCCGGCGAATCGCCTGAGCCGTACTTAGTGGAGCTCGCGCAAAGACTGGAGAAAGCCGGAGCCGATCTCATCGCCATGCCGTGTAACACCGCCCATAAGTTCTGGCCGCAGATCGCACGGGGGGTTGCCGTTCCCGTCCTTCACATCGTGGACGAGACGCTGAGAGTCGTCCGCTGCAGATATCCTGGGGCTCGTTCTTTGGGACTTCTGGCTACGACGGCGACGGTTTCGTGCGGGCTTTACCAGGAGGCTGCAGACGAAGATTTCACCTGGATTCTGCCCGGTGGAAAGAGCCAAGCGGTGGTGCAGGGGGCGATTGAGGCAGTGAAAGGCCATCAGGACTTGGCTCCTCATCGAAAAGGTTTCCAGCGAGTCGTAGAGGAGATTGCCTCGGAAGGGGCCGAGGTGGTTATTTACGGATGTACCGAACTGGGACTCTTTGGGGTCCACGTGCCGGATCTCGCTGTTGTGGATTCTCTTGAAGCTTTGGCGGAAGCGGCGGTAGAGCAAGCGCTGTTGGGAGAAATCGGCACTTCCGCCGGGTTCGGCGGTTTCTCGGCCCAGTCGCACTGACGAGAGAGTTCCGCGTACGGGGTTGGGAGCGGCGCGCTGGTACCAGCACAGCGGTTGTCCCGGTTGTTGTTACCCGGACACCTTCGCTCTTTTTGAGATTCCCGTCTTCTGCTTTCCGGGCCCCGCCTGTGCCCGGATGGCCGCGGTAGCATGAGGTGTCGGCTAAGACGTCGGCTGATTCGTAGGTCTGTTTCGGAATCCTGGATAATGAGAGGATGAAGCGTGTGCTGGTGGCCATGAGCGGAGGTGTCGACAGCTCCGTCGCCGCCTGGTTGTTGCGACAAGAGGGCTGGGATGTGGTGGGATGTACCATGCAATTGTGGGACGCCCGTCGCAATCCCAGCGATGCTTCCGATCGGCCGTCGAGGGGCGGCTGCTGTTCGCCGGACGACGTTTTTGACGCTCGGCGGGTGGCGGAGCGCTTGGGCGTTCCCTTTTTTGTTGTAAACCTGGAAGCGGACTTCGAACGCCACGTAGTTGCTCCCTTTATCGAGGGCTATTTGTTGGGAAGTACTCCGATACCCTGCGCGCGCTGCAATACGTTCTTGAAGTTCGGCGGCCTTCTCCGGTTCGCCCGAGGTCTTGGGATCGAGTATGTGGCCACCGGTCACTATGCGCGCATAGAGTCAGCAGGGCAGGACGGGTTTCGTTTGCTGCGGGGCGTCGATGAAAGAAAGGACCAGTCGTATTTCTTGTTCGAACTCAGACAGGCCCAGCTCGCTCGAGTGGTGTTCCCATTAGGGGGTTACCGCAAGACGGACACTCGGCGGTTAGCTCGGGAGGCCGACCTGCCCACGGCGGTCAAACGTGAGAGCCGTGAGATTTGTTTTTTGCCGGACGGGGACCTTGCCGGCTTCATCCGGCGGGAAACCGGGCGCGTACGCAGCGATTTACTGCCGGTACTGGAGAACAGAGACCGACCGGGTGCTATTGAGCTGGCCGACGGGAGTCGTTTGGGCACTCACGGCGGAGTTTTTCGTTATACCGTCGGACAGCGGAAGGGGCTCGGCGTGGCTTATCGGGAACCGCTTTACGTCACGAAGATTGATCCGGAGCGGAATCGGCTGGTGGTTGGCCCGCGTTCGGAACTGTTGAGCTTGGGCTTGGTCACGGCTGCAAGCCACTGGATCCGACGACCCCAGGTTGATCTCCAGGAGCCGATGCGGGTGGAGGTCAAGATTCGATCGACTCACCGTCCCGTCTCCGCCGTCGTGGTGCAAGAGGGCGAGCCGGAGGGGCCGACGGTGGTTCTTTTCGACGAGCCTCAAGCCGCCATAACTCCGGGCCAAGCCGCGGTTTTTTACCGGGGCTCTGAAGTGTTGGGAGGAGGTTGGATTCAACGTCCGCTTTCGAATGAAGAAGCTCTTATCCGACGGCGTGAGGCTGGTTTCTCTACAATGCGATCACACTGAAACCGACGAGCACCGCCGAACGGACCGGCGGAGGATACGTACTTGGGGGAAACTGCGCGGTTAAAGACAAGGACTCCGTTGCCTGAGTCGCCGTGTTTTATGGTGGTGGCCGGAGAGCCCTCCGGAGATCGGCATGCCGCCGGCCTGGTGCGTGCTGTCGAGGCTCGGATAGGGCCGGGTGGTGTTCGCTGGTTTGGGTACGGCGGATCCCACCTGCGGGATACAGGTGTCGACCTGCTTGCCGGCATTGGAAACAGGCGGCGATCGGTCCGCAGGCGGCCCTAACCCACCTTGCACACTATCGGAAGTCCTTTGTGCGGCTCCTGGAAGCGGTTCGAGAGCGGAAACCGAGGGCGGCGGTTCTAGTGGATTTTCCTGAGTTCAATTTGCGGTTGGCTCGTCGGCTGAAAGAGATGGGCGTGCCGGTATGTTACTTCATCGCTCCTCAGGTCTGGGCCTGGCGCGAGTACCGAGTGAAACAAATCCGGCGATGGGTGGATCTATTGCTAGTGATCTTTCCTTTCGAGGAAAGGTACTTTCAGTCGCGGGATATTCGGGCGGTTTATGTCGGCAATCCGACGGCGGCCCGGTTTTTTGAGCTCGGTGTGGGATCGGCCGAAGATCCTCGGCCGATCCCACGGATCGCTCTCTTGCCTGGGAGTCGGCGGCACGAGGTGGAATCCATGTTGCCGATTCAATTGGCGGCGGGAGCGTGGGTGAGTCGAAGGCGCCGAGTTGAACTCGTCGTCGTCAAAGCGCCTGAGATCTCGAGGGAACAAGTTGAGACGGTGGTAAACCGATGTCAAAGAGAGTTGCGTTCGGACGTGCCGGTGCGAATCGTCGAAGGGGCGACGGAAAGGTTGCTGGCCGAGATGGACGCAGCGATCGTAAAGAGCGGTACGTCCACCTTGGAGAGCATGTTGGCGGGAGTGCCGTTCGCCATGATGTATCGCATGAGCTGGTTGAGCTGGCTTTTACTTCGTCCGCTGGTTCCGCGGCAGCCCTTTTGCCTGGCGAATCGGGTGGCCGGGGAAACGGTCGCTCCGGAGTTCGTGCAATGGAACGCCCGCCCGGAGCTGATTGGAGCGTGGTTGGAACACGTTCTGTCTGATGTGCGGGAGTTTAGGCGATACAAAGAACGGCTACGGGAGGCGGCTGAGCGTTTGGGACGGTGTGATGCCTACAATGAGGCGGCCGACCGGATCCTGCAAGAGGGTTGGATGCATGAGGGAGTTGGAACGAGTTCCAACTCGGTTCGCTTTACAGCTAGAGACCGAACATGAAAAGAAAGTGGAGATG
>Ga0116188_1004285_pt1 | contig 10192 bp, 11 predicted proteins | sample AD_JPNTR2_MetaG_FD_89807 | JGI IMG/M metagenome (GOLD analysis project Ga0116188, IMG submission 89807) | Active sludge microbial communities of municipal wastewater-treating anaerobic digesters from Japan - AD_JPNTR2_MetaG | ecosystem: Engineered > Bioreactor > Anaerobic > Digestate | place...
AATAGTGTTCATTATCCATTTAAAGTTTCTGTTGGTCATTTTGATGATAATGTAGAACCAGACGCTTTAGTTCATGTAAAGAGAGCAAAAGTAGGAGAAAACTCTACAATAGATAATGATATTCCTCATTTACGTTTGGATTATGATGCTGATACATATGCTTCTTTTAAAATGACAAGTAGTTCGAATTATAGTCTTGATGATGCTGAAATGGGAGATTTAGTAATAGGTGCTAATGTAGGTCCTACATATTGTGGTAAAGTTCTAACTATAAGACCTGCTGTGAATTCTACAGTAAATCTAGGAAAGCCTACTCATCCTTTTGGAAGAATGTGGTTAGATGAATTAACTATGAATGATGATATAAATGCTCATGATATAATACCTTCTGAAGATGCTACTTATTCTCTTGGAACAGCAGATTTAAAATGGGAAAATATTTATGCATTTGATATTTTTGCTAGATATATAAAAGTTGATGGAAATATAGATATTCCTAGTCCCAATAGAATTACTGTTAGTCAAATTGAATCTACTAGTAATGGATATGGAAGTATTGGAATTTTGAATGGATTTGATAGTATATACGTAAAAAATATTCATACTCCATATGAAGATACTAGTATAATATTACATAATAACTTATTTCCATCTTCAAATATAGATCTTGGAAATACTATTTCTAAGTTTACAAATATTTATGGAGTAAATGGACGTTTTGATTCTGTTATAGTAAATGATAAAACTATTGGAGAGTGGGTAGATATTAGTATTAGTTGTATAGTGCAGAATGAAAGTGCAAGTGGATTTGAAGATCAATCAATTAATAAAAGTATAAAATGTGCTTATATTGGAAAAAATACAGTAGTAATAAATGGAAGATTTCTAATTGAAACTGATGGTACATCTTTTTATATTCGTATTTACGTACCATTTAATCCTGTGATTTATAATCAATATTTTTTCAATGCATGGGAATATCCGTTTACAAATATTATTCATGGTATTATACAAAATGGGTGGAATTATTTAGCTATACGTAAAGCAGATGGTACAAATTTTTCATCAGAAACTAAAGCTTATTATATAAATGCAATATTTGAAATTTCTTAATAGGAGTGATTGATTATGAAACAAATGTTAACAAGAGAGAGAATTTTTGAACTTTATTATGTTTTACAGAATGGAATTCCTGCAGATGTGAAACTTGATAAGAGATTTGATTTTGCTAGGAATAGAACTTTAGATAATTTAAGACCAGAAGTGAGAGAGATAATAAAAGCGAGAGAAACTGGATTAGATAAATTTAAAGAGTTTGAAATGAAAAGAAAGGCAATTTTAGAAGAAAATTGTATAAGAGATGAAAATGGTAAACCTTTATTAAAGAATGATAGTTATGTTTTTTCAGATGATATAGAGAAAGATGTTTCTCAAAAATTACTTGATTTAACAAATGAATATAAAGATGCTTTAGAAGAGAGACAAAAAGAGATTCAAATTTACAATGAGATTATTAAAGAGGAAATAGAAGTTGACATAGTTAAGACTACATTCAGAGCATTTCCTGATTTGGTTAATAATAATTTCACTAAAATTTTGAGACCTATGATTAAAGAAACTGATGAAGAAATAGAGCAAATTTTAATGGAGTAAGATAATGTCAGATTTTTATTCAATGTTTCCAAATGTTGCTCATTCTGATCGATGGAGAATTACATTTAGTAATATTCCAGGTAGTTTGATAAAGGATATGAGGTACTATGATAATTTTGTAAAGTCTGTAGTACTTCCAGATTACAATTTAATGGAAGTTAAATCTGAGTTCAGAGGATATAATATCAGACATCCAGTTGCTCCGAAAGCAAATGAAGAACTTTCTCAAATTCAAATAGAATTTAAACTATCTGAAGATATGTGGAATTATCTCAACTTATTTGATTGGATGCAACAGATTAGATATGGATCAATAGATTCTACCCATAATGATTTTTTCAGAAAATATACCATTAAGAAAATTAATATAGAAATGCTGGATAATCAGAAAAGGGTAGTTTCTATTATGAGTTTTACAGAGGCATTTATTCTCTCATTGAGTAGTTTATCGTTAAATCAAGGATCATCAGATGAAATTACTTTTACGGTAAATTGTTCATATGAGGAAGTAATTTACGAAAGAAAAAGTATTTTAGAAGGTAAAAAATAATAAATATGTATGTAGTTGTAAAAATAAAATGTTTTTGAAAAGGAGAATATAAGGAGAATATTATGAATAATGTAGATTTACTTGAAGTTAAATTATTAGTTGATAAGAAGATTATTATTGAATCTCTTAGTAGGATTGGAATTGCTAATAAAAAAACAAAGGTTTTGTTCCCATCTTGTTATTTATATGAGGATAATGGGAGATACTATATTGCACATTTTAAACAATTATTTCTTTTGACAAGAAATGATAGTTATAATAATATATGTAAAGAAGATATTATAAGAAGAAATGCTATAGCATTCTGTTTAAAAAATTGGAAACTTATTGATATTGAAGATGAAAAAATTCAACCATATAATAAAATGGTTTTTGTTCTCCCATTTGAGGAGAAAAAAAATTGGCGTATTAGTCATAAGTTTAATTTTAAAAGTATAAATAGTAAATAGAGGTGAATTGTGGATAATTTAGATCTTTTAGACAATGAAGATATAAGGTTGAAAGATGAAGATGATTTGGAGTCATTCGATGAATATACGGATTACTTTAATATAGATGATGTTAGTGAAGATGATAATGGAGAACCCAAAGAATTATATTTTGAATAATAAAAAATCAGGAGGCAGTATGCTTAATTTTTTAAAATATCTTTCTCAGTATGAAAATGAAAATGTTGAGGAAGTAGAAAAGATTCTAGAACAGAAGAAGTCAAAAATTGATGCTATTATAAAAGAAGCATTTTTTGGAGATTTTGTTACAAAAACAGAAGCGATCATGACAATTCAGAACGAATTTGTTGATGAGAAAAAAGCACCTAAAACTATTGATGTAAAGTTTTTGAAAGAGAATATGACTGATGTTATTAAGAAGGTTGAGAGTTTGACAGAAGGTGATATCAAGATAGTTGTAAACAATTATGAAGGTTCAAAACAAAAACCAACTGCTTCGGTTATTTCTGATATTGATGATTCTGATGATATAGAATTTGAAAGTACAAAACCAAAGAAACGTGGTAGACCTTCAAAATCTCAGAAAGCAGAAGAAATCGCAAAAGAAACAGCAAAGAAGATTTCAAAAAAGAATGAAGAAAATGTCAAAGAGATTGAGGAAGAATTAGAAATTAAAGATGATGAAGTTGAAGAAGAAGTTGAAAACGAATTGGAAGAAGAAGAACAGAAATTTGTTGTTACTGCTTTTGTCAAAAAGAAAAATATGAGAGATACTATTTCTAAACCATTGAATAGAAAAGATGCTGAGACATTCAAAAAAAATAAAGAAGAAGAAATGAAAATGGGATCTGATGATTATCAATGGATAAAAGATATTAGAATAGAACCTGCTAAACCTGATGTTTATGAAGAAGTTGAAGAACCAGAATTAGAAACTTTGAAATGGGAAGAATTTGAAAAATTCATTACAAAGGATGATATGGTTGAAGAATTGGATGATGAAGAGAATGTAGATGAAGTAGAAGAATCAGTAGTCAGTGAATCTAATTTTGATAATGTAAAGGTTTATAAAGGAGAAGATGATCCAGATTATACAGTTGTTATAGGTGATGATGTATTTGAAATGGACGATAATTCTTTACCTAATGGAGTAAATATGTACTCTGGATCTATTGATGAAATCGATCTCGAAGGTAAAGAAGAAATTCCAGAAGAAGAATGGAGTGAAGGTCTTCGTACAAATATTGAAAGAAGATTAGATCAAGTTGAAGAAACTTGTGATTGTGGTTCTGAAGAATGTGAATGTAATAAAAATGATGATGATGAAGATGATGTTGGAATTGGAATAGACGATTTAGACATCGAAGAAGAACCTTTAGATTATGAAGATGATGACGAATATGCTCCTGAAAAAGAATTAGATTTTGCTGAAGAAGTAGAAGATGATATGATTGATATGGAATCAGGTGATGAAGAAATGTCTCAAATAGAACCAGATGAAGAAGATTGTTTTATATCAGATAATACCAGAGGTGGTTATGATGTAAGTTGTGGTGGAGAATATATTGATAATTTTGTTGAGTTTGATGATGCTATAGAGGCAGTTAGAAATTGGCAGGATGAATCTAATGTATTCCCTGCTATCTGGATGGTATCTGATCATGGAAATCATGTATTGATTGACAGAGATGGTAACGAAATCAAAGAAGAAGTAGAATCTGATGAATCTGGTATGGATGAATATATTGATACTAAGATTGCAGATTTCAAACCAAGAAAACCTAAATATAGATTTGATATCGATAACGAAGAGATAGAAGAATCTAAAGGATCGTTTTATGTTTGGGTATGGGGAAATGACGGAAAAAAGATTCTTTTTAGAGGGTCAGAAAAAGAATGTAAAAATTTTAAAAAAGAATATAGAGGTTATCGTCAAGAAGATATTTATATAAGTAAATCTGATGTTAATACAAATGATTATATATATTAGATGAAGAGGAAGAAGTTAAAAGATTGAGAACTGAGATTAGTAAACTTAGAAAGAAAATGGATGATTTTGAAGAAGGATCTGAAGAGCAACAAAAAATTACTAATCAAATAGGTAAATTGAAAGAAAAACTTCTCCCTCTTACTAATAAAAGTAGTAAAGAAAGAAAAGATAAAAGAATGACTAAATGGTTAGATTTACAATAAGAGGAAATAAAAATGCCAAGAAATGATGATTTTTCATATGAGTTACAGAATAAATCGGGAACCAAACAGGATCCCGGTTCTCAGAAGATTGAGAAGGTTGTAGTTTATCTCAAAGGATCTAAGGCATCTGTCGCAACTAAACTTGCTAAAGAATTTGAAGATATTGATTTACAAATGAAGAAATTAGTTGAACAAAAATCTAAGATCAAAGAGAAAATAATACCATTTGTAGAAGATTTATTTGATATTCAAGATTCTGTATGGACTCGTGTAGTAGATACTGCAGGAGTACTACTTACTGTAAGTAGAGCATCTACAAGAAATAATTTTGATAGTAAAAAGTTCATAGAAAAGATAGCAAAGGAATTTCCTAATCTAAAAGCAAGATTTGATGAAATTGCTAAAGAATGTACTAATGTTATTAATATTGCTTCAAAAGTAGATGTGAAAATAAAAAATGAAGGTGTTGGTGATGCTATCAAAGTGGTATTTGAAAAGATACAAACTCAGATCACAAACTTTGTAGAAAAGATTAAAAAGTTTTTATTAGGATATGATAAGAAACTTAGTGGTTGGAAAAGTGAAATTATTTCAAATATTCAGATAGAAAATCATAACATTCTAATGACAAAAACAAATAAATTTATTGATCGTTTTATGGATTAAATAAATATGAATTTTTCATGCTTTTATTTTAGAGAAAACTGGAGAACCACCGACTCCAGTTTTCTTGTTTTAGAAAGTGGGGCATATGGACATATGCTTCATCCGTTTGAGGATGATTCTCTTACTTTTTCACAAATCAAAGATATAATTAGTAAACTATTCAGTGGTGAAATTAAAATAAGAGAAAAAGTAGATGGTCAACAACTTTCTGTGTCATTCAAGAACGATAAAGTTGTTTTCGCAAGAAACAAAGAACATCTTAGGAATTTTGGAGAAAATGCTTTAGACGTGGATTCTCTTTCACAAATGTTTAATGGAAGAGGAGAAGTTCAAAATGTATTTGTAAAATCTGCAAGAGATTTAGAATCTGCATTACTTAGAAAACCTAAATCTATTTTGTCTAAATGGTTTGGTGATGGAAGTAAATTTTTATCTCTCGAAATAGTTTATTCTTCTACAGTAAATGTAATACCTTATCAAAGTAACATGTTAATTCCTCATAGTCTTATAGAATATGATGAAAATGGAAATGTAGTTAGTAGTGATGATTTAATGGGTAAATATATATTTGATAACATAAATGGAGATTACTTTGAGACTTTCAGTAAAATGATTCTTGGTAATATAGAAATTATCAATGATTTGTCTGATGAATTCATTCGAGAAGTAGATAGAATAAAAGGTGATTTACATGATGATACTACTATAAAAGAATATAGAAGATTGAAAGGATCAGTAGAACCAATAGAAAGATTATTTAGATTATTAGGAATAACATTGATAAATAATAGTGAGAATTTGTTGAATTCTAATAAAGAAGATATAGTGAATGATATTAGAAATAGAATAGAAGATAAGATAAGAGAAATAGAGAATAGTGATAATGTTGATGATGTTATTAAATTGAAGGATCAATTAAATAAGTTTTATAGTATTGGTGGAGCAGATACAATTAATCCAAGTGAAGGTTTAGTATTTGATTATAATGGTAAGAAATATAAGTTAACTGGAAGTTTTACATATGTGAATAACATATTAGGAATAGGAAAGTATAGATGAGATTTTTTGATTACTATTTAAAAGAAGAAGTAACTGATAATTTTATTGTGATATATTCTGGTAGATTTCAACCATTTCACAGTAATCATTATCAATGTTATCTTGATTTGGTAAGAAAATTTGATAAAGATAAAGTTTATATTGCTACATCAGATAAGGTTGAACCACCTTTGAATCCATTTTCTTTTGACGAAAAGAAAAGAATAATAGTTACTATGTTTGAGATTCCAGAGGATAAGATAGTTCAGGTTAAGAATCCTTATAAACCATCTGAAGTATTTGAAAAATTAAATGATAAGAATGTTGGATATATTTCTGCTTTGGGTAAGAAGGATTCTGAAAGATTGTCAAGTGGAGATTATTTTGTTCCATATGGTGGAGATAAGAAGTTTTATCCTTATACTGAACATGGATATGTTTATATAATGCCAGAAAAGCAGGTTACATTTGATGGTAAGATTATTACTGGATCACTCATAAGAAAGACTTTTACGGGTATAGATGAAGACAAAAAGAGACGTTTATTCGATTCAGTTTACCCAAAATTTGATAAAGACATCTTTGACTTAATGATAAATAAGATCAGATAAGTATTGACAATTTGAGAATAACATGTTATATTATGTAAATGAATTCATGTATAGGAGATAGATTTAAAGATGAAGTTTTCAAAGTTTTACGCAACTGAAGCATTCACAGATAAGGATATGGAACGTGCATCCGAACTTATTAAATCCAACCTTGAGAAAAGGTTGGGTGTCGAATTGTATCAACAATATGGTGTAAATAAGTTCAAAAATAGTGAAGGTATAGGTCAAGGGATTCGTTACTTCATTGGTGATACTGATCAAGCAATACGTTTTAATTTCAACAATAATGAGATATCTTCTGTTGATATATGGGATAAAAATTCTGATTCTGTATCTCCAAGAGTAAGACTTGAGACAGAAGGAGAATCTGTTATCAAGTTACTTCCTCAAATAATTCAACTGATTCAAAATCCTTCTTTAAAAGAAACTATTGAAGTAATCGACTCTCAATTGGATGAGCAACCAGAAGTTATTAAGAAAAATATGAATGTAAAATCTATTTCTAATGAAGTACAAATAATAGATGATAAAGAAGATCAGAAAAAATTAGATCAGATAGAATACGCAGATCCTGATGTTGTTTTTGATGATATGAAAAAATTATTAAACTTGGTTATTACAAGAAAAAGAAATTCTATTATAATATCGGGTCTTGCTGGTGTTGGAAAAAGTTTTACGGTAGAAGAAACATTGAAGGAAAGTGGATTAGTAAAAGGTAGAGATTTTGAGATTATTAAGGGTAAATCAACATCATATGCTTTGTATCAGTCATTATTTGAGAATAGAGATAAATTGATCGTCTATGATGATTGTGATTCTATTCTTAAAAATAAAGATGCGATTAATATGTTGAAGGCTGCATTAGATACGAATAAAGAAAGAGTTATAAGTTGGAAATCTAAATCGACATTTAATCCTGATCCGTTAGAAACTATAGAGATTAAGAAGTTAATTCAAAAGGGAAAACTTCCTGATCATTTTGATTTCAGAGGAAGAATAATATTCATTACAAATATCTATTATAAAAATATCGATGATGCATTATTGTCAAGATCTTTTGTGATAGATGTAACTCTTAAGGCAAAAGATGTTCTCTTAAGAATAGAAACTATTCTCGATAATATAATGAGAGATGTTCCAGAAGCAACCTACGATATCAAAAAACAAGTGTTAGATTATTTTAAATATCTTGTCAAAAATAATCAATTGAAGAAACCTATGAGTATCAGAACCTTTATTGCAGGAGTGATTATTAGACTTTCTGGTGATGAAAATTGGAAAAGATTGGTAAGTAGATATGCTTAATTGATTATTGTAGAATTCAATATTTTTCTTTTAATAATGTTGAATTCTTGAAAAGGAGTTTGTTATGATTCAAAATTCAAGATCGTGGTATTATAATATCACATCACCCAATGGTCAATTTTTTGAAGGAATTAAAAATCTTAGAGAATTTTGTACTAAAAATAATTTGTATTATAAGGGTGTTAAAAAAACATCTTATTATGGAAAATCATATAAATTTTATGGTGGTTGGAAATTTGAAAAAATTTCTGAAAAAAATGAAACACAAAATGTTGATCTTGAAAATGAAAAATTGAAATCATATGGATTGACTGCAGAAGAAAGAATAATTAAACTTATAGATGAAAATAATTATTTAAAAGGAGCATTGAGGAATTCTCAAAGAGAAAGTGGTTTATTTAAAGAATTGGCAGGAGTGATTAGAGAAACTGTAGTTTCTGCTGATGTAAAACCTTATATACTTAAACGAAAGAAAAGTAAAATTAGGGAATCTGCTGTGTTAGTATTATCAGATTTACATGCAGATAGTATTGTTAGACCGGAGCAAGTGGATAATCTTGAGTGTTATAATTTTAATGTTTTTTGTAGAAGAGCAGAAAGGTTAGTAGATACTGTAATTAGTCATCTTACAGAAAATATGACTAATTATGAATTTGACACTTTATATATTATGTCTTGTGGAGATCTTGTAAGTGGTTTAATTCATGGACATGAACAATATTCATCTTTTGGTAATATTATTAAAAACTCAATGGCAACAGGTGAAGTAATATCTATGATGATAAGAGATCTTTCTCAGTATTTCAAACATATAGTTTATACTGCAGTTTCTGGTAATCATGGACGTATGAGTATTAAGAAAGATTTTATAGGAGGTGCTCATAAAAATTTTGATTATCTGACAAATGTTTATGCTATGACTAGACTTGAAGATTTAGTTAAAAGTGGTAGATTAGAATATAATATACCAGATTCGTTTTCTTGTATGGTTGAAATTAAAGGGTTTAATTATATTATAAATCATGGTGATAGTCTAAAAGGATTTGCTGGAATTCCATTCTATGGATTAAATAGAAGATCTAATAAAATGACATCATTGGGGGCAATAACAGGTAGAGTACCACATGTTTTTATATATGGTCACTATCATACTCCTTTATCTGAAACTAGTGGGCATACAGAAACATTGATGTCTGGTAGTTTTGTTGGAACAGATCCTTTTGCATATGATAAACTTGGTGCATTTAATTATCCTAGTCAATTGATTTTTGGAGTTCATGAATCTTTTAATATTACTTGGAAGTTGAATATACATTTAAGACCAGCTAAAAATTGGATGGAAGAAGAAAGTAAACAAGGAAGATATAAGATTAATTTATTTTAAAATTGGGAATATTATCTTTAATTTAATTAATTTTATATAAATAATTATAAATCTATATAAATAATTAAAAAGGATTATAATGACTTGGTTAAATTCAAATAGACGTAAAAAGCTTAAAGAAATTGAAGAACAGCTTAAAAATGAAAACAATAAAGATTCCAATTAAATTACAATCAGATATTATTTTTAATCTTGAGGGTTTAATATAAAAGTAAAAATAAATATAAAGTTGTGATTTTTATAAATACTTATGAAGAGAGAAATAGTTATGAAATATAATAAGATTTTTAATCCAGATAGCTTATCCCGATTATATTTCTCTCTTCAAACTTCAAATAAAATC
>Ga0116188_1004286_pt1 | contig 10191 bp, 10 predicted proteins | sample AD_JPNTR2_MetaG_FD_89807 | JGI IMG/M metagenome (GOLD analysis project Ga0116188, IMG submission 89807) | Active sludge microbial communities of municipal wastewater-treating anaerobic digesters from Japan - AD_JPNTR2_MetaG | ecosystem: Engineered > Bioreactor > Anaerobic > Digestate | place...
CCCGCGGATAGAACGGATAGCACGGATTACGCGGATGAGGTTACTTGCTTCGTCCAACAAAAAGTCGCCGCTCTCTAGACAAAATGTATAGACTGATTGTTACGGAGGCCGACATGTGGAGTTCTCAGAGGCTGAAAGCGCCGCCATCCGCCCAGTTCTTTGCGGCTTTGATGGTCACCGGTGATGGATTTCACCAGGGAGCGGAAGAAGCGTTATCTGAGGCTTTCGGTCCGCTCGATCGTCATTCGCCCCGGTATGAGTTCAGCCGGTTCAGCACGTATTACGACAGGGAAATGGGCGGACCCGTCTGGAAGTACTTCGTGACTTTCAAACGCCTGCTCCCGGTTGATCTGCTTGTGGACGTCAAGCTTCAGGCCGAGGAGATCCAAAGGCGCTTCGCGATTTCAGAAAAGGATGGCCCCAGGCGCACGGTGAATGTGGATCCCGGATATCTGACCGGTTGGAACCTGGTTCTTTCCACGGTCAAGAATCATGCTCATCGGCTTTACCTGGGCCAGGGCGTTTACGCGGAAGTCACACTGGTCTTCCGCCATCACCAATGGGAGGCCCTGCCCTGGACCTATCCAGATTACTGTTCAAAGCACGTGATTGACTTTTTTACGTTGGTCAGATCAGATTATTTGAAGCGGCTCGGAGAAGCGAACAGTGTCTCCAGCCGGGTCTGAAAGGGCATACATTGAGACTTGAACCTTGTCCGAATTGCGGTTACGTGTCTTGTGACCGCGGTGCGTATTGCCCGGTCTGCGGTCTGCAATTGACCCACCCGTTATGGAAGAAGGTCGGCGCTTGGGTCCTCCTGGTTCTCATCGCCTACGGATGGGTCAGATGCAACCTCACTTTTATGGACGGAATCGGCTAGGCGATAGCCGGCAAAAGGGGTCCCATGCGGGAATACCGGAAAGGCGATGTCAGCTACCGTTACGCTGCTGCTTCAAAGGTAGGGCTGGTTCGGAAGAACAATGAAGATACCCTGCTCCTGGTGCCGGAAGTGGGGCTTTTCGGGGTATGCGACGGTCTAGGCGGACACGCTGCCGGTGAAATCGCCAGTTCTCTAGCAGCCGACGCTTTCAGCAAAGCTATTAGCGAGTCACGCCAGGCGGATATTTGGGATGTCTTGTTCCAGGCTATCCTGAGAGCGAATTCGTCGATTATGGAGGAGCAGTCGCGCACTCCGGCCCTGACCGGCATGGGGACTACCCTAAGCGCGATCTGGATAGGAGTCGGGGGTTCGAACGAAGCGGCCATTGCTCACATCGGTGACAGCCGGATCTATCGCTATCGGGACTCGTCTCTGGAGCAACTAACCGAAGATCACTCACCGGTCTTCGAGCTATACAGGAGGGGCTTTATAAGCAAGGAGGAGATGCAGCGGCATCCTCAGAAGAGCCTCATTGACCGATGCCTCGGCATCTCCTCGGTCGTCGAACCACAGATCCTCTCGCTTCCCCTCCATCCCGGGGATCGTTTCCTGATATCCACGGATGGATTAACTGACAGCCTTAACGACGACCAGATCTCAGGAACGTTAAAAGAGTGTTCATTGGAAGGCGCGCTCGGGCGGCTCTTTGAAGATGCCTACCGAGCCGGCGCCCCCGATAACATAACGGTTGTGCTAGTCGAGATTATTCAACCAGCGGGTATTACTCACAACTAATGTTGCAGGACTTCAGAAAGGCTTTGTCATCCTCGGTCAGCTCCCACTGAATGAGAACCTCTTCTGTTTGCGGAACGCGAGCTTTCTGCTGTCCCTTTTGTTTTTCCTTATTGTCCATACTGCCTTACCTCATCCTTACGACGCCGCCCCAGGGGTGGCTCGGGACCATCGCCCGCTGCTGCGCCGTATTAAAACGCAGAAGCCTTATATCACAAAATGGTCTTGTCAAGAGGTAAAATTCGCTCTATTTTTCGGGCTTTTGCCAAGAGATTGAGCTGTGGAGAGATAACGGCAGGACAGGAATGACCCCTTTACTTACTAGTTCCCGGACCTCGTTCCAGACGTCCTCATGCTCGTGGAAAACCTCCCTGGTGGCCAGACAGGTGGACGGTCTGTCTTTGCTCCTCAGGACATGAGAGATCATGATCGCGGCAGCTCTCTCCCCGTAGCGGGCCAGAACGTGTGCCGCAGAGTCGCCGAATTGTTCCAGCAGATAAAGCCCTTTGAGCAGGTCCGATAATTCCTCAAAAAGGCCGGACAACAAACCTCGTGTCTCTCGGAAGACAGCGGGAGAAATCACTAGCTGGGCCAGCTGCATATGGTAAGTACGCAACCCCTCGGCCAGAGCCGAGGCCAGGACCAGATCCTGGTCGGCTGACTTTTCGCCGGCTTCGGTCAAAGTCTTATAGGTTTGTCCCATGGCGGCTACAAACACAACTGGCGTCTGCATCGTCCCTTCGAGCAGCCTGTCGGTTGTGGAATGAATGCTCTTTTCGTCAGCAATCTCGTCACTTTGTAAACTGATGGAAGTCAGCTCGTTAACCATCTGTTGCCCTTTTTCCGCCAACATCATGCCACATTTTCCAGTTGCGACAAAACTTCGCCACCCTCGATTCCGTATTAAATAGTGTACAAAGGAACGAGACTCCCCGTTTCTGAGGTGTATGATGATTGAATTGCAATCTGACTTACGTCAACAGATCTTCGAAGGGATCGTGGAGCAGATCCGTACAATGCCTTCTCCGCTTCGCGAGGTGTTCGTGCTGCGTCATTACGAGGGACGGACGGAGCCGCAGATTGCCGATTTGATGGGTATTCAGCAAAGCCAGGTCGTCCATTTGCTGCGTCAGGCCGAGCGGTTGCTTTACCATCGAGTCCGGGATTTACGCCCGCCACTGGATGACTCGTTCTATCTGGAATGAGTGAGTCGCCCCACCTGATCGGGGGATATTGCGCTTGATCTTTGCTGATCGCGCGTTCCCTCCCCTGCCCGATGTTGGCTGTAAGGACTTTACGCTACTTCTTGATGTTGGCATCGATCTCGCGTAAATATTGCGCCGAGGTGAAATATGAGATGCCGACGCCGAAACGGTTGTGGGTTCTACGCCCGTAGTACTGAGGAATGGAGAAAACGTTATTGTAATACCCCCAATCACCGGGAGTGTGCCCGCTATCGCAATGCCGCGAAAGGAAGAAAGATTCCAGGAAATCTGCTCCCGACTGGGGAATTTACCGTGTCCACCGGTTCCTTCGAGCCTCAGCGAGAGCAATAGCCTGGGAATGAGCACGACGATTTAGAGAGGTCCTACGCAGTCGTCGAAAGCCAAAGGCGCCTGCGCTCCGGCCGAAAAATGTCAGAACTCCATGTTCTCGACCTTCCAGGGGGACTACGGAAAAAGGGCGAGAACTATCTGAATTCGTATAAATAAGACCCTCGCTCAGGGTAGCGCTCCTACCTCCACGTGAGCGCTCGCTTCGATACCCACTGAATTTGTTCTTACCGATGCTGTCGGTTAGAATTGTCTCCAACGCTTTTTCACGCAACCAGTTGCCGCTTACGGATTTAACGCAATCGGACAATTACGTCCCACGGTGTGGAGGTGCATGTCATGCTAAGTGACCGGATGAGAGAGGCGATCAACGATCAGATCAATGCGGAACTTTACTCCGCCTACCTTTATTTGAGCATGGCGGGCCACTGCGAAGCGGTTAACCTGCCGGGCTTTGCAAGCTGGATGAAACAGCAGGCCAAGGAAGAGGTCACTCACGCCATGAAGCTTTTCGAATACCTCAATGATCGAGGCACCCGCGTGGCTTTAAAGGCTATAGCAGAACCACCGCTCGAGTTCGCTTCTCCGGTGGACATCTTTCAGCAAACTCTCGATCACGAGAAAGCGGTGACGGACCGCATTAACAGACTTTACGCCATGGCGCTAGAGGAGAACGACTACGCTACTCAGAATATGTTGCAGTGGTTTATTGAAGAGCAGGTCGAGGAAGAGAAGACGGCAAGCCAGGTGCTCGAGCAGCTGAAACGGGTCGGTGACCAAGGGACTGCCCTGGTTATCATGGATCGGTACCTGGCCGAGCGCAAAGACTGATCCGTACCAAAATCCCGCCTTCAAGCGGCCCTAATACCGTTTTGAAGCATCGGAAAGTACGTAGTCCCGGTTTTAGCTGGGCGGCTCGAGTTTGGCGAAAATACACATGTCTATAAAACAGGACAACGCACACTCGCAACTGCCGCTACGAGCCGAGCTTGCGAGCACAACGGTCAGGCTTGCGAGCGGCAGGTTGAGGCGTGGCGCGGCGGTTGAGTGACTCGCCGTTTTGTGGCGAGTTGTATCGAAACCCCTGGTGGTTGAGTGACGCGCCCGCTTTGTGGGCGCGTTGTACCGAAACCCGCGCCACGCCTCAACCGCTCGGACCCGCCTTTGACTCTCCCTCGACCGCGGGCCGGGAGAGCACGGTGTTTCGATACACCGCAAAAAACGCGGCACTCAACCGCCGTGCTCTCCCGGCCCGCTCACGCCTCCGAGCTTGACCGGTATGCGCAGACTCTCCATTTGGCCTGTCGCTTGTCCGGACAGCGGTGGGCTTATTCTAGCGCTTACGCCCTGCTGGTCGCATCAGAGGTCCGGCAGGACCGACACGTTTGTAGAAACCACCGAAGGCTAAAGACCCAGGTCCGTAGGACCGGCACGTGAACTCCCTGCACCGCCTCCTCACCTATAAGTGTCTGCCGCCAAAAAGCCACTTTTGCCGCTTGGGCTCAATTGCAAGTCACGTGTCGGTCCTGACGGACCTGGGTCAAAGCCTTCACGTGTCCCTATAAACGTGTCGGTCCTGACGGACCTCCAGTCAGGAAGAAAAAGTCCAAATGGTCGAAATGGGGACGCTTGGCCCAGCATTAGGGCCAGGACCGATCTCTTTTTGAAAGTACCTATTTTGTGAAGCCCCAGACTACGAACTCATGGCTGCAGAGGTGGCTCAGTCGCGCTCCAATTCAAGCTGGAAAAGCGCCAGCGCATCTTTGCGCTTGAGCAGCGTATTGACCCGGCCCTGGAACATCCGGCCGGTACCTCCGCCTTTTCCTTGCAGAAGGATCGCTACCTGGCGCCCGAGAGTCTGCACATCGCACCCGACCGCGTCCCCGGCAACCACCACGAAAAATCCGTTCCCTTCAACTCCGGCGGTAAGAAGCGCTGCCTTCGTTCTCGCTTTTTCGTGGAGCTTATGGCCCAAGGCCTGCAAAAAGGCAGGGTCGCCCGATTTGAAATGGGCGTCCACGATCTCCTCGTTTCGCCTCGCTAGTGCTTCCGATGCATAGTCGGCCAGGTCTTCTTGCAACAATCGCTCTCGGTGCTGCAAATTGTGAATTTGCTCCAGCCGCGATTTCGCAGCATCAACGAAGGCACTTTCAGGGGCGCCGAGAAGTGAGCGAAGTTCCGAGTTTCGATTTTCGTGCTCCGTTAGCCTTCGGCGGGCACGCTTGCCGGCGACGAAATACAGGCGGGTTCCTCCCCTCATAGACTCCGTTCCGAGAAGCTTGATTGTCTCGATCTCCGCCGTCGACCGGACATGCGTTCCTCCGCAGGTATTGAGGTCGATGCCATCGATCTTTACCAGGCGGACCGTTCCTTGGTGACCGGCCGGCAGGCCCCGTGTGCGAACCTGCAGCTTCTCGAGCTGAGATTGTGAAACCCGACGAGCTTCGACCTTGCGGGCAGCGCGAATCTCCGCTACAACCGCCTCTTCCAGGACTTCTATTTCCTCAGATGACAACCGGTCTGTATCCAGTTCGATGTCCGAGGCCTCGACACCAAGGTGAAAAGCCTTAGTAGCCCAACCAAAGCGATCCTGGGCGACAGCCGTCAGGAGATGCTGCGCCGTATGCTGCTGCATGTGATCGAAACGTCGCGCCCAGTCAAGAACTGCCGTTGCCGTCCCCCGCTCGATGGGTGATTCCACATAATGGCGAATTTCCCCGTTTTCCAGCCTGACCGACAAGACGGGAGTACCATTGATGTGACCGTGGTCGCAGGGTTGGCCTCCACCTTCCGGATAGAAGACGGTGTCGCGAAGCACTACGAAGTGCTTGCCTTTTTCATTTCCTGTCTGGACGATTTCCGTTTTCAGTTCCTTTAGGTATGGGTCCTTCTCGTAAGCAAATAATCTCTTCATGCGCCTTTCCCGAAAAACACCGCCTGATTCTAGTAATTCCAAGCCCGTTCTGCCAGCGTCAAATTGGACAATTAAGTTCCATTTTTCGCCGGTGCGCCGGGACCGCCGATTTTGCCGAACACCCTGAAAAGGTAATACAGGGACGGGGCGAGAATCAGTGACCCTACCGCCAGGATGATCAACAGCAACCGAAGAGTGACAGCAGGAGCGGCGGCCTCATAGAGCGTCAGGTCAGGCTTGACAAGGTGCGGATATTGCGAAAAAGCCCAACCCCAGACTATCAGCGACACCTGAAGTGCGGCTAATGCGCGAGCCAGGTGAAAGTGGCGACGCCAGAGTGCCGCCATCGCACCTAATGCGCTTGCCGCGGTTACGGCATGAAGCGCCCACGACCAGCGAGTCCGCGTGAGATCTTCCAATATTTCCGGCGCCTGAAAGGAAGCAACGCCAAGCACCCATGCCGCCATGAATCCCAGGAAAAGAGCCGACAATAGCGCTCTTCGGCGAAAATCTTCCTGAAGGTCCTCTTCCTCGGCTTCCACGGTCAAATAAGTCGCCGCGAGAAAAGCAACCATGGCGAGCGCGTACACGCCCACGGACAAGGGGAAGACGCCCAGCCAGCAAGTAAGGAAGACCGCGGCCGACGTGAGTTCGCCGTCCACTCGACCCCAGGCAATAGCCCCGATCACAGTGCCTAGCAGGACGGGAGTCAACAGGCTGGCAGCGGCAAACACAGTTCCCCAGCGGCGTCGGAAATCTACCCGGGCTTCATAGGAGCGGAAAGCAAAAGCGGAGCCACGAAAAACGATCCCCAACAGCATGAGGAGAAGCGGGAGATGAAGGAACGTCATGATCCGTGAGAAAGCGGGAGGGAAAGCGGTGAACAGGAAGACAATGGCTGCGATCAGCCATACATGGTTCGCTTCCCAGATGGGTCCGATGCTTCTTTCGATGAGACGTCGCTGCCGTTCTTTCCGCGTTCCCGTCGCCAGGAGATCCCAGACACCGCCCCCGTAATCCGCACCTCCAAGCAGCAGATAGACATTAAGGGCAACTGCAATGATGACGGCACAACTCAGTTCAAGCATCCTGAGTCCCCTCCTGGTTGACCGCTTTCGAGGGGGTCGTCAACAGCACCTGCTGCTTAAGAAGGATGAGAACGACCACCCCGAGCAACAGGTAGATCAAGGTTATCACCGTCATAGGTACGATGAGGCCGGGCATGGGTGTTACCGCGTCCCGGGTGAACATGACTCCTTGAATGATCCAGGGTTGCCGTCCCACTTCGGTGACGAACCATCCGGCCTGAATAGCCACCAGGCCAAGTGGAGAGACGAGAACTAAAGCTTGCAGAAGCCTCCGGTTTTCGGGAAGCCCTTTTCTCCTTATCACCAGGATACCGGCAGCAAGGACAACAGCCGCCATCAGCATGCCACAAGCGACCATTACCTGAAACGCGACATGCACAATCTTCACCGGGGGATGAAGCGCCGGATCAAAATCGTCCAAGCCACGCACCACGGCATTAGGGTCATGGTAGGCCAAAAGACTCAGCCCTTTTGGTATTTCGATCGCCCAGCGAGTCTCCCTCTTCTCCGGATCAGGCCAGCCGCCGATTCGCAGTGGCGCACCCGCTTCAGTGCGGAACTGTCCTTCCATTGCCGCGAGCTTAACCGGCTGCGTTCGAGCGACCATGCGGGCACTAATGTCGCCGCTGATCGGCTGTAACAGCACGGCAGGGCCACCGACCAGCAAGGCAATGCTCAAAGCGGCGCGATGAAAGCGATCGTTCGGATGACGAAGAAGCACGAAACTGTGTATTCCGGCGACGGCAAGTCCAACAGCCGCATAGGAGGCAAGAAGCATGTGCAGGACTTCCGGAAAGGCCGCTGGATTCAACATCGCCGCGATAGGATCGATGTTGACCGGTCTCCCCTGGCTCATCTCAAATCCCCGTGGCGTATTCATCCAGGCGTTTGCCGTAACGACAAAAACTGCAGAGGCGGCGCCGCTCACGGCCACCATCAGGCCTGCGAACAGGTGTGCCAGAGGAGGAATCCGGTTCCACGCGTAAAGGTAAAGCCCGAGAAAAATCGCCTCGGTAAAGAAGGCGAAGCCCTCGAGTGAAAAGGGCATGCCGATGATCGCGCCGGCCCATTCCATGAACTGAGGCCAGAGCAGGCCTAGCTCAAAAGACAGAACGGTTCCGGACACAGCCCCGACCGCAAAGAAAATGGCGGTTCCCTTGGCCCATCTTTTGGTCAAAGCCAGGTAGATCGGGTTGCCAGTCTTAAGCCAGAGGGCCTCCGAGATGAACATCATAAAGGGAGTCGCGATGCCGACGACCGCGAAAATGATGTGAAACATGAGTGAAATCGCCATCTGGCTTCGGGCGGCCAGTAGATCGTCCATGCTGCAAAGGTAACAAAAGAGAAAGTATGGGAGAAGCAGCGGATAATCTGGTCGGCGCGTCAGCGCGGCTTCCGCTCGTCTCTGATTCCTGAGGCTACGGAGTGTCTCTGGGCCTCAAGCAGGCGATTGTAGGTTTCACGGTGCTGCCTGGACTTCTCGGCCTGTCCGGCTCGTGCGTACGCAATCGATAACTGCAGATGCCCGGTGGGGAAATCGGGAAGCTGTTCCACTACCTTTTCAAGTTCTTTGATGGCCTCCTCATACCTGCCCTTTCGGTTGGCCAGAAGGCCGCTAACCAGATGGGTTTCGGGCCAATCAGGACTCAGCTGCCGAGCCCTTCCCAGGTATTCTTCAGCCTGCTCGTTGTCTCCCTTTTGGTAGAAGACTCGTGCCAGTTTCGCCATACATGGGCCGCACTTCGGGTCGTTCCTCAACTCCTGTTGAAGCGATTTCTCCGCTCCGTCTAAGTCATTCTTTAAGAAGAAGACTTCTCCCAGGTAATAATGAACCTGCGGAAACAAGGGATCGGCCGCACGCACTTGTTCGAAGGCGGCCTGCGCGGCCTCCAGAACTCCCAGACTATAGTGTGAGAGCCCGAGTCGCATTCGGGCCTCGACATCGGATGGATTGTGCTTGAGATACTCCTCGTAGGCTTGCCAGGCGAGCCGAAACTCTTCGATGCGGTACAGAGAGTCGGCCAACATGACCATATGATGGGAATCACGGGGAGGAAACTCGTGGCGATCGGCTAGTTGCAGATTCTTTAGAGCGTCTTCCTTGCGGTTCTCACTTGCCGCCAGGATCCCACGGACAAAGTAAAGCTCGCCCAAGCGGGAGTCTTTCCTACCTGTCTCAGCCTGCGGCCCTGCGTCCGTTCCGGGCGCAATCCGGGCGCCCAGCTTTCCGATATGTTCGCGTGCGTCGTCGGATCGTCCATATCGAATAAGCAGATAAATCACCTGAAATCCCAGCGCCTCGTCCCTGTCAACCAGTGGCTGAAGCCGGCTGAGCTGCCGGTCGGTCTTGGCTTTGTTCCCGGTAGCCAGGTAGGAGTCCAGCAGTTTGATTTGCACTTCCGAGTTCTCGGAAACACGGTCAGCAACGGATTCGAGCAGTTCCTGCGCCTCAAGGTTCTGCGGGTCCTGCTGATACAGCATTAACCCTAGGTAAAGTCTTATGTTTGAGTCGTTTGGAGAGAGCTTTTGGGCCTCTCGCAACTTCGCGATCGCGGTTACGAGATCACCAGCCTGATACGCGACCACCCCTTGACGAGTGAGGTCGGCGGCGCTTTGAGCCGCAACGGGGATTTCTGCGACTAACAAAGCCGAAATCAGTATCAGGATCCTGAGCACGGTTTTCACCCCTCTGGCTCAACGATATCGTGCTGCCGGTTGATCCCAAGGTCCGAAAGCACCTGGACCTTTCCACTCGGCCAACGGATTTCAACTGTGGTAATAGCCTTCTCCTGTCCCAGTCCAAAATGGACCCGCTTGTCGCTGGCGGAGTATATCCCGTTGGCCGTTGTGACATGCTCATACTGAGTCAGACCGGATGGCAAGACAAGCTTCACTCGAGCACCTATGGCATCCCGATTGCTTCGCGTCCCTCGTAAATTGAGCAGGACCCAGTTGTTTTTCGGC
>Ga0116188_1004294_pt1 | contig 10180 bp, 5 predicted proteins | sample AD_JPNTR2_MetaG_FD_89807 | JGI IMG/M metagenome (GOLD analysis project Ga0116188, IMG submission 89807) | Active sludge microbial communities of municipal wastewater-treating anaerobic digesters from Japan - AD_JPNTR2_MetaG | ecosystem: Engineered > Bioreactor > Anaerobic > Digestate | place...
GTGGCGGAGTACCAGGAACAGGATGCCCTGCTGTTGCGCGAGGAACACGCGGCATTTTTCGAGGACCTGTGTCGGCGGGAAAAGGTCCCGGTCGCGTTTGTCGGCCGTGTGACCGGAGACGGCAGGATCGTCGTGTACGACGAGTTGGACGGATCGACGCCGGTCAATCTTCAGCTCGACCATGTGCTGGGGAAGATGCCCCGCAAAGTCTTTTACGATTCGTCGGTGTCGCATCCCCGAGAACCCCTCCGCCTCCCCCCGGAGCTAACGGTCAAGGACGCGCTCGAACGGGTTCTCCGCGTCCTTTCAGTGGGTTCCAAGCGTTTTCTGACGAACAAAGTGGACCGCAGTGTCACCGGACTGGTGGTTCGCCAGCCGTGCGCCGGCCCTCTGCAGCTGACGGTCGGCGACGTGGCCGTGATCGCACAGACACACTTCGGAGTTACGGGAGGAGCCACGGCCGTCGGGGAGCAGCCGATCATCGGTCTACTGGACCCTGCGGCTATGGCCCGCATGAGTGTCGCCGAAGCTCTGACCAACTTGGTTTGGGCGCGGATCACTCGACTGGAAGACGTCAAGTGTTCCGCCAACTGGATGTGGGCGGCAAAGCTTCCGGGGGAAGGAGCGGCCGTCTACCGGGCGGCGGAAGCTGTCTCGGAACTGATGATCCGCCTCGGAATTGCAATCGACGGGGGTAAGGATTCCCTCTCTATGGCGGCTCACGCGCCCCTGCCGGACGGTAAAAGTGAAATCGTGAAAGCCCCGGGGTCCTTGGTCATTTCGGCTTACGCCCCCTGCCCCGATATTCGGTGCGTCGTAACGCCGGACTTGAAGCGCCCCGGAAAAAGTGAGCTCCTTTTTATCGATCTTGCAGGAGGAAAGACGCGCCTCGGAGGTTCTTCGCTGGCGTACGCTTGGCGGCAAGTGGGGGACACGCCTCCCGATGTAGACGACCCCGATCTCCTGGCGCGGGCGTTCCGAACGGTCCAGGAACTTGTCGGGGAAGGCCTGATTCTTTCCGGACATGACCGCAGCGACGGCGGACTCATCACGACCTGTCTCGAGACGGCATTCGCCGGAAACTGCGGGCTGGAGCTTACCCTTCCTCCGGGAGTACCTCCGTTGCCTTACCTGTTCGCTGAAGAGTCGGGACTCGTAATAGAGATCGCCCCCGAAGACCGAAACGAAGTCGGGCGCCGTCTGAGCGACGCCGAGATCCCCTGGCGCCTCGTCGGTCGCAGTCGACCCGACAAACGCCTTATCGTCCGGCAGGAGGAAACCATTTTGCTGGACGGTGACGTATGCGAGTGGCGCGACGTATGGGAAGAGACCAGCTATCACCTGGAGCTTCTGCAGGCGAACCCCAGTTGTGTCGAAGAGGAACGATGCACCCTTCGGGACCGATCCGGCCCGCCGTATCGACTCACTTTTGATCCTTCGCCTTTTCCGCCTCTACCCGCCGTCGGCCGGAAGCCGGCACCAAAGGTGGCGGTTTTGCGCGAGGAAGGGAGTAACGGCGACCGGGAAATGGCTTCGGCCTTCCACCTGGCCGGCTTTGAGGTCTGGGACGTGATGATGACCGACCTGCTCCACGAGCGTATCCGACTCGACGATTTTCGGGGCATTGCTTTTGTCGGTGGTTTCAGTTACGCCGACGTGCTCGATTCGGCGAAAGGTTGGGCGGCGGTCATTCGGTTTCACGCCGAGCTATGGGAACAGTTCCAGGCCTTTTACCGGCGGCCTGATACGTTCAGCTTCGGCATTTGCAACGGCTGCCAACTCATGGCCCTGCTGGGATGGGTTCCGTGGCCGGAACTGCCCGATGCAAGGAAACCGCGCTTTATCCAAAACCGATCGGGCCGCTTTGAGTCGCGCTTCAGTACGTTGCGGGTCGAACCCTCGCCGGCCGTCATGCTTGACGGAATGGAAGGCTCGATTCTCGGAGTCTGGGTGGCCCACGGGGAGGGACGGGCCCATTTCCCGGAAGCGTCGTTACTGGACCAAGCCGAGCAAGAGCACTTGATACCGGTACGGTTCGTTGACGATCGCGGGGAACCCACCGAGTGCTACCCATTTAATCCCAACGGCTCGCCTCGAGGAATCGCCGGACTCTGCTCACCCGACGGACGTCATCTGGCCATGATGCCTCATCCGGAGAGAACGTTTCTTAAGTGGCAATGGCCCTGGATGCCGGAGACTTGGAGGGAAGAGTTACCCGCCTCTCCTTGGCTGCGGCTGTTCGAAAACGCCCGGCGTTGGTGCGAAAGGACCAGCTGAAGCGGCGCCGGCACCGGACGGCGACCGTCTCGGGCGACTGGGAGCACCCCGGCGGGAGGGGTAAGTGGGGGCGACCCGCCGTAAACGGCGAACAGGTGCGCTCGGCTTCCCCCGGGGAGCCGCCCGGATGTCGCCTCTTCGAACCGACGCCGAAACCGGAGGCGAGGGCATGCACCGCGTAAGCATTACTACGTACTACGGACCAGTCGAGGCCCTGAGAACCCCGCATGCCGTCTGCAGACGGAACCGGAGCATGCCGATACCTCCGGCGCTCTTCCCAACCAAGAAGCCTGATGGTACAACACTACCGTCACTTTCCACCGGACATCGATCCTTCGGTCCATCGACCCCGAACCTGAACCTCCGCCCGCCCGGCCTCCCGAGTGAAAAACCGGATTGTGGCATCAAGGACGTTCCCCGGCGTAAACGCCTCGGGATCCAAACGGAAATACAGGTCCTGCTCACTCCGCAGGTTGCCTTCCGCCAGGCTCAGCTCAATCCCAGGGTGAGAAACCTCCGCTTTCCATAACACCGACCGACCGCCGCCCCGATTCACGAGCCGTAACTTTCTCCACTGTCCTCCCCTCTCGCCGTCCAGATCGCCCAGCACCACTTCCTGCGGATCCACCGCCAGATAGGGCGGAGGAACCTTGATGAAGGCACCCAGACGATTCTTCTCCGAAAAGACAAGCCGCCCTTCATGACGGGCCTGGAGCTGCAAAACAAGCCAGCCCGAAGCTTCCACTCCCGCCGGCAGATCCGCCGTCAGCTCGATCTCCTTCTTCTCTCCCCGGGGTACTCCCACGTCGAGACGGCCCTCGGCTAAGACCTCCGCCTCCTCTTCCGTCACGGCCATAACAATGAGCCGCCACGGAATCTCCACCAGTTCGGAACCTGCCAGCGTGTCGTTGTACACCACAAGACTCCGACGAAGACGGGAGCCCGGCTCAAAAACGTCCGGTTCGCGGCCGATTACATCCAAGCGATCGTGCTCCAGGTCGAAGACGGCTATGGGTGCATGAGAGTTCCTCCAGTACTCCCAGGCCACGTTCCTTCTCACCTCGGGAAACCGGTCGTCGAAAACATTGATGATGGGCCGATGTAAGACCTTCGGCTTAATCCCCGGAACCGCCGGGTCCGTCCAATCCGGCCGAAGGTTCTCTTCGATCGGCTCGAAACAGTACCACCAGTCGGCATACAACCGCGCGTCGGGCAGACCGGCGTAGCGCATCGCCCGAAGAATTCGAGCACTTCCCCGCACCCACTCCGCCTGGGTCAGCATGTCCGGGTTTCCAGATTCGCCCCGCTCGGACCGGCGGTCCGTCAAACGACCGGAGAAGTCCTTCAACGGCCAACCATCGGCAAAAACGGCTTCTCCTTCCCCCCGCGGCTTCTCAGGATTGGCCTGATAAATTCCGTAGAGATCGGTGGTATTGAAAGGTCCCATGGGATAGCCGCCGGTGTAGTGCAGGCATTCCTCGTCGCCCTCAAAATCCCCGGGCCGAATCCCTTCGTGAAAAACCGGACGGGTGCGATCGATCTCCTTAACCGCCCGGTAATTGAATTCCGGGATGGCGCTTCCCCAACACTCGTTGCCGATGATCCACATGATGATGGAAGGATGATTCTTCCGCTCCCGCACCCACTGCCGGACCCACTCCTCATAATACGGGCGCGCCCTCTCGTCGGTTCTCTGGAAGACTTCCCAAAAGGGAGCCTCATCCATCACCATCATTCCCAATTCATCGCACCAGTCGTACAGTTCGTCGATACCACTGGCCTTGTGGGGACGCAGAACGTTCATATTCAAAGCTTGGTATTCCTCGAGCAGACGTCGCTGCATGGCTGGAACCAGTTCCTTCGTGGAGATCACGGGCCCCAGCGAAGGGCCGTGTCGATACCCTTCGTGCCAGGAGAATTCATAGGCGTCACCCCGCAGGTTCACGCGTACTCCATTCAGCTCGAAATGATGTCCCACCACTCGGAATTCGCGAAAGCCGAAACGGGTCTCACAACTATCCAAAACAGCACCGTTCGTCGACAGATCGATCGCAAGTCGGTACAGATGTGGGTCATGCGGCCACCAGTATGCGGCGTCGGTCCAGCTCAGTCTCTCCCATACCGCCACACCCTTTTGCCCGGGTGCCAGTTCCAGGCGGCGCTCCGGAAACGCGCGGGTACCTCGGCCGCTTGTGGAAACGGCCTCAGCCCGCAAAGTGATCGCCACGGGCTCGGAACGGCGGTTCGTAACTTCGACCCGGACTTCGATTTCGTCGTCGGCCACGTTCGCATTCCCGTGCAGATCGGGAATCACATGGACGTCCGAGACATATACGGACGGCCTGCTCTGTAACGTCACATCACCGCTAAGACCCCGCCGACCGTCGTAGTGATCCACCCCGTATGGAAGGAGTAGCTTGCCGTCGTCAAACACGTCCGGCGGAAAATCCTGTTCGTCGGGATCGAGCTCGTCTTGGCCGTGAACGATGCTCTGTCCTCCCCAGATACGTACCTCCAACCGATTGGGCGCATCGAACGACACCAAGTCTGTCACGTCAAGGGTATACGGCAGCTGCAACATCAAATATCCCAGCGTAGTCTCTCCCCCGACCTGACGGCCGTTGACGAAGACTTTTCCCATGACCCCCAGCCGCCCGATACGGAGCATTACGCGGCCGTCGCGGAAGGACTCAGGCACCGTGAACTCACGCCGGTAGATTCCATGGCGGAGGTGCAACCACTCCTCCGGGTACAAGTAATCCTGAGGAGCGTCCCAAAAAGAAGGTACAACGACCGAAAACTCCTCGCCGCGGCCGTTCGGCTGGAAGCGCCACTCGCCGTTGAGGGAAACCTCCTCTCGCACCGTAGGTTCCGAAGGCGCCGTGCAAGCCGCCGTCAACAGGCAAGCCACCAATCCCGCCCAGCAGGTACGCTTCGGCGAGATCATCGTTCGAATCTCCTCATGGCTGCACATCGGATCCTCCTTGTCCGGCTCGACTTTTCGGTTCTCCTCGTTTCCCTTCCCCGGAGCGCAATCGCTCAGGATTATCCCCTAGATCGCATGACCCCTCCAGAGCGGTATCCGGTTCGGCTTTGTTAGGCGTTCCCGTTCCCCCTTACGGAACAACCTCACATCCGCCGTCCGCGCAAAGCAACCGAAGCTCCATACCATCGAGGATCCTTCCGCGTTTGTCGCGACCGGTGATCCATACCTCGATCCGGCTGCCGTCGTCGACCACTTCCATGAACCCGAATTGCTGCACCTTGGACCACGGGAAAAACTTACTGCCGGTTTCCGTTCCGTGGGAGTAGGGCCCCCCCTTCTTCCGAGGATAGCGGTCGAGAGGCGCCGCTTGTACTACAGGAAATCCTCTTTCCCCCGCCTCAGCTCCCGGTGCGAAATTGGAGTGGGATCCGTCGTCGATCGCCACCATGTGAGCGTCACCGCTCAACATGAGAAGACGACGATCCAGCCCGAGTGAACGAATTCGCTCCGCCAGCAGGCTCCGCTCGAAGCTGTAGGGAGCCCAACCCACCAACTTCTTCGCCTCGGCGGATGCGATCCACGGCACGGTGCTGACCCACCCCACCAGCGGAAACTCTTCCTCCATCGCCCTAGCAAATTCGTCCAGTAACCATGCCTTCTGATCCTCGCCCAACATACTCTTGTCGGGACCGTCGGCAAGTCCGGCAGGATCCCGCATCGCACGCAGATCTGTAGCCAGAAAGCGAACCCTTCCTACGGTAAACGCTTGGTGGATCGACATCCGATCAGGGGGTAGAGATGCCAGGGGATAATGGGGCACCGCCCGGCGGTAGGCATCCAGGGCGGCAAGCCTACCGGGAGCGGTTCGGTCCGAATTGTCCGGCCCGTAATCATGATCGTCCCAGATGTAAACGATCGGCACGCGCCGAAACAACTCCGATTGTGTCTTAGAGCGGAGGACCTTATCGTAAGCCTCCAGATAGACTTCGACATCGGGTTTCTTGATGTCTTCGTAGTGAAAGTCTCCCATGTGAAGGAAAACGTCGGGTTCCATTTCCAAAATTGACGTGAAGACGCTGCTTTCGGAACCTGTGGTGGCACACGAGGCGAACGCCACACGAAAAGACATCGGCCCGGCGGCAAACGTACGGAACGAACCCGGTGGGGTGGTGCGATTATCGACACGAAAACCGTATCGATAGCGGGTTTCCGGCCGAAGGCCTTCCAGTTCAACGGTTACGATGCCGTACTCGTCCGGTGCGGGCGGCTTCCCCATTCCATCCCAAGGCCGAGGGTCACAGTCTTCTCCGGCGCACAGGAGAAACTGGGGCGATTTGGACAGGTTCTCCAACCGGGCTTTGATGACGGCTGAAGTGGGCGTGACCGCCCCGGACCACATCCAGCGAACCGGATCCTGGGAGAAAGCCGCAAAAAAGGATCGCCCAAGTAATGCCAAGCCCACGAAAAGCAAACTCAGGTGGAGAGTCACCCTTCGGAGGGACTCCCGCAGGAGGATGTTTCGGCCGGGAGGGCGCTCCTTGTCGAAAACGCTGTGCACGTTCATTCTCTATCTATTATCGAGCACCAGCCGGCGGTAAGGTTCAGATCGAAGGGTTTCGAGTGACAAGAGCACGCAAACTTCCAGGAAGATTGTTTCAAGTCCGGACGATTCTCTACACCCTCACCACCGTTCAGCCTGGCATCCATCTCCCGCTTCACCAGGAAAGGTGAAGGGCGCGACACAAGAACTGCATGAAAGGGCTCCCGTCGCGGCACGCGGAGGCACACCAATCCGCAAAATCTTCGCTGAACGCCTGTGTCTCAGCGAAATACTCGCAAAGGAGGAAGTCCCTACACATGAGGTAGCCGATCATCGGATGGTCCGGCGGGTATCCTTTGGGCGGCCGTTTCAGGGGGTCGCCTTCGAAGACGAAACGCCGGCAGGAAGAGGCCGTAACCACCGCTTCCCACTCGTCGGGGTAGTCGGCAATTCGACGTCGAATCGCCTCCAGCGCGGGTCGGTCGGGCCGCCAAACACCCATCGCCAGCAGGCATTCCTCAGGCTCGAGGTGAAGGTAGAACGCAGGTGCGTGCACACTGCCGGCCTGCCGGTGCCGGAACTGTAAACCCGCATGCGTTTTGTACGGAGACTTATCCTTCGAAAAGCGGATATCCCGCTGAATCCGGAAGAGTGAACCGCCGACCTTACGTGAATCAGCCACAAACTCGGGACCGACGGAAGCGAGCCTGAGCCCAAACTCGCGTATGAACTGCAACAAAGGTTCCTGCACATCGTGCTCATAACGTCGCCGATTGGCCGCGAACCATTCCCTCGTGTTGTTCTCCTTCAGCTCACGAAAGAAGGCGAACAGCTCCGGACGTACATGTCCCGCCATAGCTCCACAGTCCTCGTCATCCATTCTTCGGCGGCTCCGGCAGGGCGACGGCGACGCCGGAAAATCCTTTCGCCTCAGCCGAGTTCCTCATTCGACGATTCGGAATGAAGCCCGCCGCAAATCGCGGGTCCGTGAGGACCCACCAACCCAAACTGAGTACTCCATGGGTTCAATCTCCCAACGCATCTGCTCGAGGTTGTACCAGGCCAGGTCGGCGGCGGAAACCGACAGCTCCACCGGCATCGACTCACCGGGCGCCAGATCGATCTTGTGAAAACCCCGCAACAGGCGAATCGGACGATCCACCCGGGAATTCTCGAAGCCGACGTACATCTGCACCACTTCCTTACCCGCCCGCGGCCCGGTGTTCGCCACCTTAACCTGCACGCGAAGCTCGCCCGCGGCCGTGATCTCCGGCGTCAAAACCTGAAGATCACTATAAGCGAACTTCGTGTAACTCATACCGAAACCGAACGGAAACGCCGGCTCTTCCCCTCTTTTGTCAACCAGCGTGTAGCCATGGTAATAGTCGTACTCCACTTCCTGAGCATACGGATCGAACGGCGGCAACTGAGTTTCATCCACCGGGATTGTAACCGGGAGTTTACCCGACGGATTCACATCGCCAAAGAGTACTCGGGGCAGGGCGCGCCCTCCCTCCATCCCGAAGTACCAGGCCGTCAGGACGGCTGGAACTTCCTGTTTCCATTCCTCCATCGTGACGGCGCCGCCTCCGACGAGAACCACCACCGTGCGCGGATTTTCCGAGACTGCGGCCCGAATGACGGCGATGTCTCCCGGCTTCAACCCCAGCGGATACCGGTCACCCCCCTTGATGCCGAACGGAGCTTGCTTCTCGGACTCGTTGCGGGGCATTCCCCCGTCCGCGTGGAGGTACTCTCCCTCGTCGTCGTAACGAAAACCCGTCACCACGACGACTACATCCGCCTTCCGGGCGGCTCGCCGAACGGCTTCCAGATCGTCCCCCTTTTCCGCAAGGATCTCCACCGTCGGGCCCAGGTATTCCCGGAATCCCGCCAGCGGCGAAATCAGGTACGGCGGGTTTACGTAACTGCTGCCACGATCCCCCGTGTTGTCCTCGTCAATAAGCCTCCCCATCAGAGCAAGCGAGCGGATTTCGGAGCCGTCCAAAGGAAGCACGTCCGCTTCGTTTTTAAGCAGCACCACACTCTCTTCGGCCACCCGTCGGGCCAGGGTTCGGTGCTCGGCTGCGGCTACCAAGTCTTGAGGGTAATCCTGCGGATCAGTGCGGGTAAGGAATCTCAACTTGGTACGCAGGATCCTGAAAACGGCGGCGTCAACCTCTTCCTCTCCCAGGAATCCACGGCGCACCAATTCGGGGATCCTACGCTAGTGCGTGTCACCGGGCATTTCCAAGTCCAAGCCGGCCCATACTCCCTTGACGGGGTCACGCAGACCCCATATCCAGTCCGAGGACACGAAGCCCCGGAATCCCCAGTCCTCCCGCAGAATGTCAGTGAGAAGGTACCGGTTGTGGCCGCAGTACTCGCCCCGTACTCGATTGTAGGCACTCATGATCGACGCTGCACCCTCCTCGACGATCCGCCGGAAATGAGGGAGGTAGACCTCCCGAAGGGCTCGTTCATCGACCACGACGTTAACCTGAAAGCGCGAGTTCTCGATGCTGTTCAAAGCGAAGTGCTTCGCACACGCCATGACGTTATGCTTTTGAACCCCCCGCACGACGGCACTCCCCATGACGCCGACCAGCCACGGGTCTTCTCCATACGTTTCCTGAGCTCGGCCCCAAGACGGATGGCGAAGCAGGTTGATGCAAACACCCCCAAAGTAGTTGGCACCGACGGCTCGGGCTTCCTTTCCGAAAACCTCGCCCACCTCTTCCTCAAGCTCCGGATCCCAGCCGGCCGCCCGCGCCATCGCCACGGGAAACGAGGTGGCACGTCCCGTCACAATCCCGCGGGGTCCATCGGTAAAAGCGACGGGTGGTATTCCAAGGCGCTCGTTGTAGCCCGAGTAAACGATCCCCAGGTGCCCGTGAACCAGGTAGGAGACGGCGGCGCGCGCCATCCCGTCCCCGGTCATCTGGTCTACCTTCTCGTCCAACGTCATTTGCGCCAACAGTTCCCTTGCCAGCAAATCGACCTCCTCATCCGGCATTCCCGATTTCCAGGAGTAGCTCGCCGGATGGATTGGCGGCGTCGGAGACCATAGAACGTACCCGATGAACCCGGCCGCCGCGGCCGACAGTAAGACCACGAACGCGACGACAGTCCAGGCGATCCGATTCAACAACTTGGCCATGGGAAGAGTATGCAGCGGGTCGTCTTCGGTAAAAAGCCGAAGTTGCGCCTACCGACCTGTAGTTGCGTCGCCTAGAATCCAATCCCTCCGAGCTCGGGAATGTCGCCGGGCCGCCTCCGGAATAGGTCCGAAAGCGGATACCCTTCCCGCAGCCCGCCTACTCCCCGATGATCTTCACGAGTACCCGTTTTCGGCGTCGCCCGTCGAACTCCCCGTA
>Ga0116188_1004313_pt1 | contig 10147 bp, 4 predicted proteins | sample AD_JPNTR2_MetaG_FD_89807 | JGI IMG/M metagenome (GOLD analysis project Ga0116188, IMG submission 89807) | Active sludge microbial communities of municipal wastewater-treating anaerobic digesters from Japan - AD_JPNTR2_MetaG | ecosystem: Engineered > Bioreactor > Anaerobic > Digestate | place...
CATGGATACTCGCTTTCTCAATGAAAGAGGAATTGGAAAAATAATAAGCGAAAACATATTCTCCAGGATCCAAAGATACCATAGATTGGTTTCTGAACCTTTTTTCTTTAAAAATGTATGTAGAATCATCAATTTGCTTATATACAACAAGATTTCCTTCAATTGTATCTTTTGGATTTTCCTTTATTATATTACCAAAAACAACAGACTGTGAAAAAGAGGTTATAGAAAGCATTAAAAACACAAACACAGCAAGGGTTTTTATCAATTTAAGTAACATATAGTATATATTGGTCAAAAATCAGGAAATCCCCACCAATACTGGAAATTATTGGATTTTTCATAATTGTGACAGGAAAAATCCAAAATAATATATAAGAAAATAAAATCTGTATAGATGCCTATTAAAAGTTCCTTTCCCGTTGTTGCCGATCAAGTTGTGGGATATAACAAAAATATATTAGAAATATTATCCAAAATAAACTCTTTATCCACGACACAGGAACCATCGGTCGAGGTTAGAATTTTTGATATGGATGGTGTTATAAAGACCTATAATTTACCATCTTTTACATATCTGAAATCAGAAATTGAGAGGCTTAATAATTCTCTTAATTCACTTTATAATATTGACTCTGGTGGGGCTCTAATTCAAACATCATCTACTAATAAATTTAAGAAGGTTATAACAGTCGATCTTAATAAGGAGCCAAATTCCATTAATGATATCGGAATAGTATCACAATTCAAATCTCAAGTTAATTGGTTTTTCGAGAGCATGTTGAATCCAAGTTTATTTGTAGAATTGGATTTAAGAGATAAAGTAGAGGATAATGTAAGGAAAATTCTATCTAGAAGATATATTGTTGATTTTGCTAGTAATCCCGATGGAACATTGACCACACTAGGCCAATCTGCCCTTGATAGCTTTAATAGTCTATATAGAGGAATTAGTGGAATAGACATTCAAGAATTTGAAAATTGGTACCAAACAACCACAGGAATTGTTGATCCTTTGAATCCTAAATATGATGAGCAAATGTTTGATTTGGAGCCAAATGCTGTTTTATATGACGGAGTTTTTAATGTTATTAAAATTGAGGAAGATGCTCTCAATAGAAAGCTCTGGTATCATGTTAATACATTAGATTACATTATAAATGACACCAGAGAACTTCGACAACTTGCCATTGGAAGTGAATTAATTCCCAATCTTCAAAATTCTTCAACAAGGTATAAAATTGTTGAAATTTCAAACACAGAATCAAATCCTAGATTACGATTGGAGAGAGTGGAGGGACTGCAACCTATTCCTGTCGGAGTAGGGACTCTTAAGATTTATTCACCATTAGTATATAGAAAGAGAGCTAGGATAAGCATTGGATATGGAGAAAGGAACGTGGTCTTTGTCAAACCAATGAATGCTGATTCCAATTTAATATCTAAAAATTGGTCAGGGGGGACTGGATTTTTTACCAATGATTTGAGAGCCGATAATGGAACTACAATGGATCAATTTTACATTGATTTTGTTTATGATTATGGTGAATTTCTACAGGATCAAGTTACTAAGAAGATTCCTAATAGGCTAGCTGGTCAACCAAATATTCCTCTTATGAGCTCTGATAATTTTAAGGTTGTTCAAATAAATAAGCATCTTACAGATAATCCTGATTCTAATTTGATGAAGACGAAACATAATTATACAGTTTCTCTTAAATCAGAAATTTCTCAAATACAAGAAGCCATAGAAAGTAGAAATAAGAAATTAAAGGCGACTAGATTTACTTCTGAGTCTCAGAAAAAACAATTCGAAATTGAGGTAGATGAACTAAGTAAAAAGAAGAACTCTAAATCCAAACTGCTGGAAACAACAAATCAAGAAATTCTTACTCTAAGTAGATCATCATCAACAAAAGTAGATCCGAAATATAGACTTAGAGGATTCTGGGATATTCCGGAGCCTGTTGCTAAAAGAGGGACCCTTCCACAAGAGGTTGTTCAATTTAGAGTTCAATATAGATACATTTCTAAAGATGGTCGAGAGCCTTCTGTAGAAACATTTAAATTATCTAATAACAAGAAAGAAAAAAAGACCGCAGCTTTCTCAAATTGGAATGAATTCAAAACAGATGCAAGAAAAAGAGATTACAATTTAGAAACTCTTGCGTATACATGGGAAATTGAAGATTTGGAAAGTGCTGAGACTCCAAATATAAATCAAATTGATATTGCCATAAGTCCAAATGAGAGAGTAGAATTAAGAGTTAAATCTATCTCTGAAGTTGGTTGGCCAGAATCTCCTGTTGAATCCGAGTGGAGTGATGTTATTTCAATTGATTTTCCAGATGATTTGAACAATGTTCTACTGGATAATCAATTTATTCTTGAAGAGGCCTCTAGGGAGGAAGTTAAGGTCAAAGTGGACAGTGAGTTAACAGCTCGTGGATTAGATGATCATTTATCCGAAACTATAATATTAAATAATAAGTCATTTTATCACACTGCAGAATCAATTCTATCCGGATTCAAAGATGAAAATGGCGTTGTTTTGGATTTGCTCCAACATCTTAAAAAATTAGAAGATAGGGTTAAGTCTTTAGAAGAGAAAATTTCTAGAGCTAAGGGTGAAATTGAAATTATCATAATTAGAAACAATCAAGAATTTACAATCGGTAATAATTCGGAAACCGAATTTAATATTGAGTGTGAGGAATATTTAGATCCATTTACTGGTTCTGGAGTTCCTAGCGGAAGGGTATTTGCTAATAATATTTATGTTATTAAGGATTTCATCTTAAAAGTTAAGAACAAATCTATTGATTCGGATTTGGGTCTTCTTTCCAATAGGCAATATCTTTCCAATACAGCTATTTATAGCCCATCTGCGCCTCAGACATTCTGGGTGAATAATCAGGATGAGTTGCTATTTACAGATGTGTCTGGATCTTCTAGAACACATTTAGATAACATGTTCGTTTGGTCTGTTAATTATGACACTGTAACACAAACTGAACTATCAAAGCTATCTGAAAACATTGGTAATAGCTTTACATCACTGAATAGTAATTCAATAACAAATGTTCTTGGGCTGGTTGAATACAATGTAGGATATTCTGAAAATTTAGCAATGGCTTTCGTGTATAGTAATAATTCTCTTCTAGATTCTACAAAATGGATTGATCCAGTTGTTAGCGTTGGATCCACTACCAAATTGCTATCAACAGTTCATCCGGTTACCCCTGATCTACAAAACTTAGTTGAGACCAATGAGGATAAAATTAGGTCTGTCAAGGGTGGCGATGAAAATGCTATTATTATACCCATACACATTTACTTCAAGATGAACGCTCTTGATAATACACAAGCTGGAAAAGATTATGAATACATTGATCTTAATAAGGTTTCACAGACCGTTAAGCACATTAAGAAGCTTAGATTCTTTGTTGAGGACGAAAATCAAAATAGACCTTTCACCTTCACTGTTAAATTTACTCTAAACAGAGCTAAAGTTACATTCGGAGCAAAGCCAAAAACCTATAATACAATAGCGAAATAATAGATGAAAAGCTTTTCGATATTAAGAACGAATCCTGGCTTAACAACTAATGTTAAAGTAGTTGTGGATACAAACTATAATTTGTATTTAGATAGTATAAATTCTGCTCCAGAATTGGACATCGATCGATTTAAAAAATTTCAATTTAATAAGAACAATTTCTTTGATGAATTAATTCCTTATTTTTTTAAGGATTTTCCAGTTGATCTGGCATTTGATGTTAAATATTCAAACGATAATTCTAATATGTCTAATGATTTTGCAAATCAATACGATGATATCTATCAAATGGGTGCTCGAAATATTTCAAATAATAAAAACTATCAAGAAGAATATGAATTCTTTGCTCCGTTATATGTTTTTAAGCATTCGATTCCTAAATATTTTGTAATATTTAGGGTTGATGGACCTGGTTTGAATATAGTTAATAAAGAAAATTTCCGAACTGAAATATTGGAAAATTTCAAAACAGTTAAGGTTTTTGATTTGACCAAAAAGACTGCTCTTGGAGAATGGATTGATAGAAATTTCTCTAATGATAGATCGTTTCCAAAATATCCATTGGAAGTAGATTTCAGAAATTTGGAGTTTACTAGATGGATAGGAATAGATTATGATTCTGGTGGATATACGTATAAATCAAGGTTCATGGATGAATCTCTTGAAGATGAAAATACCCTTTTTGATTTTGAGAGATCCTTTTTCGATGGGTTCAAATCCAATAAGATAATTTATCCACATATCGTGAATTTTAATTTCTTGTTTGATGATGAGCCAGCAACTCCTACTTCTCTTCGTAAATGGTCTATTAATAGATATTTGGGATTCTACTTGGAGGATTTAGAAATAGTTGATTCCATAACTCCGTTTGTAACCCCAAAATTGAAATCAGATATTCAAATTCTAAATGGTAATATTTTATATTCAGATTCTGGTGATCCGTTTGTTGGTGGATTCGGTAAAACCGACATGTGGGTCGAATATTTGGGTGATTTTTACAAAGTTGAAAGATATGAAGTCGTTAGTAATTCTTTGAGTAGGGTTAGAAATAGTTCAAGAGTCTCAACAGAAGATTACTCAAATGTATCCCGTACTATATATAAAATTATATCTGAAATAGACTTAACCGGAAAGGAAGATCAATTAAATCAAAAAGAGTTTTTAATTGATGATCAAAATAGAATTTTGAATCTGAATGGTGATCCATATGTGGTAAGTGGATTTGAATTATCTGATGTACATTTAATAGAAATAGATGGTAAGCATCATAATCTTATATTAGATGATGATGGATATATTAGAATTCATACAGATTATGGATTTTATCTTAAAGATGAATATAGATTTGAGTATTACATAAATTCACCTGATCAAAATTATTATCGATATGTGGATTTGGAAATTACTAATGATAATCAACCAAAGAAATTCAATATTTATAGAGCTAATTTTACAGATGTTAAAGATTTTGATACATCTATAGTGAATTCCGATTTTGCTAGATATGAATATGAAAAAAAAGAGGATATTACTAGAACAGAGGAACCGAAGCTATACACAACCGATTTAAGATTTAAATCTATTCCCCCACCAATAAATGATTATACTTATAAGGGTGAGGTGGAATATATACCAGCATCTTCAGACTATACTGCCAATCTTGAGACTTTTCGAATTGTGGATAAGGACCTTTCAGAACTATGGAGGAAAAATCCAATTTCATGTAGATGGGTTTATCAAAATTCATTGTCAAATGCAGATTATCCATATCTGCTAAATAACAATACAATACATGGTGATTTTAATCGAACTGCTGATACGAATGATTTTACCCCTAGAAGACAATCTAGAAATCTAGATTATTTCTATACGATTAATTCTGGTACTACTTCTTATGTTCACCATTCTTTGCATATAGAAAAAAACCATGATGATGTTCAAGATACATCATTTAGATTTGAATTGGATAAATATTTGAATAGGTATTCAGTTCAAACAGACTATCAAACCTACACATATTCATTAGATTATTTTGAATATCTATTCGGATCTGAAATTGAATTCTTAGATGGTACTGTTATTAGAAATTCTAGAAAGTATTCTTATTTTGAGGCTGGGGAAGCTCAAATTCCTAATACAACACTATTCAGGGGAATAAAATTCAAATTATTTGAAGTTGATTCTCTTAAGAGACAGGATTCCATGATTGACAGTATTAATTTATTTGGAAGTAATGTTTTTCAAGACTATAAGCTATCTGTTCTATTAAGCAGAAATGTTCAAGAAGTTAATCAAAATGGAGATATTGAAGATATAATAAACTGGGGAAGATTTTTAGATAATCAATTTTATGGTGGATCGGTTTCATTTGTTACTTCGTTGACCGAGGCGCCTACTAACATTAACATTGGTGATATTGTTGATATTAGACAATCTTATCCATATGCAAATTCTACATATGAGGGTATTTCGATAGTAACATATGTTGGACTGTTGAATTCTGGATATGGATTTGTCATTGATAAGCCATGGGGACTTACTTCATCATCCAATCCTGGATTCTATAGGATTAATTTTAATTGGAAAATTATAAAGCCATGGGAGACTGATATATCATATTTAGATGGCGATTTGGTATTATATGATGATATCGTATACGAAGTACTATCAGATAATACAATATCTAATCCGAATCTAAGTCCAAATACATCATCTGATTTTGATATCTATTCTGGATATTCACCATTTTGGAATCCTGGATCTACATACAGCGAGGGAGACTGGGTTTATAGAAATGGTGAATATTATGTGCGTAATGATCAACCATATTCTGTTTCTGGAGATTTCTGGAGAGCCACACATACATATTCTATTGGTGAATATGCTATGGTAAAGGGAAAATTCTTCAAGGCAAAAGAAGATTCTATATCATCAAAACCACTTTTAAAGTCTAGGAAAGTTGACATTTCTGTTATACCAATGAAGTGGGAGGAGGATTCTCTATTCACGACTTCTATATCATCATCAACCTATTCATCTATATGGGATTCTATTCAAATTTGGAATCCAAATGAGTTGTATTATACAGATACGTATGTTGTGCATAATGAGATTCTCTATAAGGCTATTACGGATGTCAATAATGAAGATGTTCCTAGCCAATCTCCAAATTGGTATAGAGTATATAGCTTTGTTCCAGATACTAATTATGTGTATGGTACTCAGAGTAATCCATTTATCCATTTTAATAATAATACCTATTTATGTACTTTCAATAAAGATTTTACTCTAAATAGCGGGATAACTATTTACATCAATAAGAAGTGGAAAAACGTCCTAGTTAATATTTGTGTAAATGATAATACAACTCTAGATTTGGATAACGTTGAGAGGGATATCCTATACAATGATCTCAATTCGAGATTGACCGCTGCTAATTTTATACAACAAATAAATGATTTGGATTCCAAATATGATTTTGCTGACTACACGACTTATGTAGTCATAGAAGAGGATGGATCGGCTAAGAAATACAGATTCGATATTAACATTGAGAGACTACCATACATGATTATTTGTGAGGGACCAGACAAATTTGAGCTTAGGTCAGACAATCTTAGATACAGACCAGTCACACTCGAAAAAAATGTTCTTAAGCCAACTAGATTCCTAGTAAATGGAAGTATTGATAATATAACAAAATTGAATTATTATAATGATAATCCATTAGGATATGATATATCAAAAGTTGACGATGAAAAAATCAACCTAGTCAACTATAACAAGAAAATAAAAAATATTGACAGAAAGCAAAATCTGAAATCAGATTTCAATTCATCTCCTATGCATAGACATAGTGGACCATACATGCCAGCTTTTTATGAAATTGATCTGTTCAAGAGGGATGTATGCGAATTTGAAGATCTTATAGCTCTTAAGACCACAATTGATGTTGTGGAATCTGATGGGTCTATTGATTCATCGTTTATTACTGGTACAGGATTTAATGGCGAGGCTTATATTTCATCATTCGATTCTCTAAATAGAATTATAATTGTTGGTGGATTTACTGAATATAATGGAATGAGCGCATCTTGCATTGTTAGGCTGAATTATGATGGATCTCCCGATACGGAATTTATTCAGAATAATGGATCTGGATTTTCTGGTGGAGTTCCTAGGTCTATAATTATAGATGAAAATGGGAAAATATTGATAGGTGGATTCTTTACATCATTTAATGGTTTTTCGTATAATAATTTGGTTAGATTGAATCCCGATGGGACACTTGATACGCTATTTAATACGAGTGGGTCTGGATTTGATGGTCCGGTCTACAAGATGCAAATTCAGCCAGATGGTCGAGTTATATGCTCAGGATCATTCAATACATACAATGGATCGCCATCTTCCGGTATCATTAGAGTGTATCAAAATGGATCTATTGATACTTCCTTTAGTTGTGGATCTGGAATTGATAATCCATCTGGATGGGGCGGATATACCTGCACTCTACAATCTGATGGTAAAATCGTTTTGGGTGGAATATTTACAACATATAATGGTGCTTCGGCGAGTAATATAGTTAGATTAAATCCAAATGGGTCTATAGATTATTCGTTTAATAGTGGATCTGGTACTTCTGGAGGTACTGGTATTGTTTTCTCCTCCGAACAGCAAGGGGATGGGAAAATATTGATAGGTGGTAATTTCAATATGTATAATGGAATAACTGCTAGTTATATAACTAGGCTCTTATCAAATGGTAATATAGATCCCGAATTTATTCAACCATTTACATATATCTCAACTGGACAAATCCAAACGATAAGTTTCCAAGAGAATGATAAGATTGTTATTGCTGGATTTGGATCTGGATCTCCATACACACCACCTAGAATATCAAGATTGAATTCAGATGGTACTGTTGATCCGACATTAGATGGTAGTGCCTTTGCAACAAATGGAGTAAAAGCTAATATTGATAGCCAGGGAAGAATATTATGTACTGGACAATTCGTTACATACAATGGTGATACTTATAATAGAATATTGCGATTTGATATATCTACTGAAGAAACTGAAGAAGAATATTTAGGATCTTGCCCCAAATATAAGTTCAACGAGCAATTAACTTTGTTTGGAATAATTAAAGATAGAGTGATTTCAAAAATTAATAGAAAAGAGAATATTCTTAAATTAAGAAACGATAAAAGTAATAATTCAATTTATCCGATGCTTGATGAATTTGGGTACTTAACCAGTGATTTTATGATATTTAAATCTACTTGGGACTTTGAATATCATATTGAATGTCGGTCACCATCAATTAGGGAAATTCCTAGTGTTGTTAATCACACACTTCAAGATCAATATATACAAAGCAATAGAACCATATGAGGAGAAATTATATAAGTCCCGAATTTAACTATTATAGAGTTTTTGGAACATTGAACATGGTTGAGGAATCTTCCTTCTTCGGGTCCAAGATGATAGAAATTGAAGACTCTATACAGATAGATAATCAGAACTTGATATATTATGAAACAATTCAGGGAGAACAAATTGATATATCCATTGAGAATTCTTTGCCTCCGAACGTTGTATCTTGCTCAGATCTAAAGAATGCAAACCATACGATTATTATTGATCCTAATCAATCAGAATTTCAAAAAAATGGAAATACTAGATATATAATGACTATAAATACTAAAAAGGTATTTGAAGATTTTATTTTTGGAACTATAAAGCAATATAGAACATTTGAAGGTGTTTTAAACAATATGACTTTTGGTGGCAATGTTAATTCATCTATCAAAGAATATATTATAAAGAATATATCCGATAGATATAAATTTGATAGAATAGAAGTGTATATAAAGTATAGAGATTTGAGAGATCAAAATATTTTAAGATTCGCTAACGAATGGAATCCTAATATAGGAGACGTGGGAAACAAATTAGCTCGAGTTGAAACAGAGACTGAATTTGACGCATCATCTATGGTAGTTAATTTTAACCAAGAGAAATCAAGCTCACTTTACAATTTCGAATACTATTATAAACTTTTTTGGACCAAGATCTAAAAATTTAGTGGATAACAATTATAAGAATCTTATCACTCTTCTAAATGCATTTAAGAATAGACCTAACCATCTTTCTAGATTTCTATTAGAGAATAAGGCCTTTACAGATGAGTTTCTTTCAAAAATAGAATCAAATGAAAAACTATCTAATATCAATCTATCAAAGATAGGAGATGAGAGCTTTTATTTTTCTAATATTACTGAGATGAAATCCTTTTATTCTTCTCTTGTTGAGGATCTAGAATTGATAAAATCTAAAAAAGACAAAGAAACTCTTAAAAAAGATCTTCTTGAGCTATTATCGAAGGCAATATTAAATGAGGATTACGAAGAAGCAGCAAGAATAAGAGACTTTATGATATTCAATAAACTAAAATAATTCAATAAACTATAACTAATAACTTTTAATAAAAATCAAATGACAGAAACTACAACATCAGTGGATTGGGAACTTCTTCAAATGGAGGATTTTCGATTCAAAAGAGGATTCAAAGCAAAAAAA
>Ga0116188_1004319_pt1 | contig 10136 bp, 9 predicted proteins | sample AD_JPNTR2_MetaG_FD_89807 | JGI IMG/M metagenome (GOLD analysis project Ga0116188, IMG submission 89807) | Active sludge microbial communities of municipal wastewater-treating anaerobic digesters from Japan - AD_JPNTR2_MetaG | ecosystem: Engineered > Bioreactor > Anaerobic > Digestate | place...
ATGTTGCAAGCCCCGGAATAAAAATCGTAAATGCTCATTCTAGAAATCGCGCCAGACCCCGCGAATTTACCAAGAATTTAGCAGGTCAATGCTTCATAACCTGCTTCTATGGGATGATAGTGTCCAGAGTTTATAAACTCTGGGCAGATGCCGAAATGTTTTCATCTCACTCATCTGCAATTTATTACATTTATTTTTTAGTCTATTTTTAATCGGTCATTTTACGAGCACTGTCCACACTTTATAAACTCTGGACATATTTAAGGGGGGGGGGGGTTTTCGTTTTTATCCACGCGGTGCGATCCCCTAAGGCAGTTGCCGCTCCCAAGGCCCCCACTAAAATCGGTGGCCCCCCTGCAACTCTTTCACGCCCCCGCCTTCACACAAAACCCAATTCCCCGAAAAATGTACTTGCCGAGTCATGCTACCTTGTAGCACAAGGTACTTTGGATACCAAGGTACCTTGGATGACAAGGTAGCATGAAGCAACAAGTCGTGAGAAGGCGAGTTTGGGTGTGAGCGAGAATACTTCTTATATTGCCCAGTGGATGGGGCAAATGCGGCGGGGGTGGGTGGAGACATGCGTTTTTAATGTGCTGGCGAACCAGGAGCTGCATGGCTACGGCATCATGCTGCGCTTGCAGGATATTCCGGGGCTGGGCATCACGGAGGGGACCCTCTACCCGCTGCTGTCGCGGTTGCGGCTGCAGGGGCTGGTGACGGTGCGGCGGTGGGAGGAGTCGCCCGATGGGCCGGCGCGCAAAATCTACGGGTTGACTGCGCGCGGTCGGCAAATTTTGGAATTGATGAACGATCATTTTGAAGTCATGCGCCGTCAGCATCAGGCGGCACGGAAAGGAACCCGCCCATGATCCAGTGGAATCCCGACGCGCAACGTGTTTTTGATCTGCATTGCGAGGAACAACGCGCGGTGCTCTTGGCGGCCGGGGCCGATCCGGATGAGGTGTTTGGCGATTGGCGCGCGCTGGTGGAAACGCGCGCCGCGGCCGCCGGCGAAACCGAAGTGCAAGTGGCGCGGGTGCAAACGGAATTGGCCAAGTTGGCGGAAGCACTGGGCGCATTCGCAGCCTCGCGCCAGGAAGCGTCCGCGCCACTCGCGGCGTCCGCGCGCCCGGCTTGGCGGGTATGGTTCCGGCGTGGCGTGACGCTGCTGCTCTGGCTGTTGGGGGTGGCGTTGCCGCTGGGCGTGCTGGTCTTCGAGTTGATTGCCGGTTTCTGCGCGGAGTTGTTGTTTGATCCCATGCCGACTTGGCTGCATACCCTCTTGATTGCGCTGGTGCCGGCGGCGAATGCATGGGCGTTGTGGGCCGCGGCCGGCCGTTGCCAACCACGCCCCACGTTGCGCATCCTGAATGGCATGGCGGTCGGCATTGCCGCCTTTTATGCGCTGCAATTTGCCATTATTACGCCCTTCGCGGCCGTTGCCATTCTCTACTTTGGAATTGGCTTGGTACCACTGGCCCCCTTGCTCTCGCTGTGGGCCGCGATTGTTCTGCGCTTCCGGCTGCTCCGGTTGCCCGCGGAATCGCGGACCCAATTTCCCGGCTTGTGGCGCACGGCCCTCCCCGCGTTTCTGCTCCTGCTCGTGCTGACCGTGCCGCGGCTGGCCATCATCCGCTACACCCCGGACATCGAAAGCCCGGACCGCGCGGTGCAAATTCGCGCGGTGCGAATCCTGCGGGCGGTCGGCGACAGAGACCAACTGCTGCGCCAGTGCTACCGGCCGCTGGAAACCTTTGATCTGTTCGCGATGCTGGTGGGGCATCCCTTCTGGCTGGGCGGGGCCAACGGCATTTCCCGTGATACCGCGCAAGCCGCCTACTACCGCGTGACCGGCACGCCATACAACGCAGTGCCCCCGCCGCGGGTCAAGGGCTTCCGCGGCCAGGAGTTGCTCAATGCCGATTGGTTTGATCCGGCGCTCGGGAGCGACCGGGTCGCGGCGCGGATCAAAAATCTGGCGTTGGCTCAGTCGCGGCTGGATGGCCGGGTGGATACGGCGTCCGGGATTGCCTACATGGAATGGACGCTGGAGTTCCGCAATACATCGCCCGTGCAACGCGAAGCGCGCGCGTTGATCGAGCTGCCGCCCGGTGGCGTGGTCTCGCGCGTGACCCTCTGGATAAACGACGAACCGCGCGAGGCGGCTTTTGGCGGGCGCAGTCAAACCCGGCAGGCCTATCAACAGGTTGCCGTGCAACAACGGCGTGACCCGGTGCTCGTCACCACCGCCGGCCCGGACCGCGTGCTGGTGCAGTGCTTCCCCGTGCCGGTGGATGGCACGATGAAAACGCGGATCGGCATCACCGCGCCTTTGACGGTGTTGGGAGCCACCGGGGCCGAGGCCATGCTACGCCTGCCCGCGCTGGTTGAGCAAAACTTCGGCGTGGCCGCCAACGTGCAGACGACGGTTTGGCTGGAAAGCGATGTCCCCCCGGCCAGTGCCAGCGCCGGGCTCAGCAGCAGCGTCGGTGAAGACAACGTGACCCTCCGGGGCAAGCTGGCCGCGGATTCCAGCGCCGGCGCGGCTCATCTGGCGCTGCCCATGGCCATCCCCTATCCGCCGCGAGCCGCCAAGGATGAGCGGCTGCCCGACGGACAAGCCATCTTGCAAACGCTGACGCTTCCCGAGACGACGCCCTCGTTGCCGGCGGCACTCGCACTGGTGGTGGACGGTTCAGCACTCATGAAGTCGCGGGCGGCAACCATCCAAGCCCTATTGGCGGCAATCCCTCCAGAAACCCGGCTCTATTGCGTGGTGGCCGGCGATGATGCCATCGCCACCGAAGGCCTGCCGGGCGCGCGTTCGTTGCGGTTTGTGGGCGGGTGCGACAACGGTCCAGCGCTCGCGCTGGCGGCGGAGTGGGCCGCAACCCATGATTACGCACCCATCCTCTGGCTGCATGCCGCGCAACCGCTGCATTCCACCGAACTGGAAGCGCTGCGCCAAGCCGTGGATTTCTCCCGCGGCAAACTGGTCATCCATAGCGTGCAATTTGGGCCGGGGGTGGATCTCATCACCGAAAAAATGGCGGATTTACGAGTTATCCGGCCGCTGCCCATGGTTGAGGCAACCGCCACGGCCATTCTCGATGCGCTGCGCGGCCCCGGTGCTGCATGGCAGCGCAAACTGGTCGCCGATGCCGACGTGCCGGCCGATGCCGCGGAAGGTTCATCGCACATTGTCCGCCTGTGGGCGGCGGATGAAATCGGCCAACTCAGCGCGTCGTATCGCAAGGGGGGCACCACTGATGCCGTAAAAATGGCGCGCACGTTTCAACTGGTCACGCCGGTTTCCGGCGCAGTGGTGTTGGAAACGGAGGCACAATATGCTGCGCATGACCTGACCCCGGCCGACGACACCACCACACCCGGTATTGTGCCCGAACCCGGCACATTGGGGTTGCTGTTGTTGGGCGGCTCCGCGTTGTGGGCCATGCGGCGGCGGACGCGTCGCTGACGCGGCGCCGCAAGGTGGCCTACCTCAGCAACGCCACCCCGATCACCACCCCCAAAGCAATTCGGTACCACCCGAAGCCTTCCAAGGTGTGGGAGGAAATCAGGCGCATGAGCCAGCGGATAGCCAAACGCGCCACAAGAAAAGATACCGTGATCCCGATGATATAAGGCAACCAATCCGCGCGCTGCAAGGTCGGCAGGCCTTTGTAGAAATCGTAGGCGCCGGCCAGCAGGAGCACAGGAACTGCCGCAAAAAATGAATATTCCGCGGCAGTCCGCCGACTCAATTTCAGCAAACGTCCGCCGAGGATTGTGGCCATGGAGCGCGATGTGCCGGGAATCATGGCGAGGCATTGAAAGAGACCGATGCCGAGGGCCCGTTGCCAGCCCAACGCATCCACGCCCTCGTCTTGGAGTTCCGGCAGCCGGCGTTCCAGCGCAATCATGGCCACGCCGCCCACCATCAGCGCACCGGCGATCACGCCGGGGGTGAATAGATATTCCTTGATCGTGCCATGCGCCAGCAGCCCCAAGACCATCGCGGGCAGCGTGGTCAGCAACAGCCACCAGAGACCACGCCAACCGGCAAAGCCATCGGCTTGACGCAGCTTGGCCAACCGCACGAAACGCCGGCGGTATTCCACCAGCACCGCCAGCACGGCGCCCGACTGGATGACCACATCAAAGCTCTCGTGAAATGAAACCCGCAAGCAGCGTTCCACCAAGATGAGGTGGCCGGTGGAGGAGATCGGCAGGTATTCCGTGATTCCCTCCACCAACCCCATCAGAACAGCCGAAAGGCTGGTTGCCCATGCACTCACGATTACCACCGGCGCCTACAGCTCAATATGGAACGCGGTGCGTGCCTGAATATCGGCGGCAATTTGCGCGACGATTTCATCACTGACCGGCTGATTCACCTTGATGATCGCCAGCGAGTTGACACCTTTGGAATCGTGCGGATTGCGCACATCATCAATGTTGACCCCGGCTGCGGCCAACGCTGCGCCGATCTGGCCCAAGACGCCGGGCCGGTCTTCATAAATGAACACTACCCAGTTGCCGGCGGGCTCGACATAGAGCTTGTCGAAGTCGTTGATGCGCGACACAAGGAGGTTGCCCTCTTCAACGGTGCCACGCACGCTGGCGCGGGCGAGGCGTTCGGCATCAATGTTGCCGGTAAGGTCAATCGTGATGGAGTTGGTGTAGGCCTTATGGTCATCAGTGACGCGGTCCACGTAATCCACACCCATGTCGGCCAAAAACGACAGCGTGGCCTTGTGGTCAAGCGTGGGCTCGTAGTCAGCGCTCAGGCCCGTGGTGACGGGCGTCAGCAGCCATTTGGCGTAAGGCTTGAGCGAGCCATAGAAACTGGTTTCCACCAATTTGAGCTGGCGATCCGGCCCGAGAACGCGCCGGCAAATCCGTGCCAGCACATTGGCGAGGCGGCCGAACGCGGGGTCCAGCCCCGCCGGCACATCGCGGTTGACCACGGCGCTGGTGATGCCGCGATCGTCCAGGTCAATCAGTTCCTGCGCGGCCATTTCGGCGGCCTTGCGGTTGGCCTCGCGGGTGCTGGCGCCGAGATGCGGCAGCATCAGGTCGGCAATATCCGCCACGCTTTTCTGCCCGGATTCATCCTTGGCATACACATCGTTCAAAAAACGGATTTTGGCGGTGGCCTTGACTTCGCGCAAATCGGCCTCATTGATGACTCCCGCGCGCGCGCAGTTGATCAGCGTGGCGCCGGGTTTCATGCGGCTAAGCAAGGCGCGGTTCACCATGCCGCGGGTTTCCTCGTTTTCCGGGATGTGGAGTGTCACGTAATCCGCCTGCGCGAACAGCTCCGGCAGGCTGGTCAGTTCAATGCCCAGCGCCGCCGCTTTTTCAGCCGAGGTAAAGGGATCATAGCCGATCATTTTCATCTCGAATCCGGAAAGGCGCTTGGCGACCAGTTGGCCGATATAGCCCAGCCCCACGATGCCCACGATCTTGCCGGTCAATTCCGTGCCCATAAAGGCGGTTTTTTCCCACTCGCCGGCTCGGACGGAAGCATCGGCGGCCACCAAGTGGCGGGCGTCGGCCAGCATCATGGCCACGACCTCCTCCGCCACGGCGTTGGAGTTGGCGCCGGGGGTGTTCATGACATCCACGCCTTTTTTGCGCGCGTGGCGGATATCAATGGTGTTGTAGCCCGCGCCCGCGCGGACAATCACCTTCAAATTGGGCGCGGCGTCAATGATGTCCGCCGTGATTTTTTCGCTGCGGACAATCAGGGCGTGCACGTCCGGATTATCGCGCACCAACTGGGCCAGATCAGCCTTGGGCACCTGCACCACGGCGTAGCCGCCATGGGCTTCCAGCATCGTTTTGGCCACGGCATCCAACGCCGTGGGGATCAACACCTTTTTCATCTCTTTTCCTTTCGTCGTTTGAAGCAGAGATGCGCACAACATACGCCGCACAAATGGCGCGCGCAAGCGTCTTGACCCGCTGGGGGCGCTTGCGTAATGTTGCCCGCATGTTGCAACCCGCTTTCATCCGCCGTGGTCTTGGCCGGCTGGGCCTCTTATTGGTTTGGGGCGCGGCCATGCTCCCCCACCCGGCGCAGGCGGCGGCCAAACCCTATGTGGAAAAAGCGCCCAAGCGCGGGTTTCACCTATTCCTCCACGCCAAGCAGAAAACGCCCACCGCCCAGTGGGATTATGTGCAGGATTTGGCGCGCGCCGGCAAAGCCAAGGCCGCCGCCAAGCAGGCGCTGGCGCTGCGGATTTATTGGCCCAACGCCCCGGAGGCCCCGCAGGCTCAAATGTTTTATGCCCGCCATCTGGATCGCCGCCAAAATATCCAGGATGCTTTCGATGCCTATCAACATCTTGTGGATCACTATCCCGGGCGTTTCGAGTTTGACGAACTCATCAGCCGCCAAATGCAATTGGCCAAAACCCTGATGACCCTCAAAAAGGGGCATTTTTTGTTCATCCCTGGATTTGCCGCGCCGGAGCGGGCCATTCCGCTGTTCGAGAAGATCGTCGCCACCGCGCCGGAAAGCCCGCTGGCGGCCGAGGCGTTCTATTGTCTCGGCGTGGCCAACGAGCGCACCTATGAATATGAAAAGGCCATTGATGCCTACTTCACGGTGTTGAATCGCTTTCCGGAAAGCGCGTTCGCCGAAGATGCCGCCTATTCGCAGGCGCAGTGCCACATCAAGCTCGCGCAGGAGTCGCCCAACGACAACCGCGCGCTCGAAACCGCCAGCGCGGCCTGCACCTTGTTTTTGCAGCGTTTTCCGGACTCCGCGCGGCGCACGGAAATCATCGCCAGCCAGGCGCGGTTGCAGCGCCTGCAGGCGGACAACGCTTACGCCCGCGCACGCTACTACGACCGCATCCTGCACAAACCCGAAGCCGCCTTGATTGCCTATCGCCATTTCCTGGCCCTGTATCCCCAAGCCGAACAGGCCGCCGAAGCCAAACAGCGCGTGGCGCAGCTCACCCCTGCCACGCCCCCCCCGGAGAACTAGCATGAAACGCATCGCCCTCATTCTCGTCGCGGCCATGATTTGCCTGACCGGCGGGTGCGTCCAGTACCGATTGGGCTCCATGTTGCCCGCCGACATCCGCACCGTCTATATCCCCACCTGCGACAACCAAACCAGCGAGCCGCTGATTGAGCAGGATGTCACGCAATCCATCTTGTCGCAAATCCAGATGGATGGCTCCCTGCGCGTGACCACGGAAGACCTCGCCGATTCCGTATTGCGGATCACCCTCACCAAGTTCTGGCTGGAACCGGTGGCCTACGAAGCCGGCGAAAGCTCCACCGCCAACCAATACCGCATGAGCATCCGCGCCTCCTTCGTGTTGCAGCGCAAGGCCACCGGCGCGGTGGTGGTGGAAGCACCGGCGGTGACCGGCTGGTATGATTTCGATTTCATGGGCGACATGTCGTCTTCCAAGAGCGTGGCGCTGCGCCCGGCCGCAAATGATCTGGGCCGGCGCATCGTGAACCAAATCGTGCAGTATTGGCCCTAGCGGAGCGGCAGATGAAAGAACTCGAAGAAGGCACTGCGCTCACGCTGGATTTCAACAAGCTGACCAAGGCGGTCAGCGCTTGCCCGGGAGTCATCCCGGTGGCCGTGCAAAATGCGGACACGCACGAGGTCATTCTGGTGGCCTACACCAACGAAATCGCCTTGAAAAAAGCCATTGCCGAGCGCACGGCCATTTTCTGGAGCACCTCGCGCAATGAACTGTGGGAAAAAGGCAAAACCTCCGGCGAAACTTTCGAACTGCTGGAAGTGCGCGTGAATTGCGAACAAAATTCGCTGCTCTATCTGGTGCGCCCGCGCCGGGGCGGCATTTGCCACACCAAGAACCAAGCCGGCCAGCCGCGCAATTGCTACTACCGGCGGTTGGATTTCCAAACCGGTCAATTGGTCAATCTTGACCCCTGAAAGCCGATGACATCCGCCGCCACACCCCCGCCCCCTCCCGCTCACGATCCGGCGCGCGCCGCGGCGAACCGGCGGATTCTTGCGTTTGTGGTCCTGTTCATGCTGCTGTTGGGCGGCTCTGTGTGGCTGGTGCTGCATCAGGAAAAAGTGCGCGGCCGCTTGATCCAGCCGGAGCAACCCGCCGCTCCAGAAACAGAAGTACCCGCGCCCCCCAAACCCCCCCCCCCCCCCCCCCCCCCCCCCCCCCCCCACCCCATCCCCCGCCCCCCCGCCCCCCGTCACCAAACCGGTTTCACCGGCGCTCGCGCAATCGGAGCAAATGGAAGCCGCACTGACGGCCTACCGCGAGGCCGGCGAGTTTCTGGTGGCCAAGCAATTCGGCCCGGCGGAAGATCGCGCGCTGGCCGCATTGAAGGCCTATCCCAAGTTGGCCGGCGCGCAACGCATCCTGGGCCTTATCTATATCCAGCAGGGCAACTTTGACCGCGCCATTTCCGTGCTGGAAGCCGCGCTGCGCAATGAGCCATTCAATCCCGAGGCGCTCACCAATTTGGCGTTTGCCTACCTCCAAACCCGCAACACGGATTTGGCGCTGGAGCTCATCGAAACCTGTCGCCGGCTGCATCCCGACTATCAGCCCGCGCTACTGCAGGAAGGCATCATGTTGCTGAGCCTGCCGCCATCCGAACGCGCCGTCACGGTGCTGCGCGAAGCGGTGGCCGCTTTTCCCAACATGCCCGGGCCGCGCAATAATCTGGCCATTGCGCTCGCGCGCATGGGCGACCGCGAAGCCGCCCGCGAACAGTTGCAAGTGGTGCTGGAGATGGAAGCCGACAACGTCTCTGCGCTCTTCAACATGGGCGCGTTTTATGCGCAGGAAACCAATGCTCCGGCCGCCGTGCCATGGCTGCGCCGCGCCATGCAGCATGTGGCTCCCGGCAGCTTCCGCGATTTCCTCAACGATCCCGATTTGGCCAACATCCGTGGCACGCCGGAATTTTTGCAACTACTGCAAGAGCTGGACCCGGCCGTCCCCGGCCCGCGGCCCTAGCTTGCGGCAGCTTGCAGTTCGGCAAGAGTGGTCCGCCCTTCGTAGAGCGCCTTGCCGACAATGGCTCCGCCGAGATTCGCCTTGTTTTGCGCGCGCAGCCGGCGAATGTCAGCCGCCGTGGTAATTCCTCCCGACGCGATAACCATGCACCCGGGCCCGACCACATCGCACATCTCGGCCACACCGCTGATGTTGGGACCTTGCAGCATTCCATCGGTCGCCGTGTCGGTGTAGATGATGGTTTTGATCCCGCTGGCCGCGGCGCGGCGCGCCAGCTCCACCGCCGTCATGCGCGATGTTTCCGTCCAGCCCTTCACCTGCACGAGGCCATTGCGCGCGTCAATGCCCACCGCGAGACGGTCGCCATATTTCGCCGCCAGTTGGGCCAGGGCCGCCATGTCCTCCAGCGCACGCGTGCCCAAAATGGCGCGGCGCACTCCGCAAGCCAGCAGCGTTTCGATATCTTCATCGCGCCGCAGCCCCCCACCGCATTCCACCGGGATGCCGGCCGCCTGCACCATCGCAGCAATCACCGCGCCATGCACCGGCCGCCCCTGGAACGCGCCATCCAAATCCACCACATGCAACCATTGCGCGCCCTGCCGCGCCCAGTCCGCGGCTTGCGCGGCGGGATCATGGCCATACACCTTCACATCGTCCGCCCGCCCTTGGCGCAGGCGTACGCATTGGCCATCCTTCAAATCAATGGCCGGCAAAATCACGAAATCACTCATGGCAGATCATCCCATCTGACGTCATCGCCCGGGCGGCGCGCGCGGTTACAAAATGCCCTTGCTGGAGGGCACGCCTTTGACCCGCGGATCATGGCGGCAGGCCACCTTCAAGGCGCGCGCCAGGCCCTTGAAAACCGATTCCCACGCATGGTGCGCGTCCGCGCCATACAACTGATGAATGTGCAGGTTCATTCGCGCCTGGGTCACAAAGGCTCGCAGAAACTCGCCCAGCAGGCTCAACTCGAAATCGAGGATTTTCTTTTTCTTGTTGGCCATCTGCAGCACCAGATATGGGCGGCCGCCCAAATCCAGCGCCACGCGGCTCAAGGTCTCATCCATCGGCAGCAGGCTGAAGCCGTAGCGCTCGATTCCCTTGCGCTCGCCCAGGGCTTGGTTCAATGCATCGCCAAGTGCC
>Ga0116188_1004320_pt1 | contig 10136 bp, 6 predicted proteins | sample AD_JPNTR2_MetaG_FD_89807 | JGI IMG/M metagenome (GOLD analysis project Ga0116188, IMG submission 89807) | Active sludge microbial communities of municipal wastewater-treating anaerobic digesters from Japan - AD_JPNTR2_MetaG | ecosystem: Engineered > Bioreactor > Anaerobic > Digestate | place...
ATCGGCAGCGGCGTGGGCAGGAGCGCGAGGGGGATCAGGGCCGGGCGACGCCTATCCACGTTACGGTGAACGCTGCATGGAAAGACGGAATGGCCACTTCGGTGGCTTGCGGTGTTGGGGCGGCAAGGGCCGATGCGGAAGCATTCCTGATTGCCCTGTCGGACCATCCGGCTGTAGGTGTCGATGTCATCGACGCGCTGATTGCGGCGTTTGTGCAGCGGTCGCCTGCAGAGCGCACCCGGGCCGTTATGGCGCCGGTGCACGCCGGGCGGCGGGGTCACCCGACTCTGCTCTCAGCCGGGCTCCGCGCGGAGCTGGAAGCGCTGGGATGCACGGCGACTGCCGGGCCGGGGGCTGCGCGCACTCTCAGAGATATCGTAAATGCCAACACCAACCCGGTATGGAGCTTCGTTGAGGTCTCGTCGGAAGGCATACGAATGGACCTCGACACCCCGTCCGACTACGCTGAGGCGCTATTGCAGATGCCCAGGTTTGCGTCTTGCATACGGGAACCGGAGGGAAGTGCAACAGATGGGGATTGATGTTTTGAGAGAGGCCGTTCGGGCACTTGAGTCGGGTGAGCCGGCGGCATTGGTGACAGTCGTAGCCTCAGGCGGCATGACGCCGGCCAAGCCCGGGTTCAAGATGCTGGTGCGCCCGGACGGGAAGACCACCGGCACTGTGGGCGGCGGCGCTCTTGAGGCCCAGGCGGTCCGGGCGGCGCTCGGGGCGATACGATCCAGGGCCTCGACCAGTCTTCGTTTTGCCGAGGAGTGCGGTGGCCTGGCGCAACTGGGCATGGTGTGCGGAGGCGAGATTGAGCTGTTCGTGGACTACATGTCGCCCGGCCCCGAGGCATGGGTGTTTGGCGCCGGCCACGTGGGCCTGGCAGTGGGCGAACTCGCAGCATTTGCAGGATTTCGAGTCACTTTGGTCGATGATCGGCCCGAGTACGCCAGTCGGGAGCGCGCGCCGTGGGCTCATTCAGTGATGGCCTGCGACTTTGTGGAGGCTGCAGCGAAGGCGCCGGGTGGGGCCGATTCGTTCGTGGTGATAGTCACTCGCGGTCACGCCTGGGATGCTCAAGTCCTGCACGAAATCCTCGGCCTTGAGCAGCGTCCGTACTACGTGGGCATGATGGGAAGCAAACCCAAAGTCAGAAGCTGTTTTGAGGGACTTCGGGCCAAGGGCGTCTCCGAGGAAGCGCTGGCTGCCGTGCATGCGCCTATCGGCCTTGCCATCGGAGGCGATTCGCCTCGCGAGATCGCAGTGAGTGTTGTAGCCCAAATGGTCGCAGCCAGGAATGGCCGCGACCTGACGTGCATGCAGGGAGGTGCTGGATATGGCGGCGCGTCAAACGCCTGATACTCTCGATATGCCGATTCGTGTTTCTACTATGGATGAGGTTGATCGTGGGCTGAAACCCCATCAGGCCCTGGCTGAGGCCGGTAGGTGCATTTTCTGCCATGATGCCCCGTGCGTCAAGGGCTGCCCGGTTGGGGTCGACATCCCCGGGTTCATACGCCGAATATCACAGCGGAACATGGTGGGAGCGGCCCGCCTGATCAGGCAGGCCAATCCGCTTGGGGCGGTGTGTGCGCGCGTATGCCCATCCGAGGCTCAGTGTGAGAAGGGATGCACAAGCGCAGGGCTGTCTGAGCCTGTGGCTATTGCTTGCCTGCAGCGGTATGCCATGGACCAGGAGATGGCCCGCGGAATCCGCCCGGTGACGGCAGCAGAGCCCACCGGAAGGAGCGTCGCTGTGATCGGGGCAGGCCCTGCGGGGCTTGCATGCAGCCTGGCGCTGGCTGCAGCGGGGGAAGCGGTCACCTTGTATGACAGCTCGCCTGAGCCGGGAGGGGTCATGCGGTATGGGATACCATCATATCGTCTGCCGCGGGAGGTGCTGGATCGAGAGATCGGCTGGATACTCGGCGCAGGCGTGCGATTTGTGCCCAATACCGCAGTCGGGCGGGATGTCGCCATGGCTGACTTGCTGCGCGAGTATGACGCGGTTTTCATCGGGGCCGGGCTGGGTGAACCTGCAGTTCCCCACATTCCGGGGGCCAATGTGCCCGGCGTCATATCAGCCTATTCATTCCTGCGGGCCGCAGGCGAACCGGACGAGGACGCGCGCCAGCAGGCTGTCAGAGCCGTTATCGCGCAACCTCTGGGTCGCGTGGTCGTGCTGGGCGGAGGTAATGTGGCCGTCGATGCGGCTTGCACTGCGCTCCGGCTGGGAGCCGAGTCTGTCACCATAGCCTACCGGCGCACGCGTGGCGAGATGCCGGCGTGGGCGGAGGAGGTCGAGTTCGCCGAGGAAGAGGGCGTTAAGCTCGCTTTCCTGCTGTCGCCCGCGGAGGTGTTGCATGCCGACGGCAAGGCCCGAGGCGTGCGAATGACCAGGATGATGCTGGCTGAAGATGACGCGTCGGGCCGACCGCGTCCGGTGCCTTCGGGCGAGCCCGATGAGACGATCAGCGCCGATACTGTAGTGTTGGCATTCGGGCAGACGGCGAACGAGTCCATATTCACCGCTCTTCCGTCGCTTGGGCGTTCGGACGCTGGGATGATCGAGGCAGATTCCGAAACCGGCGCGACGTCTGTCGCAGGCGTTTTTGCCGGCGGAGACGCAGTCAACGGAGGAACTACGGTGGTGCAGGCAGTGAGCGAGGGTCTTCGGGCCGCGGAGGGGATCCGAGCATATCTCGATTCAGTGACTCCCGCGCGCAACTGACTTTTGATCGGAATTATCTATTAATGGAGGGATCGGAGTGTCGGTGGATCTTTCTATCAAGTTCGCAGGGATTAAGTTCGAGAACCCGTTTACGCTGGCAGCCTCTCCATGCACTGACAATGCGGAGATGGTGGCTAGGGCATTTGACGCCGGATGGGCGGCGGCAGTGCTCAAGACGACATCGGTGGAAGAAGAAGTTGTTGAGCTGGTCTACCCCATGATGGCCGGGCTCGACTTCGAGGACAAGAAAGTCATCGGCTTGCAGAACATCGACCTTATCTCGGAGCGCCACATCGACCAGGTGGAGAAGGACATTCGAGAGCTGAAGAAGGCATATCCCCACAAGGTGGTCGGGGCGAGCATCATGGGCCAGAAGAAGGAGCACTGGCAGACCCTGGTGAGGAGGCTCGAAGCCGCGGGCGTGGACTTCATCGAGTGCAGTTTTTCGTGCCCGCATGGCATGCCCGAGCGCGGCATGGGCTCCACAATCGGCCAGGACGCCGAGCTCACGGAGCGCACAGCCAGATGGGTGAAGGAGGCTGCCTCGCGCGTGCCCGTGTCGATTAAGGTAACCCCTCTGGTGGCTGATCTGCCGCACATCGCCTGCGCGGTGCAAAAGTCCGGGGCGGACGCCATAACCGCCATCAACACAGTGAAATGCCTCATAGGTGTGGATATCGACAATTTCGTCCCTTACCCGAACGTTGACGGGAGGTCTTCATACGGAGGCTACTCCGGAGCGGCCATCAAGCCCATCTCTTTGCGATGCGTGGCGGAGATAGCAAAGACTGTAGATATGCCTATCTCGGCCACAGGCGGCATCACAACATGGCGCGACGCTGTGGAGTTTCTGCTGTGCGGCGCAAGGAATCTGCAGGTTTGCACGGCGGCGATGAAGCATGGGTTCAGGGTCATCGAGGATCTCACCGATGGCTTGTCGGTGTACCTAGAAGACAAGGGTATGTCGTCAGTGGAAGAGCTTGTGGGACTGGCGCTTCCGAACATCGTGGAACACTCACACCTTTCGCGGGAGTACAAGCCGGTGTCCAAGATCAACCTGGAGACCTGCGTCAAGTGCGACGTCTGCTACATCGCGTGTCAGGACGGCGGGCACCAGGCAATTACCCTCGATGAGAAGCGGCTACCGCACGTGGATGAGGAGAAGTGCGTAGGGTGCGCCATGTGCGCCAGCGTATGTCCTGTGTTCGAGTGCATCCAGATGGCGCCCAGGTAGGCTGCATATCGCTTCGTCGAGGGAGGTGAGCGGAGCAGATGGATACGTTCAGAGCATTGACAGCTCGGAGCGCCCGCGAGGCTGTGGAGATGTTGGCGGCCGAGCCCGGGGCGGTACTGGCGGCGGGCTGCACCGACCTTCTGGTGAAGATGAAGGACGGGAAGGTTCGACCGTCTGCGGTGATCAGCATTGACCGCGCGACCGATATGTCGTCAATTGCAGATACAGGCCGTACGCTCTGGGTGGGGGCGGGGTGCACACATGCGAGCATATCCCGTTCGCCGCTGATCGCGGAAAAAGCACCGCTGCTTGCGGCGGCGAGCGCAGCGGTAGGTTCTCCCCAGATCAGGAACCGCGGCACGTTGGGCGGCAATATCGCAACTGCCTCCCCGGCAGGCGACACGGTTCCGGCGCTCATCGCCATGGGCGCCCGGATAGTAGCCCTGGGGCTCGCGGGGCAGCGGGCGATCGAGGCCGAACAGTTCTTCCTAGGTCCGGGCCGGTCGGCGCTGGGGTCGCGGGAGGTAATCGTGGGGGTCGAGATCCCTTGCGACGAGCCGGGAGATGTGTGGGCCTTCCGAAAGCTTGGGGGGCGACGCGCCATGTCCATTGCCATCGCCAGTGTGGCTGTGCATGCCCATCTTGAGAGCGGCGTGCTGAGCCGTGTCGCGGTGGCGCTCGGGTCTTGCGCACCTGTTGTTGTGCGCGCGCGCAAGCTGGAGGAAGCGCTGGAAGGCCGGCAGGTCACCGCTGATTTGCTCGCAAAGGTGTGTCCCCTGGCTCGTGAGGCCGCCTCGCCGATAACCGACATACGCGGGTCGCGCGAATACAGGCTGGCCATGGTGGAGGCCCTGGCTTATCAGGCGCTCTACGCGGCCGTCTGGCCCGATGAGGTGAGCGAACCGCGAGCCAAATGGGAATCTTCTGCAGGCGGGGCCCAGGGCGAGCATGAGTGCTGTTGCCATGGCCGACCGGACCGATCGCGGGCCGACGCATCAGGTGCGGACGGCGCGCTAGGTGCGGACGGCGCGTCTAGTCCGTGCGTCGTCCATCGACCGGGTGAACCGCAATCTGCATCGGCGAGCCGGGAGGCGGAGGCCACGGGCAGCGGCTCTGACTCGATTCGAGTGCATGTCGTGGCCTTCGGCGAACTAGCCTGCCGGGTGGAAAAGGCCGATGTGACTCTGAATCTTCCGCGGGGGTCGACGGTGGCAGACTTGTACCGCCGTATCGGGCTGGCCAATTCCAGCTACGTGATGGCACTGGTCAACCATCGCCGCGAGTTCGACGATAAGACTCTGTCCGACGGGGACGAGATCGCATTGATGCATCCCGTCGGCGGCGGATAGTGAGGGACGCGCCATGCAGGAATTCAAATGGGTAGGCAGACCTGTAATGCGGGTGGATGCACGCGGCAAGGTCACCGGCGGGCAGAAGTACATGGGCGATTTGAGATTCCCCGGGATGGCCTACGGGCGCGTGCTCAGAAGCAAGTATCCTCATGCCCGCATCAAATCGATCGATACTGCCAGGGCTGAGAGCGCGCCAGGAGTGGTGAAGGTGCTTACGTGGCGCGACGTGGGAGGGCTCAACGGTTACGGGATAGCCATACCCGACCAGCCGGTATTGTGCAGCGACAAGGTCAGGTACATGGGTGATGCGGTGGCTTTGGTGATAGCCGAAAGCCCCGAGCAAGCCGAGCAGGCGCTGGCGGTTGTGAATGTGGAATATGAGGTCTTGCCTGTTGTGGACGATCCCGAGGCGGCCATGTTGCCCGATTCGCCCAGGGTGCATGAGTCGGGGAATGTGCACATGCAGACCCACGTCGAGAATGGTGATGTAGAACAGGGGTTTGCCGCATCCGACGTGATCGTGGAAGGGACCTACAGGTTGCCTCGGCAGATGCATGCCTTCATGGAGCCGGAACAGGGAGTGGGAGTGCCGGGGCCAAACGGCGAGGTCACGGTGTACTGCGGAGCCCAACACCCGTACCGTGATCAGATGCAGGTTTCTAGGGCGCTAGGCATAAAGCCATCCAAGATCCGGGTTGTCACAAGCCCTACGGGCGGCGCGTTCGGAGGCAAGGATGAGATCACTCTCCAGATTCTGCTGGCCATGGGCGCCCTGGCAACCGGTCGCCCTGTGCAGATAGTGCTGTCCCGAGAGGAGTCGACGGTTGCAGGCTGGAAGCGCCATCCAATGACCATCTACATGAAGACCGGTGCACGGCGCGACGGCACGCTCCTTGCGCACCAGGTCCGCCTGGTGTCGGACACCGGGGCATATGCGTCGCTCGGCGGGCCGGTGACCAACCTGGCCCTCGAAGGATGTACCGGCGTCTATCGAATTCCGGCAATCGTGATGGATGGCTACTGTGTGTACACGAATAATGGCGTTGCGGGCGCCTTCCGCGGCTTCGGCCAGCTTCAGGCGAATTTCGCCATAGAGCATCAGATGGACCGGCTGGCCTCGGAACTTGGCATCGACCCTGTCGAGATCAGGCTGCGAAACGCCCTGCGCCCCGGGGATCCGAATCCGCTCGGGCACACCATGGTGGAGTCGGTAGGAGTCATTCCCACAATAGAGGCTGCTGCTCGGTGTGACATCTGGGCCCGGCGCGAGGAGTACTGCCGGCAGTCGTCGGCGCCCTGGCGCAAGCGTGGAGTGGGGTTCGCCACTGAGATGCAGGGAACAGGCCTAGGAGTGGGGCTGCCTGACTACGGGGCTGCCCTCATCAGGCTGTTGGGCGACGGCACATGGACCGTGGGGCTTTCGTGCCCGGAAATCGGCCAGGGCAATTCCACGACATATGCTCAGATGGCCGCAGAGGGCCTTGAAGTGCACGTTCAGGACGTCGAGGTCTTCGTGGGCGACACAGGGCTTGGGCCTGATTCGGGATCGTGCACGGCGTCGCGGTCGGTGTACACCGGGGGCAACGCCATTTTCCGGGCAGCTACGCAGATGCGTGACAGGCTGCGCGGCGAGGCAGCGGGCGTCTTCGGCTGCGATCCGGAAGAGGTTGTGTATTCAGAGGGCGTCTGCCGGCGAGTTGATGGGACGGCTAGCGCAACTGTGCAGGAGATCGCGGCGCGGGCGGCTGCCGAGGGCCGCGAGATCACGGCGGATGGCGCGTTTATCTGGCCGGTTTCCAAGGTGCAGATACCGGGGGCAGTGGGGCTTCCGCACATCATCAACACATACATAACCCATGTTGCCCTGGTGGAAGTGGACGAGATGACCGGCGAGACGAGTGTCCTCAAGGCTTTCGCGGCAATCGACTGCGGGCGCGTCATCAATCCGCAGGGCCTGCGGGGGCAGTCAGAGGGCGGAATGGTGATGGGGATGGGCTATGCCCTGATGGAAGACACGATAATCGAGGGTGGCAAGACCCTGACCCCGAACTTCAGCACATACATCATCCCCACCAGTATCGACGCACCCGACATGGACACCGTCACATGCGAAGTACTGGAACCTTCCGGGCCGTACGGCGCCAAGGGAGTGGGCGAAGCGGTGATGGTGCCGATAGCGCCCGCGATAACTATAGGGATCGACAGAGCCGTGGGGGCCAGAGTCACCCACGCGCCGGCTACGAGCGAGCGGGTGTTCCATGGGATGCGGAGCCGCGACGGCGGTCGGGGCGTAGGGGAGGGATCGACTGCATGAACTGTAAAGACCAAATGTGGCATCCAGTTGGAGCGCGCGCGCCTCGGGTTGACGGCGCCGACAAGGTGGCAGGGCGCGCTCTGTTCGGCGCCGACCTGACCTTCGACAATATGCTGTGGGGCCAACCTGTGAGGACTCGGTATCCACATGCCAGGATACTAGCTATCGATACGTCGAAAGCGGAGGCCATACCCGGAGTCGTTCGGGTGCTCACTGCGAATGATGTGCCCGGCTCGCGGACCTTTGGCGTAGTAGTGCCGCACCAACCCCTGTTGTGCTGGGATCGAGTCAGGTTCATGGGAGACGCTGTAGCTGTGGTGCTCGCCGAATCGCGGGAGGCAGCGCAGATGGCGGCATGCTCTGTGCAGGTGGAGTATGAGGTTCTTCCGTCGGTGTTCGACCCGGAGGAGGCCATCCGGCCCGGGGCACCTCAGCTTCACGACGAGTACCCGGCGAATGTCGCTGCTCACCATGTCGTGCGCAAGGGCGATGTGGAGCGAGGGTTTGCCGAGGCCGACGTGATCCTCGAGCGCGACTACACTACTCAGCTCATCGAGCACGCATACATCGAGCCCGAGGCGGCGGTAGCTCTGCCCGGCCCGGGCGGCGGCGTGACGGTGTACGGTTCCATTCAGAACCCCTTCTCATGCAGGCGGGCGGTGGCAGGCGTGCTTGGACTGCCGCTGGCTAAGGTGAGGATAGTCCAGAGCCACATGGGCGGTTCGTTCGGAGGCAAGGACGAAGTGATGTCGGCCATGTGCGCCCGCGTGGCCCTCGGCGCCCAGCTCACGGGAAGACCTGTCAAGATAGTCAACACCCGTGAAGAGTCTCTGGTGGAGTCATACAAGCGTCATCCATATAGGATGCATTACAAGATCGGGGTGCGACGCGACGGGCACATCACCGCCATGGAAGTTCGCATGCTGGCCGATGCGGGCGGATACGCATCGCAGAGCGCCTTCGTGACGTGGCGTTCCACAGTTCAGGCGACAGGACCTTACGTTGTGGAGAACGTGAAAACCGACATCTATGCGGCGTTCACCAACAACACCTACACCGGCGCTATGCGGGGTTTCGGGTCTCCGCAGGCGATTTTCGCCAATGAATCGCTCATGGACGAAGTGGCGCTGGAGCTTGGGATGGATCCTGTTCAGCTCAGGATGGTGAACGGCTTCGAGGGCGGATCAGTCACGGCCACAGGGCACAAGCTGGACGAGCATACGGTTTCGCTGAAAGAGGTAGTGGGTAAGGCCACCGAAGCTGCGGGGTGGGGCGAAAAACGCGCGCGGCTCCCACTGGAGAACCAGGGCAGGGCGATCAAGCGCGGAATAGGCATGGCGTGCAGTTTCCGCGGATGCGCGCTGGGGGCGGAAGGCGTAGACGCCGCCGCGGCCATAGTGTCGGTGCAGACAGACGGCTCAGTGCTGGTCTTTTCGGGGCTTGCAGAGAATGGGCAGGGGCTGAAGACGATATTCGCGCAGATAGCCGCGACAGAGCTAGGCGTGACGCTGGACCGGGTGGTCTTCATGGAGACCGACACGTCCACCGTGCCCGACAGCGGCCCTACGGTGGCGTCGCGCAGCACCATTATGGGCGGGAGCGCGGTGCGCATAGCCGCTCAGAAAGCGCGTGATGCTCTGTTTGAGGGCGCGGCGGCGAAGCTCGGAGTCGGCCTGGAGCAGCTTGCTGCGGGTAACAACGAGATATACGTGGCTAGCGATCCTGTGAGGCGCATGCATTTCGATGACGCCGTGAAGATAGCGTGGAACGAAGGCCGGCTCATGGCCCAGTTCGGGTGGTACGGCGCGCCTCATGTCAACTGGGACGAACACACTGGGCAGGGGAAGGCCTACTTCACCTATGTCTACGCATGCCAGGTGGCGGAGGTTGCAGTCGATACGCAGACGGGACAGGTGGTCGTGGAACGTGTGACTGCCGCCCACGATGTAGGCCGCGCTATCAACCCACAGACGGTTGAAGGGCAGATATACGGCGGTGTCGCAATGAGCACCGGATACGGTCTGCTTGAAGAAGTCGAGCTGAACGATGGAATAACGAGGACGCGCAATTTCGACGAGTACCTGATACCTACGGCCATGGACGTGCCGGAGATCAAGCCGATCATCGTCGAGAACGCAGATCCTTACGGCCCCTACGGGGCCAAGACTATAGGCGAACCCACGTGCGAGCTGGGCGCGGCGGCTATCGCCAACGCGATTTTCCACGCCACGGGTACGAGGGTGAGGGCGCTTCCCATGGACATGGAGAGAGTGCTCCTAGGCAGAACGCTCAGGCCCATGCGGGGACGAAGGGGGAGTGAGGCCCGGTGATCGAGATGCAAGTCTACAGGCCGTTATGTCTGGACGACGCCCTGCGGTACTTGTCGGAGTGCGCCGAGGCCCAGGGCAATCCTGCACGGCCCATTGCGGGCGGTACTGACCTCATAGTGTCGGCAAGGCATGCGGCGACGGCAGGGGCGGCGGAGCAACCGGCCGGCTG
>Ga0116188_1004321_pt1 | contig 10134 bp, 6 predicted proteins | sample AD_JPNTR2_MetaG_FD_89807 | JGI IMG/M metagenome (GOLD analysis project Ga0116188, IMG submission 89807) | Active sludge microbial communities of municipal wastewater-treating anaerobic digesters from Japan - AD_JPNTR2_MetaG | ecosystem: Engineered > Bioreactor > Anaerobic > Digestate | place...
CAAGGAGAAACTCTGGAACAACGACAAGCGATTCTTCACGGTGCTTTCCGTGGAAGGTGAGCATGACGACGTCTGCGAACTCAACGGGTACGCGCCGTTCTATTTTCGGATGCCTCTCGCCGGATACGAAGCGGCGTGGAAGCCGCTCGTCGAAGAGACGGGATTCGCCGCCCCGGTGGGGTTGACGTTCCCGGCGCGGAACACACCGGGCTTTGATCTGCGCATTGACCTCTCCAAGCATGAGTGCCTGTGGAACGGCCCGAGCTGGCCGTATGCGACATCGCTCGCACTCACCGCGCTGTACCAATCGCTACAGGGTCCCAATGCCGCCGCCATGCCGGTCGGGGCTTCCGACTTCGCGAAACTTCTCCGTCAGTACGCCGCCCAACAGAAACTCACGCTGCCCGACGGACGCGTAGTGCCGTGGATTGACGAAAACCTCGATCCCATCACCGGCGAGTGGATCGCGCGCAAGGTGATGATCGCTTGGGATCGCGAAGGCATCCGTCCGCTCAAATACCGTGAGCGCGGTAAGGATTACAATCACTCGACATTCTGCGACTTGGTGATCGCCGGGCTTATCGGCGTGCAGCCGAAAGCCAACGGCATGTTCGAGGTGAAGCCGATGATCCCGGATACTTGGGACTGGTTCCGTCTCGAACATCTCCACTACCACGGCAAGTCTTACACGATCATCTTTGATCGCACCGGTAAACGCTATGGCGGCGGCGCCGGGCTGAGAGTGGTTGCTGGTCGACAGGTGCTATGACAACATGTTCCTCGCACTAAGGGACAGGTATTTAGACGCATCCATGCTTCTTAGTTGCCCGGGAAGAGATTTCATGTATGATGGTAGTTCATCGTTGTGAAATCTTGTAACCAGAAAGGTGACTCATATGCAAACAGCATCCATGAACCTCTCGCGTCGTGACGCGTTCCGCCTTGCCGGGGCTGCGGCGGCGACGGCTGCGCTGGCGCCGACGGCAGCACGCGCGCAAGAACAGACGCCGAAACTTAAAGGGCGTATCCGTCAGTCGGTCACATGCTGGCCGCTACGCAAGATCCCGCCGGCGGACCTTTGCCGTCAGATCAAAGAGATGGGGATGGTCGGTCTGGATCTGGTGGGCGACCGCAACCTCTGGCCGGTCCTCAAAGAGCACGGGCTGGTAGCCACGATGGTGCCCGGCGCGGGCGGCATCAAGGACGGTATCAACAACACCGCCAGACATCCGGAGTTCCTCAAGCATTTCCGCGAGAATATCGCCGCAGCCGCTAAGTTCGGCTGGAAGCGCGTCATCACACTGGCCGGCGACCGCAAGGGCATCAGCGATGCCGACGGCATGGCCGCCTGCGTGCCGATCTTGAAGGAGGCGGTCAAGATCGCGGCCGACCATGACGTGACCATCTGCATGGAGCTGCTCAACAGCAAGGTGGACCATCCCGGCTACATGTGCGACCGGACGGCGTGGGGCGTGGAACTCTGCAAGCGCGTGGAGTCGCCGCGCTTTAAGCTGCTCTATGACATCTACCACATGCAGATCATGGAGGGCGATATCATCCGCACGATCCGCGAGAACATCGAGTACATCGGGCACTTCCATACCGCCGGCAATCCCGGACGTAAGGACCTCGACGAAGATCAGGAGTTGTACTATCCCGCGATCATGCGCACCATCGCGCAGTTGCAGGAGGAAGGCAAGTTCGACGGTTACGTGGCGCATGAGTTCACGCCGAAAAACGGTATGGAGTCGCTGCGCAAAGCGGTTCAGATCTGCGACGTGTAGACTGCTCCCGCAGTGAGGCCGCGAATGCGCATTCTGTACATTCTGCCGGGATCGGGCGGGTCGTTTTACTGCCAGAACTGTCTGCGTGATATGGCGCTGGCGGATGCGCTGCGCCAGCGCGGCCACACTGTTATCTCAATGCCGCTCTATCTGCCGGCGACGGCGCAGGCCGCAGCACCGGATGCCGTGCCGGTCTTTTATGGCGCGGTCTCGCTGTATCTGCGTCACCGCTTTGCCGTATTGCGCCGTCTGCCGCGTGCGTGGTTCGCGCCCTTGGATGCGTGGCCGGTGTTGCGCCTCGCGGCGCGTTTTTCAGAATCGACATCGGCGGCGGGGCTCGAAGACCTGACGCTCTCGATGCTGAGTGGCGAGGAGGGGCGACAGGCCGAAGAGCTGCAGCGCGTGGCCGAGTGGATCACCGCGTTGCCGTCACATGAAAAGCCCGAGTTGATCGTGCTCTCCAATGCGCTGCTGATTGGACTGGCGCGGACTCTCAAACAGGCCGCCCGTTGTCCGTTGGTCTGCTGGCTTCAGGATGAGCATGTCTGGCTCGACGCGATGGACGCCGCGCTGCGGAGCGCTGCGTTGCGCGTGATGGCGGCGCGTGCCGATGCCGTCGACCGCTTCGTCGCGGTCAGCGCCTCTTACGCCGACCGTATGGCGGAGTGGCTGGCGCTTGACCGCAGCCGCTTCCGCGTGGTCTATCCGGGGCTTGATCCATCGTTCTACCGGCAGGCCGATCCTACCCGACAGCCTCCCGTGATCGGTTTCTTGTCGCGGTTGTCCGCCGAAGAAGGCTTCGATCGTTTTGTGGACGCCTTTCTGCTACTCCGCCGCGATTCGCGTTTTTCGGATGTGCGGCTCGCCGCGACCGGCGGTCCTTCAGCGGATCGCCGCTTCCTGAAACGGCAGCGCCGCAAGCTGGCCGCAGTAGGCGCGCTGGCCGATGCCGAAATCACGCCGGACCGTTTCGCGCACGACCGCGTGGGATTTCTCGCCGGGCTGAGTGTGCTCTCGGTTCCCGGTGGCTCTGCGCCCGAAGCGCTCGGCTACTATGCGCTGGAGGCGATGGCGGCCGGCGTGCCGCTGGTGCTGCCGGCGCACGGTGCGTTTCCCGAGTTGGCCGACCTAGCACGGTGCGGCGTACTGACGCCCGACGCACAGCCGGAAACCCTGGCCCGCGCATGGGCTGAGCTACTGGCTGATCCGGAACGCCTGCGCCGGGAATCCGAACGCGGTCTGGCTGCGGCGCGGACGCATTTTTCACACGACGCATGCGCGGCCGCGTTTGAACGCACTGTCGTGTGACCGTATAGCTTGATACGCACAGCACCCAATTTCCAGCGGGATAACAGCGACTAATACGAAACCTGATACCAAGCGAGCACACGCATGAAATCATCAGGCGGTGGTGCGTGGAAATCGAGCGCGACACCGCTGATGGGATGCGCGAAGGCCAGATGCGCCGCATGTAGCATCTGCCGCTGCGGCGGCTGCGGCAGACGCCGGTCGGCCGCTGACCGGCCGTACAACGCATCGCCGACCAGCGGACACCCCAACGCCTGCATGTGGACGCGGATCTGATGGGTGCGACCGGTCTCGATGCGGCAGCACACCCAAGAGATGTCCTGCCCCAAACGTTGCTTCAGCGTGTAGTGGGTGACCGCTCGCCGCCCATTGGTACGTACCACAGCCATGCGTTTGCGGTGTACCGGATGCCGACCGATCAGCCCGCTCACGGTCCCTGAATCGTGCGGCGGCGCGCCGTGTACCAGCGCATCGTACTCCTTGATGATCTCCCCACGTTGAAACAATCGCACCATGCCCGCCATCGCTGTATCGTTCTTCGCGACCACCAACAGGCCGGATGTTTCCTTGTCTAGCCGATGGACAATGCCCGGGCGTTCCACGCCGCCGATGCCGCCTAGGTCGCGGCAGTGGTGCAGCAGGGCGTTGACCAACGTGCCGTCGGCATGTCCCGGCGCGGGATGCACCACCATCCCGGCTGGTTTGTTGAGCAGCAGCAGGTCGCGGTCTTCGTAAAGAATGTCGAGCGGGATCGCCTGCGGTTGCGGGATCGCTGGCTGCGGCGGGGGCACATCGATCTCAAACACCTGTCCCGCTTTGATCGACGCGTTGGCCTTGACCGTTTCCCCTGCGCACGTCACCCGGCCCTCTTTGATCAGTGCCTGGATGCGTGCGCGTGACAACTCGGAGGTCTGCGCGGCGAGCCAAGCGTCGAGCCGACCGGTCGCGCCCTCCGGCACCGTGAAAACCAAGACGGTGTCGTCCTCGTCCTCTATGTTTTCAAAAAGCTCTTCTTGCATGAAACCTCGCTAGGGTTCCGGACGGAACGTCAGCAGGAAGCCGCCGTCCTGCGCCAAATCCAGCGCGACGCGCACATCCGGTGCCTGCTCCGTGAACGTCTCTTCGACGACCTCACCCTCTTCACCGACAATCGGGTCGCGCAGGATTTGAACCGTGTACCGCAGTGCCCGCAATTCGACCGGCGTGCGCAGCCAAAGGTCTTCAAAGCGTACCGTCAGCGTTTTTGACGCAGCGGTGATGCCGGCCACGCGCCACACCTTGCCTTGTCGGCGTGCCCCGACCGCGAACTCGCCCGGTTCACCGCGTATCAGCCAAAATGCGTCGCAGGGCGTGTTGCGATCGATCAGCATCATAAACGCCGCGCGGTAGGCGGGCGTGAGTGTCGCGCCGAAAGTCGGCTCCGGCAATGCGGCTTCGGTGAACGGCACCGTAAAGAACAGATGCTCGCAGCCTTGCTTACCGTCTGCGACCTCCAGTTCCGCGATATGCTCCAGGGCCGGGAAGCGGCTCTCCGCCAGATCGCCCGGACGGTCAAAGGAGGCCGTGCGCCGCTCCGATCCCTGCATCCAGCACGCGACCACCTTGCCGTCTGCTGTGAACCGCACTTGCGGTCGCTCCGGCACAATCTCCGCCAGCGCGGCGTGGAGCGACGGGTAGACGGGAATGTGATGCTCATTGCAGAAGGCGCGGGTCTGCTCGTTGAAGAGCGTCTCATTGTGGATCAGCACAGCGGCGATCCCGGCATTCACACCGGCCTCAAGATCGCTCAGCCGGTCGCCGATCATCCAGCACTGCGCGGGATCCAGTCCGTCGGCGGCGATGCGTTCGAGAATGAATGCGGGCGAGGGCTTGCGGTAGATGGCAGGCTGTTCCGGCGTTTCCGGCGCGATGCACACCGCCATGAATCCCGGCTCGGGCAACGCCAGCAGTTCCATCATGCGCGCGTTGACCGCCTGCGCCTGCTCCAACGTATAGTAGCCGCGTCCGATCCCGCTTTGGTTGGTGAAGAGGTAGAGGTGATGGCTGGCGCAAACGCGTTGCAGCGCTTCCTTTGCGCCGTCCAGCAGCTCGACACCGTCCGGATCGCTCAGATAGCCCATATCGCGGATGATGGTACCGTCGCGATCTAGGAAAAGCGCGGATCGGGTTTTGGCAGAGTGTGCGGCTTGCGGCATGGACGGGTTCAGGTTCCTTGGGTTCGGGCGGCGTGGGCCAGAATTTCATCCGGTGTGGCGGTGGCGGTGCCGAGTTTGCCGACCACCACGCCGGCGGCGAGATTGGCCAGTGTTGCGGCGCGCTCAATGTCCGCGCCGGTGGCCAGCGCGGCGGTCAGCGTGGCGATTACAGTGTCGCCTGCGCCCGAAACGTCAAAGACCTCGCGCGCGGTCGTGGCGAGATGGCGGCCGGGACGGCCGCCGGTGCTGAGCAGCATGCCGTCGGCACCCAGAGTCACCACCAGATGCTCCGGCGCGAACCGCTCATGGAGGCGCGCGGTCACTTCGGCTTCCGGGAACGCCCTGCTTTCTGTGCCCTGCATGCCAGCAAGCTGGAGGGCCTCGCTGCGGTTGGGCGTCATCAACGACACGCGCGCGAAATGCAGGTCCGGTCGCGGTTTGGGATCGATCGCCACGATCTGTCCGGGGCGCGCCATCTCTTGCACGCGACGGACCAACTCGCTGGTGACGACTCCTTTGGCGTAGTCCGAAAGAATCACGGCATCTGCCGCCGCGATCCGGTCGCGCAACGTCTCGAATGCCGCCTCTGGCATGGCGTAGGCCTCCGGCCGCTCCTCGCGGTCGATGCGGCACAACTGCTGGTTGCGGCACATGACGCGGGTCTTGACGATCGTGGCGACATGCCCGCTACGGCAGGCCGCGTCGCAGCCTACGCCGCGTTCGGCTAGATTTGCCTGGAGCATCCGCCCGTTCGCATCGGTGCCGAAGACACCGGCGACCTCCACCGCGACACCCAACGCGCGCAGGTTGGCCGCCACGTTCGCGGCGCCGCCTGCCGTGTAGGCGTCATGACCGACCTTGACGATCGGCACCGGTGCTTCCGGCGAGAGGCGCACGGCATCGCCCCACACGTAGTGATCGAGCATCAGGTCGCCCACCACCAACACATGCAGGCGGGGAATTGCATCTAAAAGCTGTTGCATACGGATAGTGTCGAAAACCCCCGCGCCGGTGTCAAGTCGCAAGGTCAAACCACAAACCAAACCACAAACCACAAAACCGATTGCGTGTTCAGAACGATTGTCCTACAATCCCCCGCATTCACCGATTGGACTCGGGGCGTTGCACAGCCTGGTAGTGCGCCAGCTTTGGGAGCTGGATGTCGGGGGTTCAAATCCCTCCGCCCCGACCATTTTTTTTGCTCGTACGGTGAGGGAGCGGAATGGATCCGGTTGAACGGTATTTGAGCGACATAGGGGAGATTCGCGCCACAGGCGCGGGTACTGTCGAAACGTCCTACTACCCCGCGCTTTCCACGCTCTTGAATGAGATCGGCAAACGGCCAACCCCCAAAGTCCGTTGCGTGATCCAGCTCCAGAACAAGGGCGCGGGTATGCCCGACGGCGGCATGTTCACCGCCGACCAGTTCAGAAGCAAGGCCGCCAAACAGAACGCCGGGGCTAACCCGCTCGAAACCCTTCCGCCCTCCCGTGGCGTGATCGAAGTCAAATCCCCCGCCGAGGATCTGGCGGACATCATCGCAAGCGAACAAATTGCCCGCTATTGGGATTATGACGGCCTCGTGCTGGTCACGAATTACCGCGCCTTCACGCTGATCGGACGCACGGCCACCGGCCACGCCGTAGAGTTGGAACGCTTCACGCTGGCTGCGACCGAAGCGGAGTTCTGGAAACTGGCCGCGCATCCGCGCACCTGCCCCGACGGACTGCGCGAACGTTTCGCCGAATATCTATACCGCGCCATGATGCACAACGCGCCGTTGGCCAAGCCCCACGATGTGGCCGCTATCCTCGCTTCCTACGCCCGCGACGCCAAGGCGCGCATCGAACACGCTGACCTGCCTGCGCTGGCCGGACTGCGCGAAGCCCTGGAACTCGCCCTCGGCCTGAAATTCGAAGGCGAGAAGGGCGAGCATTTCTTCCGTTCTACGCTGATTCAGACCCTCTTTTACGGCATCTTTTCCGCATGGGTGCTGTGGGCGCGCAAGCGCGCGCCAACCCCCGCCGCGTCCACCAAGGAAAAGACGCTCAAGTATGAGCTGAAAGAGTCGGCGACAGCCTACCGCACGGACGCCAAGCATTTTGACTGGCGCACCGCCGTGTGGCACTTGCGCGTGCCGATGATCCGCGCTCTGTTCGCGTAGATCGCCACCCCCGAACGGCTCGGCTCCTTGGGGTTGGCGGAAGTTCTCGACTGGACCGCGTCCGCCCTGAACCGCGTGGACGGCGATGCGTTCTTTGCGGCCTTCGATGAGGGCCACGCCGTCCAGTATTTCTACGAGCCGTTCTTGCAGAAGTTCGACCCCGAGTTGCGCAAAGACCTTGGCGTGTGGTACACGCCGACCGAGATCGTTGAGTATCAGGTTGAGCGCGTGGATACCGTTCTGCGCGAAGAGCTGCACATTGCCGACGGACTGGCCGACCCGCGCGTGATCGTCCTCGATCCCTGCTGCGGCACCGGTGCGTATGTGCGCGCGGTGCTAACCCGCATCGCCAAGACGCTGAACGACAAAGGCGGCGACAGCCTGACCGCGCAAGACCTGAAAACCGCCGCGCTTGAACGCGTCTTGGGCTTCGAGATTCTGCCTGCGCCCTTCGTCATTGCCCACTTGCAAATCGGCCTTTTGCTAGAAACACTCGGCGCGCCGCTCAACGAATCCAAAGACGAGCGCGTCGGCGTCTACCTGACCAACGCCCTGACCGGCTGGAAACCGCCGAAAGAGCCCAAGACGCTCTTGCTCTTTCCCGAAATGGCGGAGGAGCGCGACGCCGCCGACCGCATCAAGCGGCGCGACAGCATTCTCGTTATCCTCGGCAACCCGCCTTATGATGGCTTTGCGGGGGTCGCCGTAACCGCCGAAGAACGCGCCCTCTCGGACGCCTACCGTGCGACACGCCTCGCGCCACCGCCGCAGGGACAAGGACTCAACGACCTCTATGTCCGCTTCTTCCGCATGGCCGAACGGCGCATCGTGGAAATGAACCAGCCGCAAAAAGGCATCATCTGTTTCATCTCCAATTACTCGTGGCTCGATGGGCTGTCTTTCACAGGCATGCGCGAACGCTATCTTGAGGTTTTTGAGCGTATCGCCATCGACAACCTGAATGGCGACAAGTACAAGACCGGCAAGCTCACGCCCGAGGGCGATCCCGATCCCAGCGCCTTCTCCACCGAGTACAACCGGGAAGGCATCCAAGTCGGCACGGCCGTCACGCTGCTGGTCAAAAACGGTGTTCCCCTGGCAGGGGCGGCACCCCGGTCTATCCGCTTTCGCCATTTCTGGGGCAAAAACAAACGCGCTGACTTGCTTGCTGATAACGTCCCGTATCAAGAACTCATCCCGGTCGCTGAAATCGGATATCCCTTCTTGCCCGGACTCATCGCCTCCGGCTATACCACATGGTCCGCGCTGCCCGCGCTCTTCCCGACGTCCTTCCCCGGCGTGAAGACGAGCCGCGACGACTTCCTTGTGGATATTGACCGGGATCGCCTGTTGGCCCGTCTCCAAACTTATTTCGATCCAGACGTATCCCACGCAGAAATGCGCCAGCTCAACCCCGGCGTGATGGAAGACACGCCGCGTTTCAAAGGCGAGGCTGTGCGCGACACCTTGCGCAAACGTGGCTTCCTGCCCGACAACATTGTCCGCTACTGTTACCGCCCCTTCGATACGCGCTGGCTCTACTGGGAGCCGGAAACAAAGCTGCTCGACGAGAAACGCAGCGATTATTTTCCGCATGTCTTCGAGGGAAATATCGCTCTCGTGTCACAACAAAAGCCTCGTCGCGAATGGCAACCGTCACAAGTAATTTGCAGGATAGGTTGTCTGGACCTCATGGATCGTTCGGCATCCTTCTTCCCGCTCTATCTGCACTCCGACGGCTCATCCCTGCTTGAGCCTGTAGGCAAGCGACCGAACCTGAGCGATACGGCAGCCGCCTATATTGCCGATTTGGATGTCGGTCCCGAAGACCTTTTCTATCACGCGCTGGCCATCATGCACGCCCCCGCCTACCGTACTGAGAACGCGGGTGCGTTGCGGCAGGACTGGCCGCGCATTCCGTTGCCCGCGACGCAAAAGGCGTTGTTGGCTTCGGCGGCGTTGGGGCGGCGGGTGGCGGCATTGCTGGACACGGAAACGCCCGTCCCGGGCGTGACCGCCGGGAGTATCCGCGAGGAGCTGAAAGCTGTCGCGGTCTTCACGCGCACAGACGGCAAGCAGGCCCGTTCAGATGCAGGCGATTTAGATGTGACGGCGGGCTGGGGTTACGCCGGCAAAGGCGGCGTGACCATGCCGGGGCGGGGGAAGATTGAAACGTCGAACGCAGAACGCAGAACGCCCAACGCAGAAGGGCACTTCAATGTTCAGAGTTCGACGTTGGACGTTCAACGTTCTTTCGATGTGTACCTCAACGACCTGACCTGTTGGCGCAACGTGCCTGTGTCCGTATGGGAATACACGATAGGCGGGTATCAGGTCATCAAAAAATGGCTTTCCTATCGCGAAAAGCCCTTGCTGGGGCGCGGCCTGACCGTGGCCGAGGTGCGGTATGTCACCGAGACCGCCCGCCGCATCGCGGCGTTGATTGCGATGCAGGCGGAGTTGGATGAGAATTACCGTATTGTGGCCGCAGACACTTATACAATCTTTTAGCCTAAAAAGAGCAGTTGAACCTTCAATTCTCTTTGGTTTCTGGTTTCAAGGTTTCAAGGTTTCATGGTTTCATCCAAATCGGGATCGGGATCGCTATCGGGATCGATTGTTTAACCACGGAACACACCGAACACACGGAAAGGCATGGCTCTGTTTCCGTATGTTTAGTGTG
>Ga0116188_1004324_pt1 | contig 10131 bp, 9 predicted proteins | sample AD_JPNTR2_MetaG_FD_89807 | JGI IMG/M metagenome (GOLD analysis project Ga0116188, IMG submission 89807) | Active sludge microbial communities of municipal wastewater-treating anaerobic digesters from Japan - AD_JPNTR2_MetaG | ecosystem: Engineered > Bioreactor > Anaerobic > Digestate | place...
CCAGGGCCCAAGGTTGAATTATGCCCAGGGGTGGATTGTGCCCAGGATTGATTCGGCCCAGGGTTGAATTATGCCCAGGGTTGAAACCCTGGGCTGCTGTATGGCGGCCCCTTGAAAGGGGCGCTGGGGAAGAAAGGGAGTAATAGGCTTGCGGGGGGAAGGAGGAGAAAAGCGAGGTTGTTGATTTTGTGTTAGGTTTGGCAGAAGTGAGTATCGTCTGAGGTTAATTCGCCCAGGGGTGGATTGTGCCCAGGATTGATTCGGCCCAGGGTTGAATTATGCCCAGGGGTGGATTGTGCCTAGGGTTGAAACCCTGGGCTGCTGTATGGCGGCCCCTTGAAAGGGGCGCTGGAGAGGAAGGAGTGAAGAAAGCGGAATTCGAGAAGTGAAAACGTGAAGAAAAGATTTTTTTTCTTCACCCCGGCCCGATCCCACGGGGAGAGGGAACGCCAATGATGGCTTTTTATACATAGGAACGTGTTTCGGAATCCATGCCTCCGCGCGATTCGTATTGTATGCCGGATCGATTCTGATCCTCTTTATGTTTTCCCATCATCTCACACCCAATTATCACCACTCCCCCTGGGAGAGAGCTAGGTCGTTCCATATCAGGGTGAGGGAAGCCCTGAAAGGGCGAAATTCATCCCTTTTCCACAACCGGGCAACTCTTGCGCCACTCAATATTCCTTCCTCAGCACATGAGAAAGGGCCACGGCTTTTTCGTAGCGGGTGGGATATTCATCGTCCGGAAAGAGGACCAGCATCGCTTCCTGCACCAGGCCGGGAACACCGTCCGCGTCCACCGTGTGGCAGGCCGCGCATTTGACCGGCCCCGCCGAACCGTCCGGGTTCAGACTGGCCGCCTGCTGATGCGTGGTGGGATCGGGCCCTAAGGGATTCACAGGATGCAGGCCGTGCGTGGATTGATGGCACGACTGGCACGCCAGGCCGCTATGCCCTTTCGAATAGCGCATCAGTGAATATTTCTTCTCCTGGTCGATAGGAAAATACGAACCGCCCAGGCTTTCCACGAAGGGCGGCTTGTGGCAATCCGCGCATTTGGGTTCACCTGCCGCCAGCCAAAAATCCCCCGCGTCGCTGACCCGGCCGTAAGGCTCCACCGGCGGATCTTCCCACACCGCTCGTACCCTGTCCACCGGGGAGACCTTAGGATCCCAAAAATCGGCCGTGCCCCAATCCGCGTAACGGCCGCCGTCCATCGACTGGAATGCCTCCGTAATTGTATCCATCGGCTGGTTGCGCAGGGTCTCGCCCGCCTGGTCGAAGTTTTTCAGCGCGTCCGCCTTATATAGCAGGCGCGAACCTACGTTGTGGCAATTCGTGCAGTACAACCCCTGGCCATCGTTCATCACGTTTTGCAACATCCAAGTCCCCACCGCGTTCAAGTGGCTGCGGGTGGAAACCATCTGGCGGTGGCGCGGATTGGAATGCACGTCGCGGCCGATAAAGCAGCCGCCCCAGAACTGCCGCACGTCGCCGGTGCGCACGCCCTTGAACCGCCCAAAATCATCCACCGGGTAATGTTCCAGCGAGCCGTTTTGCCAATGCGCGGGATGGCACACCTGGCAATTCGCCGGGCGGCCGAATTTGTCCGGCTCGGGTGTGGTCCGCAGGTGGCTCACATGGATCGACACTGTCAAAGGATCGGTCACGCCGCGCAGGACGCCCAGTACGTTGTCGGCATGGCATTCCTGGCATTTGACGGGAGGACGGCCCAGACGCGTGGCCGACGCGCCGGTGGTGTCATTCGGGTTGTAATTCGAAAGAAAATCCGTCCCGATGCGCTTGTCGTGGATTTCCAGCATGCTGATCGACGCCGCCTTCACGCTGGCGTAGTAATCGGAAGTGTTGGAAAATGTGTCTTTCCAGTAATCGTACTCTTTTTTGTAGAGTTGGAATTCATCCCCGTTCGCCACATAACTGGAATGGCAGCGTGTGCACGCCGGGGTGTCGATGGGATTCGTCCCGATAAATGAAACCGGCAGGCCGTTGGCGTGGCGCACCGGCGTGAGTTCCGCCAAGCGCGCCTTGCCATTCCCGTCGCGGTCCTGCCATTGCTTCAGGCTGACGCGCGCGATCTGGTAGGGCCGGAGCATTTCTTCCCGGACCGCCCGGATGTGAGGCGTGGCGCCATCGAACAGGGCCGTCAAAGGCAGGCCCAACGCTTCCCACAGATACCGCTGCCCGAGGGGGATGGCGATTTCTGTTTTTCCATCGTTCAGAAAAGTATAAACAATGGTCCCCTGCTCTCCCGTAAAATCGAGCACGTCGAAGCTGATTGGTTTGCCCGTGGGGCCATGATCCAGAGGAATCTGGATATCCGGCCCGACGAACAACCGCTTCGTTGCCCCTTCCGGCTTGAATTTCAACGGCGCTTCGGCGTAGGTGAAGAGCTGGCTGAACTCGTGATTGGCGAACGAATCGATGGGATCGGTGGTGGTCCCGTTGCCGTTTACGTCGTAGGGGACATTCCAGTACAGCATTTTGGGGCCTTCCGAAAAAGTGTTCTGGTCATGCTCATACCACAACACCCATCCTTGCTCCTGGAGATGCTCCGGCCGGAGCAACTGCGGCTTCTCTTTGGGATCTTTGCTGGTTTTCACGATCTGCGCCAGCACGCTGTTATAAGGCGGCAAGACGCAGCAATAGGAGATATCGAATCCGGTGCAGTGCATGCCCAGTTCATAAAAGATCATGATGTTGTAATCGTTCGGCGGAATTCCCCATTGGGCCTGCGCACCGCCACACACGAAAAAGATCCCTATGAAAACCACGACACAATGTTTCATGTTCCCTATCACCTTAAGAGCCACTGGTTGCGAGACCCAGGTCCCCGCTTCAAGGAAAAAATGATTGTACACCTTCTCACGGGGGAAGTGAGCCGGGATTCGTATTCTGGTCCAATAAAGAATGATTGTTTATGGCGGGCTACGCGGCGCTTTGAGCCTACCCTACATTGGCAGGAATGATCGGATGGATTACGCGCCACGCGCTAATCCATCCTACGATTCCCGCGAAAACCGGGGGGAAATGGGCAGCGATAGGCTTTCCCTCACCCCGGCCCTCTCCCGGGGAGAGGGAGCAGAAATGGGGGCGGGTTCGTTTGTGTAAATCCGCATAGTTGAGTACCGAGATCTTGGTCTGTATATTTATGACCGTTCCGTGCCGCAATCCGGACCGATTCACTCTCTCCCCCCGCCCAACCATCCTTCTCCAATCCCTTTCATGTGGACACTGGGTTGTTTTGTATGGCATAATCGCATGGCATGACGGTCAAGAACGCAGAAAAGAAAGGTGTATCCTGCTTATGACGAAACCCACCCGGCGGCAATTTTTGAAACGATCCAGCCTCGCCGCCGCGGGGCTGATGACCGGCACGCGGATTTTGAATCCCGGCCGGTTGAGGGCCGGTGAGGTCTCCGGCCGACCGCCCAATATCATCTTCATCCTGGCCGATGATTTGGGCTACGGCGACGTAGGCTGCTACGGTCAGAAAGTCATCCAGACGCCCCACCTCGACCAGATGGCCAGCGAAGGCATCCGCTTCACCCAATGCTACGCGGGCAGCACCGTTTGCGCCCCCTCCCGGTGCTGCCTGATGACCGGCCTGCATACCGGCCACGCGCGCATCCGGGGCAATAAACTCCACCCCCTGCTTCCGGAAGACACCACCATTGCCGAAGTGCTGAAGAACGCCGGCTATACGACCGGGATCGTGGGCAAGTGGGGTTTGGGTGAACCGGACACGACCGGCATTCCCAACCGCCAAGGCTTCGACTATTGGTTTGGATTTCTGAACCAAAGCCGCGCCCATAATTATTACCCCGATTACGTTTGGAAGAACACGGAACGCTTTTTCTTCGACCGTTGGACCTACACGCACACCGCCTTCACTCAGGAAGCCCTTGATTTCGTCCGGCGAAGCCACGGGCAGCCTTTTTTCCTCTATCTGGCCTACACCATTCCCCACGCCTTCAATGAAGGAGGAGTGAATGGCATGCCCATCCCCAGCGACCAGCCGTACAGCGATCAACCCTGGCCGCAGAACGAAAAAAACCGTGCCGCCATGATCACCCTGATGGACGCGGATATCGGCCGCCTCTTCACGCTGCTCAAGGAACTGGGATTGGACGAAAACACCATTGTTTTTTTCAGCAGTGATAATGGCCCGCACCGCGAAGGCGGGACCAATCCCGATTTCTTTGACAGCAACGGCCCCCTGCGCGGCATCAAGCGCGACCTGTACGAAGGGGGTATCCGCGTCCCCATGATCGTCCGCTGGCCCGGCCATCTCCCGGCGGGGGCGGTCAGCGATCAGGTCTGGGCCTTTTGGGACTTTCCCGCCACCGCGGCGGAACTGGCGGGAACCCGCCTGCCCAATCCCGGGGACGGAATTTCCATGGTTGACGCCTTATTCCAACGCCCGCAGCAAAACCACGAATACCTGTACTGGGAATTTCACGAACAAGGGGGCAAGCAAGCCATCCGGATGGGAAAATGGAAAGCGGTGCGCCTGGGATGGAAACCCCCGGTCGAACTCTACGACCTGGAGACGGATTTGGGCGAAACCACAGACATCGCCGCGCACCATCCCGATCTCATCGAGAAAATGGGCACATTGTTCCGTCAAGCGCGTACGGAGAACAGTTTTTATCCCATTCCCACATAAGCCAGACGGGATCCACCCCTCGATTTCGGCCCATAATCAAAAAAGGGGCCGCTACCGGGGGAATATCAGTTAAGGCCAGGTAGCGGCCCGGAGGTTGGAAGCCCAGAGTAACAATATAGAATTCGAAAAATTTGTCAAGAAAGATTTGTGATGTTGCGATATTTTTTTTTCTTATGATTCAGATTCGTCAAAGTGGTGCTATATTCTATTGCAATTCTATTGCACAATTTATATAAATTATGTGTTATATATAATTAATCGACAGCCCGGTACCGGCAATCTTTCCAATACGATACATCTTTTCTTTGTGAGCGTCCATTTACGGCTCGCAGTATAAAGAAGCCTATCGTCAAGCCTATCGTCATTTCTTGGTGTCCCCGACCTCGACGTTCTCTTCGCATGGAAGGGCAAGACTGATGCCAAGCCGATTCATTTGGCGAGGAATGCAGGATGATAGCCGTTCCCCAGGAGAGTCACTTTTCCGGACCACTCCCTGACTCCCGCGGGTGGGAGAGGGAATTGTAAAGCGATCCAATTTCAGGTTTTTATAAAAAACTCTTATTTAAAAAATAGAATGGCAAGAATAGATGGCATTTGGGGATGAAGTTTCTATCTCTTTTCAAGGAGATTGTATCCGCCAGGCCCGGTTGCATTTCCCCACAAGACAAGTGATTTCGTAATTGATGGTACCAGCCCAGCGGGCCAAGTCATCCGCGGAGATGCTCATATCCCCTTGCCGGCCCATCAGCACCACCGTCTCGCCCGGTTGCACATCCGGCACGTGGCTGACATCCACAGTGGTCATGTCCATAGAGATCCGCCCCACCACCGGGCACGGGATGCCCCGGATCAAGACCGTCGCCCGGTCCGAAAACGCCCGCAAATAGCCGTCGGCATATCCTACGGGCAAGGTAGCGATCAGCCGGTCGCAGTCCAGCCGGACCGTCCGGCCGTAGCCGATCGTGGATTCCGCCGGCACCCAGCGCACCTGTGCCACCCGGGTAATCCATTGCATGACCGGTTGCAGTGTTCCCGGCGGGGGCGCATCGGGCGAAGGAGCCAGGCCGTACGAGACAATACCCAGCCGCACCATTTCCTGGTGGCTGTCTGGCAAACGCAAAGCGCCGGCGCTGTTGGCGGCATGGCGGATCACCGGTTCCGGCAGAGAGGGCTGGATGCGCCGCACGTCGTGGTTGAACCGTTCCAGCGCTTCCCGCGTTTGCTGAAGATCCGCTTCGTCCGCGCAGGGGAAATGCGTCATGACGCCCCGGATCCGCAAGCCTTCGAGCCGGCATGCTTCCCGCAATTCTTCAAGTTGGCGGGGGAGAGAAAAACCCATCCGTCCGATGCCCGCATCCAGTTTCAGATGGACCGGAAACGGGCGGTGCCCGTTGAGCCCTACGCGGGAGAAAGCCTTTGCTTGTTGGAGGGATCCAATCACCTCTTCCACGTCCCAGGCGCGGGCTTCAACGGCTTCTTCGAGGGTGGCGGGCCGCAACCGTAACAGGGTGACGGGCAAGTTCATCCGGCGGACGAGTTCGGCTTCCCAGTTGTCGGTGATGCCCACTACTGGGATGCCGCACGCGGCGGCCACTGGGGCCAACAAGTCCAATCCATGCCCGTAGGCGTCGGCCTTGAGCACCGCGCAGATCCGGCATCCGGGTGACAATCCGGCGCGCAAGACGTTCAGATTGTGTTCGTACGCTCGCCGATCGATCAAAACTTGTGTATGATGAAGCATGGCCTTTCCTGATATTCAGTACGCAAGATCGGTTGATTATGTTGCCTCCGGCCGCGGGGATAATCCCCCCGCGGAATCCACGGACGCGATGGAGGAGCACACACCCGCCATGGCTGCCTGCACCGACGCTTTATCCCGAAGTTGGTCTCATGCGATCCGGTTGACGTTTCAACCGTTCCGTTTGGTATTCTGGCTCAAGGCGACTCTGCTGGTTTTTTTGATTCAGGGAATATCGCTTTTGAATTTTCATCTCGATTACGAAGCCCTTATGGATTCCAATTACGAAACATGGGTTGAAGAAGCCATGCGCCAAATGCCGGTACTTGTGACCTTGCTCGGGATATATTTCATCCTGGCGATCTTATTCGATTTCCTGTACGCTGTTTCCCGGTTTTTGTTCTATGACGGCATCGCGCAAGGGATGGTGACTTACTTTATTTCCTTTCACCGTCTCTTGCCCCAGATTGTCGCTTTTTTCTTGTGGTATTTCATCGTCAAAGCTCTGTTTGTTTTTATGGCGGGGTTGGGGTTCGTGGTCATGGTGTTGGCGGCCTGGATGTTATCGGCCGCCTTCGAACAAACCACCGCACTGATTTTGATTATTTCCCTGAATGTCCTCCTGCTGACGATCCTGGGCGTTTTCGTGGCGTTCTATCTCGTCATGCTCAATTCGATGGTCGCGCCGCTTATGGCCATTCTGAAACTGGGGATTTTCGCGGCCTGGCGGATCTCGTTGCGCTTGGCCCTGGAAAACATGGGGGAATTTTTGGGCTATGCCTTTTTCCGTTTTCTGATCGTCCTTGGTTATGCTTTCCTCCTGTTTTGGATCAGCCTGATTGTGGGAATTCTCAGTTTCGGCTTGTATAAACCCTCCTTCAATCCGTTGGAATTGGGCGTTTCCCGCGTTGTCCTCCTGTGGCTGATTTCCCTTCCGTTCGATTTTTTCCTGACCTGGATTCTGCTTCCGGTGCCTGTCTGGCAAAATGCCTATGCCCTCTCCTTTATGGCCCAATTGACGGGTGCGGAGGAATTAGAACCCCATGGAGGCGAAACGGACATAAAAAAACCGGAATTCGAGGAACCGATTCCGGGGGCTGGACCGTCCGAAGCCATACGCACCGCCTTTACGGATATTCCCATTTCTCCGGGAAATTCTTCCTCTACCGGGGAAACGAACGAAGCTCCACCCTCAGGCGGATCAATCCTCTTTCCGCCGCCCCCGCCGGGAGCGTGAGCCGCATCCCTCGCTACGGCCAGATTTCCTCCATGGCCTCCGCGTAGGCATGGAAGGCAGTTTCATCAAACAACACGAACCGTACCAGCTGAATGGCGGGCTGTGTTTCCAAGAACTCCTTCACCGTTCTGAGGGCCACCCGCGCCGCTTCCCGGACCGGGTAGCGGTACGCTCCCGTGCTGATCGAGGGAAACGCAATAGTCCGGAGACCATGTTCCACCGCGATTTCGAGACTTCGGCGGTAACAGCGGGCTAGAAGATCGGCCTCGCCAGAGGACCCGCCGCGATATACCGGTCCCACGGCGTGAATGACATAGCGGGCCTTCAGATTGCCGCCGGTGGTGATCTTCGCGTCTCCGGCCGCGCATCCTCCCAGCCGCCGGCATTCTTCCAAGATGGCTGGACCGCCAGCGCGGTGGATGGCCCCGTCAACGCCGCCCCCGCCCAACAAGGAGCTGTTGGCGGCGTTGACAATGGCATCCGTATCCTGCCGGGTGATGTCTCCCTGAACTAATTCGACCTGGGATGACAAAACGGCCCGTTTCATTGTACCCGCAGATAGCTCTTGATTTCCTGCACGCCCTCGGTGGTATGGGCGGTTTGGATGACTTGCGCTTTCACGGCGTCGCTCGGCACTTGGCCGTCCAGCGACACGATTCCTTTATACACATTGATCTGGATGGAGAAAGGTCCCGGCGGCCCCATAGGGGATTCGAGTGACGCCTTGATCCGTTCCGCGATGGTTTGGTCGTCCATGGCGGTCCTTCGGGAAGCGGTGGCGCATCCGAGCAGGGAGACACACACCACACCCACCATCACGAACAGCATGAATCGCTTGTACTTCATAGTTCCCTCCAATACCAATAGAATGACCGGACCGTCCGGTCTGGAACGGACACCGGTTGGATAGAAACTATCATACGAATCCTTCTCCTGGCAGGCAAGCGGGTCATGATCTTTCCCCGAAGCGATTGGCATTTATTACCCTTGTTACTGATGGGTCTCCTCGGCTGGTGCCAGGGAGGCTGCGCCACCATCCCCTCGAATCCCCAGGCCGCCGCGTTGGCGGTCCGCCCGGCTCATCATCAACTGATCTACACCTCGACCCGGGACTGGACCGTCCAAGCGGGTCCAATGGAACCGGACAGCCAGCGGGTGATCCTAACGCCTGCGGATTCAGCGCCTGGCGGAAATTCCCCCGCGGACGATGCTCCTATCCTGCTGGATTATTTTCCCTGTCCAGACCACGAACGGCATCCCGGATTGTTGATCTCGCCCATCCTGGGGGGGCGCAACCGGATCGCGAATCATTTTGCCCGGTATTTCGCGCGCCACGGGTACCATTGCGCCGTGGTGCACCGTCCCAAGGACCTGACGCGGGATATTCAAAGTCCGGAGCAACTGGATGAGCGCCTGCGGCTGGCGGTCATCCGCGACCGGGTGGCACTCGATTGGCTGAGCCGCCAGCCGGAGGTCGATCCCGGCGCGCTCGGCAGTTTCGGCATCAGTTACGGGGGAATTAAGAACACGGTCCTGGCGGGTGTGGACGGCCGTCTGAAGGCCAACGTGATCGCGCTGGCGGGCGGCGACCTGCCTACTATCCTATCGCAGAGCAACTTGCCTGAGTTGCGGGCTCTTTTCCGCCGCTACGCGGAAAGCCACCATTTGACAAACTACGAAGCAGAAAAGCAATTGCGCACAGCGCTCCAAACCGAACCGCTCCGCTTCACCCCGTATATCGATCCCCAGACCACGCTGCTCATCCTGGCCCGGATGGACCACACCGTTCCCCGGCGAAACGGGGAATTGTTGCGGGAAGCCTTGCGTTATCCCCGCACCATTTATCTTCCCACTGGTCATTACAGTGCCGTCCTGTTCACCGGGATGGCGGGATATCCCTACATCGAGTCGAAGGTGTTGGATTTTTTTGATAACCATCTCAAGCCGAGGAAGGCAGGTGATTTTGCTGGATAGCGCGAGACCCGTAGATCCATGCTCGAATTCAGCCGGCCGGGCTGGGGATGGGCGAGCCTCCCGCCGGGCCGGTTGTATATGGACGATCCGGGTATACCGCGGCTCACCAGGAAGATTACCTTTCCGGCGCCAAAATCAGGCAGAAAGATTCAACGAGGCAATAGGGAGGGCATGGCGCTGAATCCGGACGAGGCTGGCGGCCACGCGTTCGATCTCCTCTTCTTTCATGTCCGAATACATCGGCAGGCTCAAGGCATGGGATTCCAGATAGAGGGTGTGGCAACTCCGCGGCTGGATTTTCTCCCGCATAAGGGCGGAACGCCTCCATTTTATGCAGCACCGGCGCGTAATATACCCGCGTGTGGATTCCCTCCGCCGCCAACGCCCGCGCCAGTTGATCCCGTGTCAGGCCAAACGCGTGCTCATCCACGACGATTGAAAAATCCTTGAACGAGGAACGGTCATTTTCCAGGACTTTCTGGAACGAAACGC
>Ga0116188_1004331_pt1 | contig 10123 bp, 7 predicted proteins | sample AD_JPNTR2_MetaG_FD_89807 | JGI IMG/M metagenome (GOLD analysis project Ga0116188, IMG submission 89807) | Active sludge microbial communities of municipal wastewater-treating anaerobic digesters from Japan - AD_JPNTR2_MetaG | ecosystem: Engineered > Bioreactor > Anaerobic > Digestate | place...
CACCGAACCAACGTAAATAGTGCCATCAGGCGCTATTGCAGGAGAAGAGACCAGACCGCTGCCGGGCATAAGCCGCCACCGTTCTTTTCCGTCCGGATTTATCGCATAAATAATTCTGTCAACCGAGGAAACATAAATTGTGCCATCTGCCGAAATTGCAGGCGTAGTAACAATCGGACCGCTTGTAACAAATTCCCATTTTTTCTTTCCATCAGGCGACAATGCGTAAAGCATTCCATTGTCCGCGCCAAAATAAATTGTGTTATCCTCTCCGATTGCCGGTGAAGATTGAATTGAAGCGCCGACAGGAAACACCCAGAGCGGTTCCGGGTTTGCGGCATTCACATAAACGGAAAATAATGCCGCCAAAAAGTTCAAGCAAGTTACTGATATTTTTGCAATTCTCATAAACGTTTTCTGGTAATAAATACTAATGTTCCTTCGGGGACGGTGTCAAAAAGCCGTAAAAGGTCATCAACGCCGATATGGATGCATCCGCAGGACGCAGGTTTGCCAATCGTGGTTTCATCAGAAAAACCGTGTATATAAATATATCTTTTAAAACTATCCACATTGCCACCGCAATTTAACCCCGGTTCAAGACCTTCCAGCCACATAATTCTATGGACAATTGTGGCGTTGGGATCCGTTTTCCAGACATAACCGATAGCCTTGCGGGATTTAAAGACAGTACCGATGGGATAGCCATTACCTATTTTCTGCGCAATCCTGTGCAAACCGGTCGGTGTTTTAAAAGACCCCTCTAATTCTCCAATGCCAAACCGTGATGTAGAAACCAAAAACGTTTTAACATATCGGTAAAGATTCTGCTGTGGAATATAGGAATTTAATGGATTTGAAAAATCAAATCTGCGATGTGTATCTTTGACAAAAATATCCATCTTTTGGTCAAGGGCATAAACAATTAGAACCCAACGCGAAGGCAGTATCCCGAGGCGGTTGCAAGTAATAAAGAACTCTTGTGGAATTCTTCGCATTTTTTTTGCTATGTCTAAAAGCCCTATCATTGAACAAAAACTATTATAACAAAAATAAGACCTTTACGAAATGAAATTTAAAATTGGTTCAAGATACTTTCGGCGATGTGGTCTGTCCAGCTTACCTCAATCGGTTCTTTAAGTAGATACGATTTTTTGAAATCAACTTCAAATAATTCCTGCCTTAATCTTGTGGAGATACCTGCATCTGAGGTGCCGAGATTGATTTCTTGATTTCTCCGAAGACTCAAACGGTTAAAATTAGCCGAGCCAAAACACGACCATCCATCAATTAGCGCAGCCTTAATATGCGTCATACTCGGATAAAGATAGACCTTTACGCCATTGTTAAATAGATAGTTTGCGGTAACATAAATTCCGCTGTTTCCTCCGGGAGTATCACATCTCTCGGGTAAAATTACGCGGACATCAACGCCACGCCTTCGGGCCTTTACCAGCGCTCCGGCAAATGAACTGTCAAAGAGATATGAGTTTTCAATATAAATATGGTTTTTTGCCCTGTTTATAGCCTCAAACAAAGCAGATTTTAGTTCCAGATTTGCTGTCTTTGTATAAAGAACGCGAACTGGCGCATATTGTTCACCGGGTATTCTCAGATAATCACCTTTGTCGGGATATTTTCCAAAAAAAGTTAAAAAGCAACCAAAATCGCCAAGTAAACCTGCATAAGACCACGCCTTTTCAAAATCAAACTTTAATGTTGAAATAATAGGTCCGTGAACTTCTGCCATAAGGTCGTGCCATTCATAACGGTATTCCCTGCCGATGTTCATTCCGCCAATAAAAGCCGTATGTCCGTCAATTATTACAAGTTTTGAATGATCTGATGTGAACCATGGATTTAAAAATGCCCGAACGTGAACCTTTGAATCTTTCTGCAAATATCTTCTTATTGACGATGGCTGGATGAACTTTTCTTTCATTGGAGTTTCCGGTCGCGAATAAGACGATGTCTGTGTGCTTAATAAATCAAGCAATACATCTATTTTGATTTCTCGAGACCGTTCTTTCAGTAAATCTGCAATATCAACAGCAACATCATCGTTGTCAAAGATTGAAACACGCATCTGGACTTTATTTGTAGCGGCTTTTATATATTCTGTGAGGACGGGGAAATAACTTTCCCCATCGATTAAAAATCGAACTGTGGCGTCTTGCGCCTTGCGATGGGTTTTCTTATCGAGCCATTTTTCCCACTCCACCAAATCCATTGGTGGGTCGTTTGAAACCTCGGGAATTTGCGATGAGAATTGCGGAAGCCGTATATGCAGCAAGCTCATACTGAGTTGCCACCCTGTGTTTAGCAATCTGCAAGCCGTTGAAAAAGGGTTTTTGATAGCAGCCAGCAGGTGACTTTCGAACACAAGCGATGTCAATATTTTGAAAGATGATTCAAACGGTATCCCCTCAGAGGCATTTTCTCCGATATGCGGTTCATATAATGAAACACAAAATCGGTTCTCAATATCCATCAATAAAAAATGAACCGGTTTCTTCCGTGGTTCCTGAATAAATAGAAAGACCTTATTTTCGCTTAACTCCGGCAATTGCGACGTAAGGATTTTTGACGCAGTTTCCGAGAATTCCTTTACATTATACCTTTTGACGATTTCAATGTCCATTGGCGTATTTTCAGGGGCGGAAGCGTGGATTTTGCCGTATTCGTCTCTGTAAATAATTGCATCCCTGAACAAAAAATTAAAGTAAATCCCCTCTTTTGGTTTTTCGGGGGTAAGCCTTTCTGTGATATTATTGACGAGATTTGTCCACCCTTGATTATTAAATACCACAGCCCTGCGCCAACCACTTTTGGGGTCTGGTGGTTCATCCGGCAACTTCTCAAGTTCAAGTTCTGCAATATATTGAACGAACTGGTAACCTTGAATTGGGGATTTTTTCCAACGCGCCTTAAAGGCAATTATTTTTCCGTCGCGACTGTAATAAATCCGGACCTTGTTCCCTTTAATAAACGCCTGCGGGATTTCCTTTTCTATTGCAGATTCAAGGAATGTAGAACTTTTAACCTTACTGCTAACTGTAGCTGAAAAACTATCCTCTGGAATTAAGAGGAATAAAAACAGACAAATCCACAAATATTTTAAGCCCAATGACTTCATTAATGCTCATTATAATTTTAAAGTCTCAAACACATAGATTTAATCCAGGAAAACTAAAATACTATAATAATACAGATAACAAAAATCTTCGCAATTAATAATAAAGTAATTGAAGGTAAATCTGTTATTAAATCGGCTGTTAATTAAATTCAATATTGCAATTTTAATAAAAGCGGTCAAATATATAGCAGGGTTCGGGGCGTAGCGTAGTCCGGCTAGCGCGCTTGTTTCGGGTACAAGAGGTCGTGAGTTCAAATCTCACCGCCCCGACCATTTTAAAACACAATGATTTTTTCAATCTTTGTTTTAATGCTTGATCGGAAACGAATTGATTGACACTAATGCGTCGCCTCCGACGTGGTGAGTGGATGACAATAAGGAATTACTATTAGGATTTTGCTTTACTTTTCCTTTTTATTAGGTGTCATTATAATAAGCAAGTTTAAGGTAGTTTATTTATAATTAATTTATTATAATAGTTTACAAGGCCAAATGAAATATGCCAAACAAAGTCAGCGAGAATATCCGAAAGGTATGGCAGAAAAAGGGAATATATGAAAATTGTCTGTCAAAAGAGACAGATTTACCATTAAATACTGTTTTTAAAAAAGAAATCGGTGGAAGCCCAAACCCGGCCATTGAAACTTTAGAAAAAATTGCTAAATATTTTGGCGTTTCAGTTGCTGCTTTATTTAAGATTTAAAACTATGAAAATACAAGCCAAAAAGATAATCAAAACATTAGTCCACACTGCCGTTGAATCTTACGCGAGAGGTTTTCAGGCTAGGCACGAAGGTGAAGTTGATAATCCCGAAGGAACTATCAATATGAAAATTCACAATGTCTTCATTGAGGCATTGGGAAAAGAAATTCAATATTATACCGCTTTAGTCCGCTCGCTTGATAGTTCACTTGGAAATATGCTTGAAACCTTGGCTATAAACATTGCAAATCTTTCTTTTGAGGTTAAAAGGAACGTTGAAGGCCCACTCAAAGCGGAACAGACAAGAATTATTGCAGATTTACTGGAAAAATATAAAAGGCATGAGATAAAGCCAAGCGTCAAAGATTATCAAGTTTTGCGCTCACTTTCGAGAAAAGATAATGCTCCAATCAAACGGCACGATAGCGATTATTACTTAATTAACAGGCAAACAAACGCCCACTATTTAATTGAGTTAAAAATTGGAGGTGATTTGGATAATAAAAAAGCGCGTTCTGAAAAAGAGGCTATTTTGGAACAGTTTGCAATTCTTTCAAATGTTTTGCCGCCAAATACCGATATAAAAATATTTTTCGCAACAGCTTATAATCGCTATGGTGAATCAAAACCTTGGCGGCAAGAAAGAGTAAGGCAATTTTTTGCTGATGAAGAATTGCTTATTGGAAAAGATTTTTGGAATTTTATTTGTCGTTCAGATGAAGGATATAAAACAGTCCTTGAAGCATATAGAGAAAGTGCGCCAGTAATAAAACAGGCGCTTTATGCTATTAAGAAGGCATACCTTGGATAAAACTATGGAAGATAAATTTAAGATATATTTAGGGGATAGCCACCAATTAATAAAACAGATACCGACCGCCTCGGTTGACTTAATTCTTACAGACCCGCCATATAATTTGAGCCCATATTCAACAGGTAATATTGAGTTTACTTGGAGAAAAGACCTTAATAACGATTTAGCCGAATGGGACAAGGTAGAGTTTGTGCCTGCTGACTGGGTTAATGAATTTAAAAGAATACTAAAACCAAAGGGGAATATATTTGCTTTTTGTAGTTATAACCTCATAGGGAAATGGCATGAGGCATTTGACCATGAGTTTGATACTTTTCAATTTATGGTATGGCATAAAACAAATCCTCCGCCAAAAGTTTTTAAAGCAGGCTTTCTTAATAGCTGTGAACTTATTGTATGTATGTGGAATAAGGGGCATACCTGGAATTTTGGCAACCAAAAAGATATGCATAATTTTATTGAAACGCCAATTTGCAATGGCCCTGAACGATTAAAAGAACCGCACCATCCAACACAAAAGCCTGTAAAAGTTTTGGAACACATAATAAATATAGCATCAAATAAGGGCGATACGGTTTTTGACCCGTTTATGGGCGTTGGTTCAACTGGTGTTGCTGCTTTGAATTTAGGACGAGGTTTTATTGGCATTGAAATTGACGAAAAATATTTCAAAGCCGCTGAAAAAAGGTTAAATGTCATTGCGAATGAATTAAAATTGTTTATTTAAAGCAACCTCACCAACCGGACCATTAGTTTTTTGGTTTAACGTTTTTTCTGCTAAATCTAACAATCTCAGTAATAAAAAAATAATTTTGTTTTAAATCAAGGCAAGTAATAGATCTAACGTGAAAACTTTTATGATTCTTTCATTTGTCTATTTTTGTTAATTGCTTGTCATTGTATAGAAAATCGTATTATAAAAAATAAACCGATGAAGCCGATATACATACCTTCCTGTGTTTTGTTGATTTGTCTCACAAGTTTTTCTCTGCTTGCGCGGGAATCCGAAGGCGCGCGCACTAACTCCATACTTTTGAATGGAGTATGGGAGTTTGTCGTAGGTAATGGTAATGAAAATGCGCAAACGTCTGATGGACAGCAAAGGTTGCTATGGAAAAATGTTAATTTGCCGGGTCCGTTTATGCCTTATAACAGGGAGGCGGCAAATAATACTAAAATCGTCTGGACGCGAAGAATATTTCAGGTATCCAAACAACAATCTCAATGTCTTGCTGTGCTCCGATGGAATCGCATAGCAAACGGCGCAGAAGCCTTCATAAATGGTCAAAAAGTCGGGGAAAATGAACCCACTGGCCCATATCAAGTCATTGTTCCACCGGGCATCCTTAAACCAGGCGATAACCAGATTGTATTGAAAATTCGCGGCGCTGCCGCTGTGCGACGTAGCAAAAGCGGCAATGCGTTAATTCCCGCCGGCTTTGGAGTGGGAATGCCGGAGGTTACAGATGATGTATGGATTGATTTTGCCGATGTTGCTTATATGAAATGGGTTCTTGCAATACCGGATATATCTGCCAGCCAGGTAAAAATCCGTGTGAGTCCTATCAGTCTCAAGCCTGTGGATAATTTGATAATCACCGCTCAAGTTAATGATTTGTCTAACCGCAAAGTAATTGGACGAGGTAAGGCGAACGCAAAGGCGGTTCCTGCATCCGATTTACTTGCGGGTGAACATTATGTTATTGAAGTGCCAATGCCCGGTTTTAAACAATGGACACCAGAGCAACGGATTCTCTATCTTGCACGGGTGCAACTTACCCGACAGGGCAAGGTCTTGGACGAAGTAAGCTTCCGCTTTGGTATGCGCGAATTCGGTGTTAAGAACCGCGATTTTTACCTCAATGGAAAACGCATCTGGCTACGCGGGTCTAATCTTGTTTTTGAATGGAACTGGGGTGATACCATCACAGGACACGAGAAGGATTACCTTGTCACTGAAGCCCGCGAAATGAGTATGAATTGCTTTCGCACACATACCCAGCCACCACCACGTTTGTGGGCGGATATTTGCGATGAATATGGCACAATGATACTTGCTGAATTTCCGGTACTTTACAATTATGCCGACTACAAATTTACGGCTGATGAATATGAAATCTGGCATCGTAATGTATTAACTGACACTGCTGGGTGGATGGCACGCCTTTGGAACCACCCTGCCGTAATTATCTGGGTGTTATCTAATGAATCACAACTTGACAATGAATGGGAAGAAGGACCGTTTCAAGATTTCGTAAACAAGATGGACCCAACCCGTCCTACAATGCGAACTGGCACTACGGGTACACGGGAGATTTACGATGTCCACGCCTGTGGAAATATTACGGAAACCGAAGAGGGGCGTTTACAATTATCTATATCCGGGTGGTTCAATACCGCTGGCGAACGCGCCACAACAGTTAGCGAATATATGAACGACTTCGGTCATCCGCGAACCCAGTGGACAGGTATTGATGACAACCTCGCAAACGATTTAGCTATTGCACAAATTGGCGCCGAGCACACTGAAGCAATGCGCCGCGCACAGATAGACGCTATTTTGCCATATATGTACGCTGGTTGGACACGAACACGCCGCGCCGCTCGTGTCCGCGAAACTGGCAAAGGAAGCGCCGTATGGAAAGCCAATTTTGCCTCACCACTATCTGCCGCCTGGCACAGCGCGCTTTCTCCTGTTCTGGCAAGCCTTGACCTTTTCAACCCTGACTATCGCACGGGACAGTCTGTTACTAATGACCTTTATCTTATCAACGAATTATGGCGCGACGCCAAAGTTCATATTGACCTGCTGCTGACTCTTGAAAACCCAGAATTCATTCCTGAGGCGCAGTGTCTTGACAATCCTATCAAGAAATGGTCTTTTGACTTTTCTTTAAAGTCAGATTCATTAGTAAAAGTTCCCATTATTTGGAAATTGGCAGATGACGAAGGTTGTTATTGGTTGACAGCACGGTTAACAGGTGTGAATGGTCGACCAGTTCTGAGTCAACGTTTTGTTCGCTCTATCAAGCCTCCAATTATACCAGCACAAACTCGGCAGAAAACTTTTGTCCTACTTGCTGGCAACGACACAGCCCGAAACTTTTTTAAATCGCATAATCTTAATTTTACTAACAATATTGTCCCATTATTACCGCACACCAACATCGTTGTAATCTGGAATGCGGCGCATCTCACAAGGCAGGAAAAGAGCAACACAAAAGCGCTTTGCGAGTTTGCCGCTAATGGTGGACGGATAATCGTCTTAGCCACAACTTTATGGGATTGGCAGGAACTGTGCGAAGTGAAAATCGGTAAAAATCAACGTTTCTCCCGAGTGTTTTCACATCAATCTATCAATAATCCATTATTGTCCGACATAGACCCTAAATGGCTCATCCGTTGGAACGATTATCCCGGTACCGTTGGAGTTGCGCCATTGCAGTTTTCTGAAACTGCCGGCGTAGAAAAATTACTCTGGGCTAAAGAACCAAAAACCACTATTGCTGCATTTCTACCCACAATTGAAGGTGATGGGCGCATTCTGTTTGTCCAATTAGACCTGCAACGAAGAGTGAATCCATCTCAACAGTTCTATGACCCTGTGGCAGAGCGAATGTTGATAAACCTACTAAATATCCGTTGATATAGCGAACAACCCAAAATCTCCTGAACTACAAATCTAACTGCGTGTTTTAAAGGTATCTGATTATAAATATGCCTTTTTTAGTTTTAGAAATAGGTGCAAGGATAACTAACCAACTACAAGTTTATGAAACCAGATATTGCATCGCTTTTGCAAAATAGCGAAAAACATTTTATTAACTTTTATTAACGATTTAACAAAGCCATTTTTATTTTTGAACACCCGGCAACCCTGCCCTTATGAAATTTATTGAGTCATAAATTCGGCGATTATCTACCCGAATTCTTGAAATCAAAGTCTTTCCAATCGAATACAAAAATGGTGCACACAATTCTGGAAAATCCTTTATTAGCCTTTCAAAAGAATTAACACTCAATTTTATAAGTTTGCTGTTTATGTTTGCAACAACATCAGCAGAACGAGGTCCCCTATCAAATAAAGATATTTCCCCGAAGAATTCGCCTGTTTGCAATGTCGTAAGCGTTGTCTCTTTTCCGCCAATCATAAGACGAACACGAAGTTCGCCTTCTAAAATTAAATACATCGAATCGCCCGCATCCCCTTGTTTTAAAACAACTTTAAATTGCGGCACATCTTCCATTTCCAGATAATTTAAAAATTTTGCAAGTTGGTCGTCTGTAAAATCGGTGAATATTTTTATTCGCCTTAACGCCTGGGGCTTTAAATTTAGCACCGAAGGCAATGGTTCGGTTTCCTGCAATGATTCCGTTTTTGTAAACAAAAATTTTAACTCCGTGATCTCCTTTGCTTTTTCCCAGCAGGTTCTATGTTCGATATAAATCCATTCATCGGCAGAAACTCGCCCTTCCTTTATCCATTGAACAAGCGTTGGTAATTCAACCGGACCGTAAACATAATTATCAGGCGCCCATACTCGATAACCAACTTGTTCATCTGGATTTTCCATACCATAATTTTATATAAGATATTGAATATAAAATCCAGCCAAAGAAAAATATTTTTTAAAAGCAATGGAAATTATAAGGAAAATTGCAATACTATCAGTAGCAGGAATGCTCCCACCACTTAATATGGCGCTGCCTTCGGCTGATTGATATATTATGGACAAAATGTTTTTCACCATACTAATTGGCAAAATCTGGAGTATATATTTTGGTTATTGTGTATTAATCCGATATCTGGGCTAATAATTCAAATAACTTTCGCCATCGTTCAAATTTTCTGGACAGATGAAGATGAAAAGCGAAAATTATTGCGATGAATTCGCAATTGTTATCAGGCGGTAATGTTCAGTATTTGTTGACGCTGCCGCAATCGATGGCGCTGTCGTTTGAGGAAGTGGAGAAGAAACCGCGTCCGAAATGGTTTGCGATTTCAGACCCCGCTAACGGGAACATTGGTTCCGGCGGCGCAACTTGCAGGGTTTTGATAAATGCGCATCGGCAGCTCGGAAATGATTGCGATTTTTTTGAGTGGTTAAAGACATCTCAAAAACTCGTGATTCACGGCGGTGGTCTGAGTAGGCGTCTGCCAGCATATTCATCAGTTGGCAAACCGTTGATGCCTGTGCCTGTTTTCCGATGGTCTCGCGGTCAACGGCTTGACCAGACATTACTTGATCTTCAAGTGTTAGAATATGAGAAGATTTTCCAGCAAGCCTCATCCTGTTATCGAGTTTTGATTGCAAGCGGCGATGTATTATTAAAGGTTCAAGGTAAACTAACAAATCTTCCAGAGGTAGATGTATTATGTCTTGGAATCAGGATGCCGCCTGAACGGGCTAAAGATTTTGGCGTCTTTTTTGCGCCGAGAACTGCACCGGAAGAACTCGCTTTTACACTC
>Ga0116188_1004333_pt1 | contig 10120 bp, 8 predicted proteins | sample AD_JPNTR2_MetaG_FD_89807 | JGI IMG/M metagenome (GOLD analysis project Ga0116188, IMG submission 89807) | Active sludge microbial communities of municipal wastewater-treating anaerobic digesters from Japan - AD_JPNTR2_MetaG | ecosystem: Engineered > Bioreactor > Anaerobic > Digestate | place...
AATCGTCCCGTCCGTCCCCGGGCCAGGATTCCCGGAATCAGCTGGGTGTCTCCGGGACCCCATAGGAGGTGAGGCCGAAGGCTGACGGTGGCCAAATCACTTCCTGCGGCCTCTCTCACCATGCGTTCCGCCACGGCCTTGGTTGCCGGATAGTGAGACCGGTAGCTCTTAGGATAAGGAACGTCTTCCGTGGCCCCCTCCATGTCACCGGCGGGAAAAACCACGCTTGGAGAGCTCGTATAGACCAGGCGACGGACACCGCATCTGCGGCAGGCGCTTAGGACGTTCCGAGTTCCTTCGATGTTCGCCCGAATGAAATCTTCCCTCTTTCCCCAAACTCCCGCCTTTGCACCAATGTGCAACACAAGGTCGACCTCGCGCACCGCTTCCGACACAGCTTCCTCGTCCGCCAGATCGCCTTGCATCTGCTCCACCCCGAGGGACTCCAGGTGAGGATACCGGCGCCGGCAGAAAGACCGGACCGACCATCCCCGCTCGACAAGCCGCCGGATCACGGCCGTACCTAGGAAGCCTCCACCTCCCGTCACCAATGCGTTCATCGCTCTTCCTCTTGGACCCGCTCAGCCAGTCGTTCCCGAAGGATTTTCGCATTGTGCCGAGGATCCACGGGAAAGTCACGAAGGAACACGATGCGTTGAATCGAGCGCGTCGCCACTTCGGCGGCGGCTAAAGCCGACAGCTCGCGGGTCAAAGTCTCTCGCTCCCGCCGGGACAGCCGCCGTTTGGGTTCCACACAAAGAACCGGCTCCTGGTTCCCCGGCAAGCCGATCCCGACCAACGCACTGCGCTTGACCGCCTCGTGAGCGTTGAACATCAACTCCCACGCTACCGGGAAAAGCGTAGTTTCCGCCGTCGTCACCCGATGAGACTTGCGGCCGCAAAACCAAAGCCGGCCCGCCTCGTCCGTCCGCACCAAATCGCCCATCCGATGGCCGATTCTTCCCCCGCGCAGCGTCTTTGCAGAACGGTCGGCCTCCGGCCTCCGGTAGTAGCTTGAGGACACGTTCTCTCCCCACACAACCAGTTCTCCCACGTCCCCGGCCTTGACCCGCAAAGAGCCATCCCAGGTAGGCAGGCATTCATCGGTAATTCGTATCACCTCCACCTCGACACCTTCCACGGGACGTCCGATGCACACACCGAACCCGGGCCGAGATCCGAGATGTAGCCTTTCGCCGGCCGAGATCGTGGTAACCGGCAAGGCCTCGGTGGCACCGTAAGGTGTGTGAACATCCGCTTCACCCTGCAGAACCGAACGGGACTGCTCCAACACCAGATCGGATACCGGCGCCCCCGCACAGAGCACCCTTCGCAGCGTCGGAAATCGAACTCCGCGCTCGACCGCCCAAGCTCCCAGCCGGCCCAACAAAGCCGGCGAAGCAAACATGTGTGTGACGTTATGACGCCGAATCGCCCCGGCTATCTCCACCGGATCCGCCTTCCCGGGCCGGGTAAAGTCCATCCGGGGAAAAACACTCGTGGCACCCCAGACGGGATCGAACAGGGCAAACAGGGGAAACGTGGCCAAGTCCACTTCACCCGACTGCACACCGAATGTACGTTGGAGGATCCGAGCCTGGCAAAGAAACATACCGTGGGTGTAAACAACTCCTTTCGGCGGCCCGGTGCTGCCCGACGTGAAAGCCACCGCCGCCGGGTCCGCCCCGGTGACCAGCGGCAGCGATCGCCTCTCCGTTTTCCCGCCGACCACCAGAGTTCGCCACGACCGTGAATTCGGCGGACCCAAGTTCCCCACGGTAATCCAAACCCGCAGCGAGTCTGAGGCCCAGCGCAACAGCCGCAACGCCCAGACGGCCTGAGGAACCCCGACCATACCTTTTGGACCGGACTCCTCAATGCACCGCCGAAGGTTGGACCGACCCATCCCCGGATCCACCAACACCGGAATCAATCCCGACCGAGCCATAGCAAAAGCCGTAACGAGCATTTCCGGCCCGGGGGTCACGAGCAACACGACTCGGTCACCCGGCTCGAGCCCCGTGCCCAGCAGAGCTTGCGCCAGGCTGTCCGCCTGTCTGTCGAGCTCGGCAAACGTCAAGCTCCCACGGCGGCTGATGACGGCCGCCCGCTCCGGTGCCTGGGCCGCAGTCTCCCGTAAGACGTCCGCAACAGTCTCAATCCGAGGCACTGGTCTGTATCCTCACCAAGAAATCACGTACCGCCGGGATCACTCGTTCTCCGGCATCCTCCAGGACATAGTGACCGGCGTCCGAGAACGTTCGCACTTCCGCACTCGGAAAGAACCACTTCCAGCGCTGTAGGAACCCTTCGTGAAAGATAAAATCCCGCAGGCCCCAGCACACCAATACCGGGCGATCTTTTAAACGCTCAAGGCCAAGCTCCGTGTTCTTGACGACATCATACGAAGGATCGCCGGGCGCAAGCGGAATGTCCTCCACGAATTTGGCCTGCGCAATGCGCCCTCGAGATCCCCGGTGGGGAGCATAAAAACCCCGCCGCACCGAGGCGGTCGGACGTCGTCGACAACCCAGCCGCATGGCCGCAATTCCGAAGGCATTCCATCGACGAATAGCCAAGTGAGCCAGCGGTGACCGCCGGGCCCAACGAAGCGTCCAGTGGAACCTCCGGTCCTCCGGTACTCGGAAGGCGGCGGAATTGAAGACCACCAGGGAGCGGAGGCGATCCGGATGATCCACGGCCCAAGCCAATCCGATCAGTCCTCCCCAGTCGTGCACCACCAAATCGACGGGCTCCCCCGCAGTGACTGAATCCACCAAGCGGGAGAAATCCTCGACCCGGTCCCGCAAGCGGTACCCATATTGCCCTTCGTCCGGTCGGTCGGAGTACCCACAGCCGATGTGATCGGGCGCCACAACCCTCATATGATCCCGGAGGGCGGGAATCAGCTCCCGATACAAGAAGGCCCACGTAGGGTTGCCGTGCAGGAGAAAGGCGACGGGACCGTCTCCCTCATCGAAGGCGTGCATGCGCAGTCCCTTCGAAACCGTCACGAAACGGGATCTAAAAGGGAGGCGACAGGAACCATTCTCCTCTCTAGAGGGATTACCTTCCTGAGGGGCCATCGGCCATCCAACAACAATCAGTACTCGAAAGAAGCCAGAGCCGTGGTAACCCCGGCGCTACCCATAACCAACAACACCCGCATACCCCGCCGAAGTCGTCCCTCTTCTTCCGCCACAGCCAAGCCGAGAGGCAACGAGGCCGAAACCGTGTTGCCGAAACGGTCATGGGTCTCAAATACACGGTCCACCTCGAGGCCCATCATCCGCGCGGCTCGCGCCGTCGAAGCCACACTGACCGCATGACCGACGATCAAATCGTAGGTTCGATCCGACAAGCTCTGGGTTTCCCGGAAATGAGCCACCAACTGGCGGACCGTAAAGGACAGAAGCTGAGCCGGCTCGGTGATAAAAGCCATCGGCTTGATCCGCTCCCCGTTGGGCGAGAAATCGGCCGCATTCGGCAGAGCAATCTTGCACAAAGAATGCTTGTCTCCCCACGTCTTGAAAGAGAACTCCGAATCGTCGTCGCCTTCGGCGCTGAGCAAAGTCGCCGTGGCCGCTTCGCCGATCGTGAACGCCGAAAAAGACTGCTCCAGATCCTCTTCGTTATGAATCTCGAAGTTCGCATACTCGCGGAAGTTGAATTCGCAGTTCAGGATCATGATGAGCTTGTACATCTTCTGAGACAAAAAGCTCTTAGCGATTGCAAGACTGCGGATCCAGCTGGCGCAAGCGTCAAGCACGTCGAAGCACGTAGCCGAACGCAACCCCAACTCACTTTGAAAAAGGTTGGCGGTAGCCGGCTCGACCCATCCACGCCCCACTCCGGCGTAAATCAAGAGGTCAACGTCCTGAGGAGCCACGCCCGCTTCGTCCAGGGCCTGCCGTCCAGCCTGAACTGCAAAGTCAAACGCCTTTTCTCCGTTGTTCCGGTGAAAGCGATACTGCGTCCCCGACATATGGAAAAAGCGTCGAAGCTTTTCGTCGAACACCTGGACTTGGTCGGCGGACAGGTGAGTCCGATTGCGATCCAGCACTTCTCGGATGAGTTCTTCGTTATCCACACGACGAGATGGCAGAGCGTATTTTATGCTCAGAATCTTCATGTCACCGCACTCTCCGGCCTAAACGTCAACCGAGGTCCGTCGGCGGCACAGCCACCGACTTGACCCCTCAGGAGGCATAGGTATCCGTCCCTGCGATTGCTTAAGAATCCTAGCAAGAGCCGCCGGCCGTCTTCAAAGCGTCTTCAAACATCAAGGTTGCCATCGAGCCCCCGAATCCCCAAAACCTCATCTCTTCGTCCGGCAAGACGGTATTTCGGGACGGCACCTTCAATGATACGACATTTTTGACTCACGGGTTCCCGCACTTGCTGCATAACGCTCAGCGGCCGGGAACATGCTGCAGCCTTCGAATCGTCTGATCGAGGTGTATCGAAACGTGCGGTTGATGTTGCGGCATACGGGCCGAAGACTGTCCCTTGGTGCGACTCGCGCCGCCCGGGCCGGGGTTTCGGCTGTCAAGAAGGGTTGCAGGTATCCGGCGGGTAGAGCGTTCGGCGGAGAACGTTTCAAGCTTCAGGGAGAAAAAGAGGACGGTTGGCAGTCCGGAGGCCGCGGTCTGCGACCCGGGGTCTTGCGGTTGCGAATCGGCCACGTACAGCCGCCGGACTTCGAGCCCGGAAATCCCGAACTCCAGCCCACCAACCATCGCTCTTCTTCTTGCTTCCTGAAACCCGAGGGTTGAAACCTGCAAATTGTGTCCTTCCGCCGCCGCTTCGCCGAGGCTTGCCAGTCCAACAACGGACGGATAGCATACGCTCAAGACACTCATGGAAAGCTCACCCTTGATCGATCGTAGTGAGTATGGGTTCGGACGGGACGCTCGGGCCGATTTCCCGGCATTCGAGCGTCTGGAGCGGGACCGCCCCTTGGCCTTTTTCGACGGCCCCGGAGGAAGCCAGGTGCCGACCCAGGTTATCGAAGCCGTCAGCCGTTACTATCGCCGCTCAAATGCCAATACGCACGGCGCCTTTTGTACCTCCGTCGAGACGGACGCCGTCATCGAGAAGGCCCGGGAAAGCTGTGCCGCCCTGTTGTGTGCCCCGGGTCCTGAAACGATTTCCTTCGGCGCCAATATGACCACGCTGACGTTCTCGCTGGCTCACGCCCTGGGTAGGACACTGCGTCCCGGGGACGAGATTCTTATCACGCAGCTGGATCACGAAGCCAACCGCGGACCTTGGCTGAACCTGCGACAGGCCGGCATACAGGTTCGGGAGGTCCGTATGACTCTTCAAGGCGAACTCGATTACGAGGATTTCGGCGCCAAACTCAATGAAGCCACTCGGATCGTAGCCGTCGGTTGGGCGTCAAACGCCCTGGGAACCGTCAACGACCTCTCCTGGATTCGGGAACAGACGCGGCGGGTGGGCGCCCGGTTGGTGGTGGACGCCGTTCATTACGCCCCTCATTTCGGGATCAACGTCCAGACCGCCGACTTCGACTTTCTGCTTTGCTCCGCCTACAAGTTTTACGGACCTCACATTGGGATTCTTTACTCGCGGCCGAATCTTTTGGGGCAGCTACCCACGGATCGCCTCATCGCGCAGGACAGTCGGGCTCCGTGGCGAATCGAGACAGGCACCCTGAACCATGCCGGCTTGGCGGGCGTCACGGCGGCGATCGAATATCTAGCCTCCTGGGGAAAAGATGGGGATCTGCGCTCACGGTTGGAACAGGCGTTCCCCCGGTTGGGGAGACATGAGAGCTCTTTGGCACGACGCCTGTGGAACGGCCTCGGTCACATTGAAGCAGTCCGCCGCTATGGACCGGACTTCGACGAGACTAGTCGGGCGCCGACCGTCGCCTTCCGGGTGCGCCACCTTTCGCCCCGCACCGTTGCCAAGCGGTTGGCGGAAGAAGGCGTCTTGGTTTGGGACGGCGACTTCTATGCGGCACGAGCCATTGAGATCCTGGGGTTGGCGTCCTTGGGAGGAGTCGTCCGGGCCGGTATTTCCCTGTACACCACGGAACAAGACGTAGACCGGCTGCTGGCGGTAGTGGAACGCCTTTAGGGAGACGAACATGAGCGACTATCGCATCGAGAAAGACTCCATGGGCGAGGTGAAAGTCCCTGCCACCGCTTATTACGGTGCGCAGACACAACGGGCGGTCCTGAACTTCCCGATCAGCGGGCTGCGGATGCCCCGGCCGTTCATCCGTGCCATGGGTCTGATCAAGAAGGCGGCTGCGGAAACCAATCTCGAATTGGGTCGCCTGGATCCCGCCGTCGCCGACGCCGTCATACGGGCCGCCGACGAGGTGATTGCGGGGAAGCTGGACGACCAGTTCGTGGTCGATGTGTTTCAGACGGGTTCCGGGACGTCTACCAATATGAACGTCAATGAGGTCCTGGCAAACCGGGCCATCGAAATCCGTGGGGGCAAGATCGGCAGCAAGGAGATTCATCCCAACGACCACGTGAACTCAGGCCAGTCCAGCAACGATGTCATTCCGACGGCGATTCACGTGGCGGCGCTGGAGCAGATCGAAAAGAAGTTGTGCCCGGCAGTAGAACGACTGCGAACCTCGTTGAACCGAAAGGCGAGGGAGTTCGACGACGTCGTCAAGATCGGCCGGACCCACCTGCAGGATGCCGTCCCCATTCGTTTGGGACAGGAGTTTTCGGGATACGTTTCCATGATGGAGCACGGGTTACGCCGTCTCGACGCCGTCAGACCCCACCTGGCGGAGCTGGCGATCGGGGGTACCGCAGTGGGGACGGGCCTGAATTGCCCGCCGGGCTTCGCCCCACGGGTGGTGGAAAAGCTCTCGCAGTGGACGGGCTTGCCTTTTCGGGAGGCGGAAAACCGTTTTGAAGCGCTGGCTGCACGGGATGCCGCGGTCGAGGCTTCGGGCATGTTGAAGACGCTGGCCGTCAGCTTGATGAAGATCGCCAACGATTTGAGGTGGCTCGGATCGGGGCCGCGGTGCGGCATCGGCGAGCTCCAGTTGCCACCCACTCAACCTGGAAGCTCGATTATGCCGGGCAAAGTGAACCCGGTCATCCCGGAGGCCGTTACGATGGTGGCCGCGCAGGTAATCGGCAACGACACGGCAATCACGCTGGGAGGACAATCCGGGAATTTCGAGCTGAACGTGATGCAACCTCTGATCGCCTACAACCTGCTCCAGTCCATCGAGTTGCTGGCCAACGCCTGCGTCGTGCTGACTGAAAAGTGCGTCGACGGTCTCCAGGCCAACCGCGAAAGAGCCCGGGAAATGGTGGAGAAGTCGCTGGCCATGGTGACCGCACTGGTACCTCGGATCGGTTACGACCTGGCGGCCGAAATCGCCAAGGAATCGTACCAGACGGGGAAAACGGTGCGGGAGATCTGCCAAGAACGGAATGTGCTGACGCCTGGTGAACTGGCACGAGTGCTGGACCCCTGGCGCATGACGGAAGGCGGAACCCTCTGACGCAGGCTCCTCGGTCGGACGTACCACCGATCCGGGCGGCGCGAGGGCGTTCCCGGAGCACCATCTATCCCAAACACGAACTGCGCAGAGTCCCCGAAACAACAGACCTTCGGTTCATGCCGTCTCCACGCTTCCTACGGCTTGACGGCGCTGCCGGCTACAAAGGGCGTCAACAAAAGACCAAACGGCTTTGTCCACCGGCCCACCTTCACGAACGGATCAAACCATTCGCAATCTTCCAGCCGGAATCCGATCTGCCGGATCACGTGCAGGGTCCGGCGATTAGGACGACACCCGCAGCCGATCCACGACCACACAGGAGCAGCAAGGTCCTGCCATCGCGCCCGGCGTCCCTCCCCACGGATGTGCTCCAGAAACAAGAACGTCCCCCCGGGGCGAAGAACACGAGCCAACTCCCCCAGCACAGCCGCGGGCTTCCGCACCGAACACAGCACCAGCGTGCAGACGACGGCGTCGAACTGAGCGTCTGCAAACGGCAGCTGGGCACCGTCGCCCTGAATCAAAGCGACAGGAAACTGGAAGTCACGCTCTCCCGCCGAATGCTTGCGACCGGCCACAGCCAGCATCGCCGCATCTCGCTCGACGCCGACGTATTGGTCGACCCGACGGGGGAGCTGAGACCAGTTGGCTCCGGTGCCTACACCGATTTCAAGCACTCGGCCTCGGACACCGCCCAACAGCTTGCTCCGGTACGAGCGCAACGCCCTTCGTTCCACGCTCTGCATCAACCAATCGTACCGGGACGCCCACCAACATCCTCGCTTGACTCGACGGTCCATGCAGCGTCAGCCCCGATCAGTCTCGCCTCCCACTTGGGTTTGCAGCAGCTTCTCCAGAACCTCACAGTGTATCCGGAAAGCTTCTTTACCCCACAGAACAAAGCGAATCAGGCGGACCGATCGTAAGTCTTTGGCTTCCTCCGCCACGGTCCGCAGAGCGACCTCTGCCGCCTCGGCCGTCGGATAGCCAAAAGCCCCCGTCGAAATCGAGGGAAACGCTATCGAACGGATACCCTTCTCCTCGGCCAACCGTAGGCTGTTGCGGTAGCAATCCGCCAAGATCCGGTCGGCCGGCTCGTCCCGCCCGTACACTGGGCCAAGGCAGTGAATCACCCAGCGGTTCGGTAGACGATGACCGCCGGTGATCACCGCCTGCCCGGGCCGGATCGGTCCCAAAGGACGACATTCCTCCCACAATCCGGGACCGGCTGCGCGGTGAATGGCGCCGGCTACTCCCCCGCCTGGGGCCAACTGGGCGTTCGCGGCGTTCACGATGCACTCGATGTCGGGTTGCTTGGTGATGTCTCCTTCGACAACTTCGATTTCCACGGCTCCAACCTGTTTCCTCATAAGAAAACCTCCTAAGAATGTCGATCCCCGCGGCAAAGGCGGGTTACCCAAATCGGCATTCCCGGTGCAGCAAACCGTTTCCCGGCAACCCGATTCGGACGAGAGACTCCCAAAACCTACGCTCCTAATCTAGTTCTCCATCCGCAATACTTCCAGAACCGGCCGTCGCAATAATCCCCAACTGAGCGAGACGCCGACCAGCACGGTGGCAATCGGTATAAACGCAGCCAAGAGAACCGTAGTCCTCCCGAACGGAACGAACGGCACTTCCAAGATCCATTTACATAGTCCCCACCCGGCGATTTCGGCCAGCAACAGCCCCGCAAACAGTCCCAGCATCCCCACGGCGGCGTATTCGGCCAGCAGGATGCGACGAAGTTGGCCACGGGAAGCTCCCAGAGTGCGCAAAAGAATCACCTCGCGCATTCTGGCCCACCGCCCCCCGGCCAGCGCAACCACCAGCGTCAGAAAGGCAACCGCCAGGCTAAACGAACCCATGAAGTGAACGACAAAGCCCACGCGATCGAGTACCGCTTCCACCGTCTCTAAAACAAAGGACAAATCGACGGCTGACACCGTCGGGTACCGCTCCAACACCTTCCGCTGAACTTCCGCGGAGGTTGCACGGTCGGCGACTCGCCCGACAAGGACATGAAATTGTGGTGCATCTTCCAAGACTCCGGAAGGAAACACGACAAAGAAATTGGGCTGAAAGCTCCTCCATTCCACCTGCCGAATGCCGCCCACCTCCACCGACACCGGGACTCCTTGGACATCGAACGTGAGCCGGGAGCCCACCTCGACCCGGAGGCTCCGGGCGATTTCTTCCTCGAGGGTAACGTAAACCCGGTCACCCCGGCGATGCTGGACCCGGCCGCGGACGAGCCGCTCCGAATCGTCCAGCTTCTCCCGGTAAGTGCAACGGTATTCGTGCTCATAGGCCCATCGTTCCTGCCCGTTCTTTTCGATGTCGTCGACGTTCACCCCCTCCACGGAAAGCAGCCGCATCGTCACCACCGGCACCTGCTGGAGCAGCCGCATCCCCGCCTCGCCGGCCAGCCGGGAGACCCCTTCCAGTTCGTCCGTCTGCACGTCGAAGAGCACCAAATTCGGCCGGTCCTCACTGTCGTTGAAGCGAATCTCGGCCAACAGTCCGGCTTCTAAGAGTGAGAGAAGGGCCACCAGAAAAGTGCCCAGTGCCACCATAGAGACCATGAGCAGCGTTTGATTGCCCGGCCGG
>Ga0116188_1004348_pt1 | contig 10106 bp, 10 predicted proteins | sample AD_JPNTR2_MetaG_FD_89807 | JGI IMG/M metagenome (GOLD analysis project Ga0116188, IMG submission 89807) | Active sludge microbial communities of municipal wastewater-treating anaerobic digesters from Japan - AD_JPNTR2_MetaG | ecosystem: Engineered > Bioreactor > Anaerobic > Digestate | place...
ATGAGAAATTACTTAGAAAATTATTTAAAGATCACAATTATTCACAATGTTGCTCGCCACTGAGCTTCTGAGGAATATCTTCTAAGACAGGATTCGAACCTGTGATATAAAATTCTTTCTTGCTAGAATTTTTTTAGTAGTTTCCATCCATGAGCAAGAGATAGAGAAGTTTACTCACTATCAATCATATTGGATTAGACCACCGTGTTTAGCCGCTTCACCACAAAGAAGAGATAATTATTTCTAGGTGTTAAAAAATGACAATTAGGACAAAGTAATTTAGGAGATTTGATCCGAGAGTGGGATTCAAACCCACGTTGTTCGCTTTATGCTATTTTACCTTACAAGGGTAACCCTTTCGATCACTCAGGCACCTCGGAATTATTCCATCACCACCTAATCAGTCGAAATACTTAATAATTATTTCAGACATGGTATCAAGTAGACATTACCGACCGGGAAATTGAGATCGAATCTTTTTCTGATTTTCTCTGCGAGTTTTTCGACCAATTTTGTTCATAGCTGGATGATGGGTAGATCCACGATCAGTGAACACTATTGCAGTTGCTCGAAATTTCCCCACTCGACCACTATTTAGAACCCGCTTGTGTTTCCAAGGGCGATCAGATTGAGCATTTGCATCCAGTGATCCAAATGAAATTAAAGCAATTGCAAGTGGCAAAATCCATTTAAAAGTTTTCATAGAACAAATATATAAGAAAGTTTAATATTTACAAAATTATTTTTGAATTATCACCAATCAATATTAATTACATATTCCCCTTCTTCAATTAGTCCTTTCTTAAAAAGGTCGTTAGCAACCGACTCAATGCTTGGATAAAATCTCCTTTTCCAAAATAATCTAATCTTAAAGTCATTTTTTGGATTTTTATATTCTTCGGATATCCAAGATTTGAAACTGACACCCATATCATTATGTCCGTCAACATCATTCCTAGCATAATCATCCCCATCTGAAGGGACAACTAATGTATAGATGCCTCTTTCTTTACATCCATCTTGTTGTTGGAAACAATATGGCTTACCGTATGTCTTCTCAACTAGATTATCCCAATCCCTAACTTCAACCACTTTCTTAGTTTTGCTTTTCAACATTTCATTTATTGATTTAAGGTGTTTCATAAAATATATATTCAAAATTCAAATCCAGGTCGGCCTGGTCGGTAACGATCCGACTACCTCAAACTTATCAGGTTTGCGATCTACCATTTGATCTACAGGCCAATAATGATAAGTCCAAACCTCTTAATGGAGGACCTTCTTATCGTTAGGTTTTTTACTCCTAGAAATCCAATATAACCTTATTAACTTCATCAAGAACAAAAATAGTTGTGTTGGAATAAGACTCATCGCTTGGATGAGCCATTATAATATAATAACCTTCTAGTTGACACATAAACAATTTCTCTCCCTTTGCTGAATAAGATGATATGGTATAATCATAATAATCATCACAATTCGTATCTGTAAACAATCTCAAATTATCAGAATATTTATCCGATCCTATTCTCCAAGGAAGATCTCTTGTTTCGATAGGTGATCCACTATATCCCTCATATCCAATAAGATCCATTATATCCTTATGGATTCTTTTGGAATCTTTGATATGCTTCAAAATTTTTTCAATCATTTTGTAAATATAATTAATTTAATTTAACTAAACCATCATGAATTTCAATGTGGCAATTTGCACAAACCAAATCACATGCGGGTCCAATAGGGCACGATCCTATAATGTCTGATTAACAGTCAGAAGTGATGTCCGTTTTCACCATAGACCCAATTTTATTCGAACTAACAACATTTCATACTCAGGGGATGGTGACACACCACAGAAAAAACGTCACCATCCCCGAGCCTCTGCTTCATTAATAGAATTCGAATCTATACCTCCAAGTTCTTAACTTGGTGTGCCGCCGTAACACCTTAACGAATAGGATCCAAATCAAATCTACCAAAAATGACTTGGTTACATCCAAGAGATTGAGCATGTATATTAATTACTTGGTAGATAATTTGTTACACTCGCCACTCTTTGTACCCCCGGTAGGATTTGAACCCACGTTTGCAACTCCGCTACAGATAACCGCTTAGAAGGCGGAACTGGTTACGGGGGCATTTATATTACAAATATACTAATCTTTTCTGTAAAGGTGAAGATACATTGTATGTAAATTCTCTTTGCTTAAATTTTCCGATAAAGACTTATGATGTGGAAATTTCAATAGATAGTAATCAACAAATTTCTTCTTTGAATCCTTATCCCCACTCAAAACTTTCTTCCAAATTTCAAATATTTCCTCTTTTTTCATATCATTATATAGATAATTTCATTTAAGACATTATTAAAGTAGGACTCGAACCTACACGAGGGCCAAAGCGGTCAGTCCATTTCACAATGGGTTCAGGATTGATGGCCATTCCCTACTTTTTAAACCATACCACTTCGTCTACCAATTTCGACATTTAATAATGAATTAAATTTACTGTACCTTCGGTGAGACTTGAACTCACACCCTTTCGGACCAGATCCTAAATCTGGCGCGGCTGCCAATTACGCCACGAAGGCAAATTTCATAATTTATTTTGTGTACCTCAGACCGGACTCGAACCGGTATCGTTTACCACTAGGGTATTGGTCCCTCGAACCAATGTGTTTCGCCATTTCACCACTGAGGCATAAAAACCAATTAGAACAGACCTCACCTCCATCCATAGGGTCTTCCGTATCTTAAAACGGGCGGTCATCTTTTGGAAAACCGGCGCTCTAATTGGATTTACTATTTTCATAAAATCTTATCCATTTCCTTATAGCGTTATCACTAACATTGTACTTTCGACCAACAGCCGAATATCCAATTTTTTGTACCTCGTTCAATAAGTCCTCATACCTTGGTCTTTCGGATTTTCTTTGCGATTTCTTATCAACACATTTCTTACAAGAAATACTCCTATAATCCATTTCTGATCCACATTCACAAATACTTGTTTTTTTAGCTATATTTTTCCTAGCTCTTTTCTTTTTTACTTTAGGTTTTAGTAATAAAGAATACTCATCTATTTTATTTCTAATGGTTTTATAATTACCACCCTTAGGAACAATTCCTAATTTCAAACAAACCTCTCTGATAGAGAAGGAAGATTCTACTGACTTAATCAAATCCTCTTTGCTGTAGGCAAACAAACCATCATCATTCTTTTTTAATTTTTTAATGTTTCTTCCTCTAAAAGTATCTGTTTGAGAGTGACAATTTGGACAAAGAATTCTCAAATTCTCTAATCTATTATCATTATTGATTCCATTTATATGATCTATTTCTAGAGAAATAGGGCCATCCATCCACTTAGATATTCCACAACAAGAACAAAAATTGCCAAAGTATTCTAATATTGGCAATCTCAAACTCTTTATAGATGAATTTGAATTTTCACAAAATATATCAGATAAAGAATTTTTAGAACATCTAGTGTCAGTAAATATGTTTTTACCTTTATTCCAATTTTGATTGGTAATATAACATCCTAAAACCTTTGCTCTTTTTGATAAAGTGGAAAGTGATATATTTAATTTTTTCGAAGCTTGTAACATTGAAGATGAATTCATACAAATTTCCAATATTTCATTGTCTGATATTTCCATATTCTATATATATAGACTTAACTTCTCCCTTAACTTATTGTATCTAGGATGGGATTCGAACCCACACATTCTTCTTTTTGAGAGAAGCGCGTCTTACCGATTGCGCCACCTAGATAAATACTAACAATATTTCAATGAACTTTTTAACTTGTCTACTTGTCTAAAATCAAAAAACCCGACTCTCTTTTTCAGAAGGTCGGGTTGGTTTCCGTGTTCAGATGATTACTCTGAATCCAAAACATAACCCGAGCCTTTGGTTCTCACACAGAGTGTATTGACCATCAGGTTCAAATTAATATTTAAATTCCTCGTTTTCATTTTTGTATATATTATACTTTTTCTCTCCTTTTCGATTTTACCCAACAACTTGAATTTCTTCAGAGGATGAAGGGAATGATCTATATATTACAAATATAAAGAGAAGTTTTGATAGTTGCCAAATTTTGTCTCAAATATTTTCATCCTTGAATTACAAATATATAAATAGTGATAATAACGGAGTACTTCAAATTTAGAAACATTTTCAAGTCAAGAGCCTCCAAGCTCTTAGAAGATCTAAAGAAGGATGAAAACATCACTATAAATAAATTTATTAATTCTGGATTAAAAACAAGAGGACAAATACTTTATCCTACAAAGGAATTGAATTTAAAATAGAGATAGATACTATTGACAAATATATCTAGATATATGACAAAAATGATAAATCACCTATCCACTATTCCACAGATCCAAATAAGATTAAAAAATTAATTGAAAGATACTATACAGTACATTATGGTCTGAAAGACTTTACAAAAAATCTATCAAAGGAGTATTTACAAGACCTTCTAATAGATATATCCGACACAAATAGAATTGTAATTAGAGATGCTGTGCAAACACAGATAGATTACGAGACGTGTTTCGTCTATTATATCTATATCATATTAGATGAAAATGTCGCTAGAGACGAAGATAGAGATGATGATATAGATGGATCAAGCTTTTATAAATTAGATCCTCATCAAATACGGGATAAAAAAATTCCAGAATTCAAACACAGAATTCAATCAGAATTGAATGTTTCTATAAAGGTATCAAGTGCTCTCTATCATTGGAGACCAGCGATTGAAATGGTTGTGTATATGAAAAATATGACGAAATAAGAGAAATAATATCCCAATTTAAATTGTCGAAGAAAGAAAAGAAAGAGACTCTAAACGATATGAGTTGGTTGAGACTTCGATATGGGCATGATGAAAATTCAAGAAAATTAAAATATCTTCTAAATGAATTTCTTGTAGAGGGGATTATGTCCTGGAATGATTTTGTCTAATAATCCTTGGCCATCAAATCCGCATCAACAATATACTCCAACATTTTCGATATAGATCCCATTCTTCTCATTCCGTATTCTGATCCATATTCAATGTGAGATTCGGAGAAATAATGGATTCGAGTTCCATAGCTCTCTTCGTAGGATGAAAGAACACCAAAATAAACATACCCACCCTCCATTTTCTTCAAATTATTTCCTAAGAATTTAATCGATTCAACAATTTTTTCATCCAGCTCAAATCCATCTTCATCTTCATTCATACATAATCTTGAAACTATTTTAAAGTGGAATTGATTAGTTTCGTTATTAAATCCAGATGGATAAACCCCGTAGAGCTGACCAAAGTACTTAGTTGAAATTTCATATTGCTTCTCATTTGTTGACTGATTGTGTTCAAAAATAAATTCCAATTGTTCCTTATTGAAATCAAAAATACTTTTTGGAAATCCCTGCGCCTTTTCCTCCGCTCTTTGGGATTTGCGATCACGAAGAATCCCACCTATGAACTGAATTTGATCATCTAATTCCTTTCTCTCCAAAATCAAATCCTGCATTTTTTCTCTCAGCTCCTCGTCATCAAGATTGTGAAGAAAGTCAATACTCTCTTTTATAATCTGATTATCCGATCTAAAATGCCTCCTGGGATCAGAGTCAAAATCATCCGAATCTTCAAATTCTTCTGTGGCTTTAGCTTTTTTCTTGATCAGAGAAATTATTTTCTTTATAAGTCCCTTACTAACTTCTAATTTCTTATCCTCTAAATAAATTGAATAAGAATTCGAAGTAAATGGATCCTGAGAAATAAATAAGTAAATTTTAAATGTATATTTTTTAATCTCAAATTTCCAACTGTACCCATGTTCATCTGAACGGTATTCATAATTATTCAAAAAGATCTTTGGATCTTTAATCTGTTGAATCAATTCCTCAGCAATATCATCATCTTTTTTCTTGGAAAAGAAACTTTCTAAGTGTATCATTAATCTATATATTTCATTTTGTTATAAATAAAATTAATTTATTACTGTCATATCTTCCTATGCGGGTTATGCAATTAACGTAGGCTATTTCTTGAATCCTATTTGACATTATTTCCACATCATCTAAAAATCTCTTTCTGATGGTAAAAAAATCATTAGGACCACTTAAATCAAAATATATTCCAAGGTAGTCTTTTTCAACATTCATATGAAATTTCGAATTATGATTAAGAATCTCTGTAATGGCCATTAGATCCCGATTATAATACAAGTTTTGTCGATTGGATGGAAAATAAATTGTACCTGAAGTTCTTTCAGATGTGGGCTTAAAATCCGGCCCAAAAAATAAATAGTTTATAAATTTATTATCACGACGACCACCATGAAGAGAAGGCCGAATATCAAGAAGATCCCATTCTTCTTCTAAATCTCTAAAAATATCTCGAACTACCAATTCATCTTCGGGAGTAATTATCTCCTCACTCATCGATTCATTGAATTTCATAATTCGCATAGTCTATATATTACTATAGAAAAGAAAGTCAACTTCTATTTCAATATCTTATCGATCTTATGATCTCTATCGAATTTAATATGAGAGCTTGGAATAGATCGATATTCAATAGAATCATCATATCGACTTCTATAATCTCCAACCCCACATACATATTCAATTTCATTATTCTTGATATCAAGAATATAATCATATATAAAAGCCTTACCAAAATTTGTTAGAACTCGATCATCAATTTTGAATTTTGGATCATTTTTCGAAAGATTATTAGACTCTTGTATAAGAAGAAGAACACAAAACAAATTATACAATCCTCCAGATATATCAAATTCAATATCTCTATCCTTAATTGAGTATTGAATTTCCAAATTATTCCTAGGACTATCTATTCTATTAAGATATCCATAATAAATATATGGTTTTCCTCTAGGTATACGAGAATTAAAATAATCCATGAAATGATCCATATTCTCAACACATATAGAGTATCTAAAATTTTCTATTATAGGATCATAGACGGGATCCAATTCTGAATGATGCTTTCGACTCCAATTAGATGATAATCCATAGACCATGTCATTATGATTTGAAATCTTCTTCATGAATCTAATATTTCCCTTCAAATTTTGATCATAAATGCACATATATGATAATCCATGACCATAAAGAATAGAGTTAAATTCGTGGGAGAATCTTTCTACAGGAATCAATTTGAATATATATTTATAATATATATGATATGAGGTGGATAAAGTCCAGAAAGTCGTTCTTGAATAGACGTATAGATGAAGCTAAAATTAGAGACTTAGTCTTACCGAGACAAGCAAAAGAGATAGCTGCTAAATGGGGAGAGAAATATCTCGACTATGAAGAAACTACCCCAACAACTAAAATCAATCAGGGTAAATGGAAATTGGACGAAGAAGATAAGAATAAGCTTCTAGGAGCTTTCTTTAATGCTGATATGGGTAGATTATTCAAGGGATTAGAAGCCCTTCCTGATAAATTTGTTGATGTCTTATCAAAATCAGTAGACACGAATGTTCTATCAGACAAATACAAAGAAATATTCAAAAGCTTTAATCCACGAAGGCCATCTGTGGATCAGATTCTTTGCTTCTATGATAACATTTTCAGAAAGTTATCTGTAGGTGAAACAAAGGCAGATGAAGTAATATCAAGAGATGAAACCGGCAAGCCAATAAGAGATGAAGCAAATCAAATAGTTAAAATCAAGAAAGTTGCTGGTGATCCAATATTCTCAAAAAACATTGTCAATTTGGCAACATTTATAACAGAATATAATCTTTGCTTCCCAGAAGAAAAAGTATCCGACTCATTCACAAAAACACAAGATATCAATAACATAGTTAACATATCAAAGGGATTGTTTGAGCCTGAATATGAAGTTGGATATGAAATATTTGGCAAAGATGTTTTCCTCTCAATTCTTCACAATCCACGGGACATCCTGAATATCACCATAACAAAATTCTACTCTTCCTGTCAACACTTGTACACTGGAGCATATAGACAGCATGTTTTAACGAACGTATTCGATCCTAATACAATGCCGGCTTATTTTGTAGTGGATACCCCAATAACTTGGAAGGGGGACGTAATATCCGAAGTATTGCCAATATCAAGACTATTGATAAGAAGCATCGAGGGTTATAATGATAAAGAAGGTGATAAAAAAATATATTTTGATGTATCATATCCCGACAGATGTAGAAGAGTTATGTGGGAGCTTATTGAAAAGTACAGCAAAAATGCCCCAATGAATGATAAACTAGATAGATATGGTATTACCTATAATTGGTTTGCAAATTTAGATCCATCTGACGACCTCCCAATGCCATATATGGATACACTAGGTGTTGAAAAGGCAAATTATATAGGATCGAATATGAAAAATATACGATTAGATAATCAAGATTGGTCTAGAGTAAAGATGGCTCCAAATGCTCAAATTGAAAGTATTATAATAGAGACTCCAAATCTTCCAAAGAACTTCTTTGAGCTAAAGCTAAATCCAAAATGGATAAAGTTCAAATTCTTGAAATTAAATGATTTTACACAATTCAAAAATATAAATTCCAAATCAATAGGATTTGATAAATGCTCAATGGACCCAGCAATACTAAAGGACCTAGAATTCGAAAATTTACTATTCTCTGGATGTGATCTATCGGGAAAGTTAGACTTTGGAAAAGAAATAAATGATCTAAAAATCATCTACTCTATTGACAAATCAACAAATCTAAAAGATTTTATAGGATCGACAAAATTCAAATCACTAGAAATATCTAACGATCTTGTGTCTTTTAATAAAGAATATCTGAAAGATCTTAAAAAGAATCAAATTGAAATAAAAATAGTCGGCCCAAATTTATGATACATCTAATTCCATTTTTTGAAAAATTCGAATCTCAAAAACTATCAGGTGTGATAAATTACATATCAAAGGCCCATAGAAAAAGATTTCTAGATGATCTTAAAGAAATATGTGGTGTTCTGGACTATCCAATATCAAATCTATCAGACGATAAATTTGAATATCTAAGATTCAGAGATGCGTATAATTTACAAGATCCAGAAAAGAGAGATGATAATCAGAAAAAATGCCAAATTTGCAATGGATCTGGAAAAATGAAAAAGCCATGGGGTAAGGAGGGACAAAGGGGATTTCACTATCGAGATATTACATGCAAAGATTGCGATGGAACAGGAATAAGGAAAGAAACATCAAAATCCGAACCGCCACCAGTGTATTTAAAGTTTTGGTTTAATACAAACGGGGACTATCTAGGAATAACTAAATATACACATAAAAAACCAACAGTTATTGTTGATAAATCCAAGAAAAGGAAAGCAAAAAAGGTTGAAAAGTGGAATAAAGTAGGTCCGGTAAGCTATCTAGAAATAAAAAACCGAGAGAAGATGTATATCAATCTATTAGAAGACCCATATGCAAGAGATGGTGGTGTCTGGACGGTAGCAACAATGTGGATCGACTACGGCGATGGAGAGAGATTTGCTATTCATGATAATGATGAAAGACAAGGAGATTTCCCAGAAACTGAAGGATGGGAAGAATATGGGGGATGTTCTTGGGTGTTGGGGGATGGATATCATGATGATATGGTATATCGATTGGTTCCGAAAACCGACGATGAGAAAACGCCGCCACCAGATCCAGACTTCTTCAATGTGTCAACCGATGCAACACTAACATCAAAAGGAATTGCAAAAGAATTAATAAAAGAAGCTGAGTTTGCCCTCGTTCTAAATCTAGAATCTCTAAAATCATCTGAGTACTCAAAAGTATCGGGAATGAAAAAATCTAGACTAGATGCAAGATCCGGATCCCTGTCATCAAAAAAAGAGGAAGAGATCAGGACAGAAAACATAAACAGATACATATCAAATCTATCATCCTATGACCCAAAGGGGGACCTAAATCAAATAAAATCGATAATACCAAGATTTTTTGGATGGAATCATCCAACATTCTTTTTATACTATGGAATAAACGTAGAGAACCTTATAACGGTAATACATAGACTATTTCAGATTCATAGAGGTGAATCAATAGAATCGGTTATAAAAAGCATAAAGGATAAAATA
>Ga0116188_1004359_pt1 | contig 10096 bp, 9 predicted proteins | sample AD_JPNTR2_MetaG_FD_89807 | JGI IMG/M metagenome (GOLD analysis project Ga0116188, IMG submission 89807) | Active sludge microbial communities of municipal wastewater-treating anaerobic digesters from Japan - AD_JPNTR2_MetaG | ecosystem: Engineered > Bioreactor > Anaerobic > Digestate | place...
AAACCAGCCTTTGTTCCATCAGCGTCTATGCTATTTAAAACAATCTCTCCCGCGCCAAGAGAGACTGCCTTTTTTGCCCATTCAATTGCGTCAAGACCTGTTGGTTTTCTGCCGCCATAAGAAAACACCTCCCATTTGTTTGGCGATACCTTTTTTACATCCATTGAAACTACGATACATTGGCTGCCAAACTTTTCCGCTCCGGCGCGGATTAAATCCGGATTTGATATTGCCGCGGTATTAATACTGACCTTGTCGGCGCCGGCTTTCAACATAAGATTCATATCCTCCACAGTGCGGATTCCACCGCCTACGGTAAGTGGCATAAAACAATGACTTGCAGTCCTTTCAATAACATTTACCATTGTTGCCCTGCCCTGCGCGCTTGCGGTAATGTCGAAAAACACCATCTCATCTGCGCCCTGTTCGTTGTATCTTATTGCAAGTTCAACAGGGTCGCCTACATTCCGCAGTTCACCAGCCTCAGCGCGACCAAATTTGACCCCGCGAGTTACCTTTCCATCGTGCACATCAAGGCACGGAATTACACGTTTCGCCAACATACCTATTATATAATCAACACTATTACTCTGTTAATTTATCACGATTTTATTTGCGTGAATAAAGATAATTTAAATAATAATCATTGATTATATTAAAAACAGCCATATAAAATTGAAATATGAATTCACCAAAAACAGATTCAGGCAATGAAAAGACTACTCGTCGTTCATTTTTAAAAACCACTACTGCCGCTATTTCTACAATGGCTGTTGTAGGACTGGACGTTGAACGGTTCGCCAATGCCGCTGGAAACGATATTATAAGAGTTGGTATGATTGGCTGTGGGGGAAGAAATGCTGGCGCAGGGGTTCAGGCGTTAAAGGCAGATTCCGGCGCCAGACTTGTTGCAATGTGCGATATATTTATGGATAGGGTAAAGGCAAAAAGGGAGGAGATAAAAAAACAATGCCCTGAACAGGTTATTGTGGATGATGACCATTGTTTTGTGGGACTTGAATCGTATAAAAGGGTGATTGAAAGTTCGGACGTCGTGTTAATTGCTAATGCGGCAAAATTCCATCCATTGCATTTATTGACTGCTGTTGAGGCTGGCAAACATGTGTTTGTTGAAAAACCGCACGGAATTGACCCAGCAGGGCTGAAAATGACCGCAAAAGCCTGTGAACTTGCGAAAGAAAAGAAACTATCCGTGCTTTCTGGTTTACATAGTCGCCATCACCCCGGATATATTGAGACGGTAGAAAAGATTCATGAAGGCGCAATCGGCGACATTGTAACGATTGAAGAGAAGTTTTTGCGCTCGCCTTATGGAATCATTCCCAGAAATCCAGCATTAACAGAATTACAATGGCAACTTAGCACTCAATACCATTTTGTCTGGCTATCAGGTGACGATGTAGTTCAATCGCTTGTCCATAACATTGACAGAGCTACCTGGGTTCTAAATGGATTAACGCCGACAAGATGTTATGGAATGGGTGGCCGTTCTTCAATGGTTGAACAGATTTATGGCAATGTTTTTGACCATCACGCAGTAATTTATGAATATCAAAACGGCATAAAAATGTTTGCATTTTGCAGGACAACTACCGGTTGCTATGACGAATATTCAAGTATTATTCACGGGACAAAAGGAAAGGCATCAATAATGTCCTGCCGAATATGGGGCGAGACGAACTGGCGTTCTCAAGCAAATGGCGACCCATACCAGATTGAGCATAATAAATTATTTGCGGCAATAAGGTCGGGCAATCCTATTAATTGTGGCGATTATATGGTTCGCAGCACAATGATTGGTGTGATGGGGCAAATTTCTTGCTATACAGGAAAAGAAATAAGCTGGGACCAAATCAATAAATCGGACTTTTATTATCCGCCGAAACCAGAGGAATGCCGCGACGATATGGAACCGCCTGTTAAACCCGGTCCTGATGGTTCTTATCCCGTATATATTCCAGGTAAAACGAAGTTGATTTAAAGATTTATTACGGGGCAAAGAATTTTTGAATTTCTTTGATGACATCAATAAATCGGTCAATTTCTTCCGTAGTATTATAAAAATAGAAACTCGCCCGCGCAGTTGATTCGACGCCAAGTTTTTTCATAAGCGGCTGCGTGCAGTGATGTCCACCTCTTAAAGCAACGCCAAATTGGTCTGCAACAGTGACAACATCGTGGGCATGAACATCTTTCAATGCAAAACTCACAAGTCCACCGCGATTTGTAGGAGGACCAAAGATGCGAATCTCGGGAATTTCTTTTAATCTGTCGTATGCATATTGAGCAAGGGTTTTATCGTGTTCAAAGATGCGGTTGCGTCCAATTGAATCAAGATAATCCATTGCTGAATGTAAACCAATTGGACCGGATATATCCGGCGTTCCAGCCTCAAAACGATGTGGCGGTTTTTTATATGTGGTTTTGTAATAATCAACGTTCAAAATCATTTCACCACCGCTTTGATATGGCGGCATTGTTTCAAGGATTTTATACTTGCCATATAAGACACCAATCCCAGTTGGACCGCAAATCTTATGACCGGAAAAGGCGAGGAAATCGCAATCAATTTCACTCACATCAATCGGACAATGTCCCGCGCTTTGGGCAGCGTCAACAAGGGTTACGATGCCGAGTGTTTTAGCCTTATGGCAAAGATCTTTTACGGGATTTATAGTCCCAAGTGAGTTCGATATATGGACTAATGAGAAAATTTTGACTTGTGGAGTTAATAGCCGTTCAAACGCCTCTAAATCAAGGTAGCCATCATCACCGGTAATTGGGACATAGACAATTTCAGCGCCGGTTCGCTCGGCTACAATTTGCCAGGGGACTATATTGCTATGATGTTCCATCTCGGTTAATAAGATTTTATCTCCCGATTTTAAATTTTTTAATCCCCACGAATTGGCAACAAGATTAATGCTTTCAGTAGTTCCACGAGTGAAAATTATCTCGTCCGATGATTTAGCGTTTATAAAACTTGCAACTCGTTCACGGGCTTTTTCAAACGCTACTGTTGCGCGGTTGCTCAAGGTATGGATGCCGCGGTGGACATTTGCGTTGTCGTTCAGATAATAATTTCTGATGGCTTCTATGACTTGAATTGGTTTTTGACTTGTTGCAGCATTATCAAAGTAAATCAATCTATTACCGTTAACGGTTTGGTTCAAGATGGGGAAATCTTTTCGGATGGCTGCGAAATCAAATGATGTTTGAGTGTCATTTGCTTCATTTTGCTGGCGCAAAATTTTCTTTTGTTCTTCAAGATTTTTATATGAGGTATCCATCTTAAAATATTATAGAAAGCCGAGCTGCAATTTTGCCGATTCGGACATCATTTCCTGGCTCCAAGGCGGTTCCCAGACGAGTTCGACATTTGCTTCGTTCACACCGTCAATCGCGATAAGTTTGTTTTGAGCATCCTGGGCAATCATCGGTCCCATTGCGCAGCCGGGTGCTGTAAGCGTCATTTTAACATTAACTTTAAAACCGCCATCTTTTAGCGGTTCGACTTTACAGTCGTAAACCAATCCGAGCTCAACAATATTGACCGGGATTTCTGGGTCGTAGCAATTTTTTAAAGCCTCCCAGACTTTTTTCTCAATTTCTTCTTGTGTAAATTGTTGACTTTGCGTAGTGGTTGTTTTCTCAGGGGATTTTTCTTGAAGTGGTTCTCCGATTGCATCGGCATTTTTCCCATCTATCATAAACATATTCCCCTGAACAATAACGGTATAATTGTTCCCTAACTTCTGAAAAATATTTGCTTCTTCTCCTTTCGCAAGAGCAACCTTTTCGCCTGTGGGAACTCTTATCGCTTCCACATCTCTTAAAAGAACAACATTTTTATTTTCTGACATAAACCGGTTTAAGTATGGTCATTTTCTGTTGTTACCGTTTGAGCCTTGCCCTCTATCGCAGACATAAGAGCATGCCAGGGTAATATTGCGCATTTTACCCGCGATGGAAATTTGTGAACCCCGGCAAAGACAGCGAGTTTGCCTATGTTTTCATCGGTATTTCCGGTGGTTACCATTTTGTGAACTTTATCAAATAGTTCACGCGCCTCTTTTGTGGTTTTGCCTTTTAAAGCCTCTGTAAGGAGCGAGGCAGATGCCTTAGAAATACAGCAACCTGAGCCAACAAAACTAATGTCAAGAATGATGTCGTCTTTTGTTGAAATGTACAGTGTTAACTGGTCTCCGCAAAGCGGATTGTGTCCCTGAGCAGAACAAGTGGGATTCCCAAGTGAACGGAAATTCCTCGGGTGTTTACAGTGGTCAAGTATCACCTGTTGATACAAATCTGCCAGTTCATCAATCATATTATTAATTTAACAGAAATGGTTAAAACAGCCAATTTCATTTGAATTTTCTATGATAAAAGTCAAAGCGCTTTAAATATTTGCAAAATGACTGCTAAGCCAATCAGCCACAATCTTTTCAAGTTCTTCGCGGCATTCTTGATTGTTAATATGGTCAAGAATTACAGACGCAAAAGCCCAAATCAACATCCGTCGCGCATCATTGATGTTAATTCCACGAGAACGGAGATAAAAAATTGCATTCTGGTCAAGCCTTCCGACTGTGGCGCCGTGGGTGCATTTTACATCGTCTGCATAAATTTCTAATTGCGGTTTGGAATTAATCACAGCGTCATCGGATAATAAAAGATTTTTATTTGTCTGTTTAGCATCGGTTTTTATTGCATTCGGATAGACATAAATTCTGCCATTAAATACACCTCGGGCTTTATCAGATAAAATGCCGTTAAAATATTCATAACTTACGCAGCGTGGTTTAATGTGTTCAACAACCAGATGGTGGTCGTTAAGTTGAGAATCAGATGCCATATAGATGCCGCCAAATACAGATTCTATGCCCTCGCCGTTAAGCCGTGATTTAATTGTGTGTCTTGAAATCTTGCCACCTAAAGCGATTGAAAACGATGAGAGTTGAACAGATTCTCCGGAACATGATTGAGTTGTTGCGATATTGTATGAATTTTGATTCTCTGTCTGACAGCGAATATGTTCAACAACAGCGCCATTATTTGCTATAATTCTTGTAAAGGCATTTGTAAATGTGGCTTCAGAAGAATAACTTGAATAGGTCTCAAACAAAATTAAGTTTGACTGTTTGCCGACGCTAATTATATGTTGCGGAACAGACATAATAGATGAATCAGCGCTAAGCGATATGTTTACAATATGCACTGGTTTTGAAAGTTTAATATTCGGCGGGATTAATATTAATGCGCCGTCCATAGACAATGCCATATTGAGGGCGCAAAAGGCATCGTTCAAAGCCAGTCCGGATTCGTCGTAAATCTTTTTTAATGTGTCTGAATCGCCTTTTACAAAGTTTTCAATGCTACCAATGAAACCTAATTCTTCGGTTATCATTGAAAGTTCCGGAATATAGAAGCCATTTACAAATACAAGACGGTTAGACTTGATATTTAGAAATGGGACATTTTTCAGTATATCCTCTGGTAAATTTTGAACCGATTGTTTGGTAGCAATTTTCCAGTGAGTTTTTTCAACTGGAGAAATGTTAGTGAAACGCCAATCTTCGTCATCTTGAGCGGGAAATCCTATATCATTAAATTGTTCTAAAGCTCGTAGTTTTAAATTGAAAAGCCATTCCGGATACGACGACTCAAGTGGTTCAATCGCTTTCTTAAAATGTTCATTAAAGTGATTTAAATCTTTTACTTTTGTTTGAACCAGAACCTTGTTCATTCTTAGCCCTTCCCGTTAGTTAACCAATCGTAGCCGCGCTCTTCAAGTTCAAGCGCCAATTCTTTTCCGCCAGATTTGATAATTTGACCATTAGCAAGAACGTGAACAAAATCCGGCACAATGTAGTTTAAAAGCCGCTGGTAGTGAGTAATCACAAGTTGAGCCTTATCCGGTTTGCGCATCTGATTTATCCCATCAGAAACAATTCGCAAGGCATCAATATCAAGCCCAGAATCAGTTTCATCAAGGATAGCAAGCGTTGGTTCAAGAATTATCATTTGAAATATTTCGTTTTTCTTTTTTTCGCCGCCTGAAAATCCTTCGTTTACTGAACGTTTTAAAAAGTCTTCTGGCAATTCAAGCAATTTCATTTTTTCTTTTGCGAGGTTTAGAAACTCAATAGCGTCCAGTTCTGACATGCCGCGATATTTGCGAACCTCATTAAGGGCAGACTTCAGAAAATAAGCACAATTTACACCCGGTATTTCCACTGGGTATTGAAATGCGAGAAAGATGCCTTCCTTTGCCCTTTCTTCTGGTGTCATTTCAAATAGGTTTTTACCCATATAAATGACCTCGCCTTCGGTTACCTCATATTCCGGCTTGCCAGCAAGCACAGCCGACAATGTGCTTTTGCCGCTGCCGTTCGGTCCCATTATCGCGTGAACTTCACCGGCTTTAATTGTAAGATTCAAGCCTTTCAATATCTTTTTGCCTTCAATCCCTGCATGAAGGTTTTTTATTTCAAGTATTGTTTGTCTGTTATTCATTTAAATGATTAATGTTAAAATCAGCCCACGCTGCCTTCAAGACTAACCCCGAGCAATTTTTGAGCTTCTACGGCAAATTCCATCGGAAGTTCCCTGAAAACTTCTTTGCAAAATCCATTCACAATCATATTAATTGCATCCTGAGTGGAAACACCGCGTTGATTGCAATAAAATATTTGGTCTTCTCCAATTTTTGAAGTCGTGGCTTCGTGTTCAACATTTGCGGTAGGTGTTTTGACTTCTATATAAGGAAACGTATGAGCGCCGCATTTATTGCCGATTAACAGAGAATCGCATTGTGAAAAATTTCGGGCATTGATAGCTGACTTTGCGACCTTTACAAGACCGCGATAACTGTTTTGTCCGTGCCCAGCAGAGATTCCCTTTGAAACAATGGTGCTCCGTGTGTTTTTGCCGATGTGAATCATTTTTGTTCCGGTATCAGCCTGCTGATAATTGTTTGTTACAGCCACAGAATAAAATTCACCAATTGAATTATCGCCCTGCAAAATCACGCTCGGATATTTCCAGGTAATCGCAGAACCGGTTTCGACTTGCGTCCAGGAAATTTTTGAATTCTTTTTGCATATTCCCCGTTTTGTCACAAAGTTATAGATGCCGCCTCGTCCTAACTCATCTCCGGGATACCAGTTCTGGACTGTTGAATATTTTATTTCTGCATTTTCAAGCGCAACAAGTTCTACCACAGCGGCGTGTAGTTGGTTTTCGTCCCGCATTGGCGCGGTGCAGCCTTCAAGATAACTGACATACGCCCCTTCATCGGCAATTATTAATGTTCGCTCAAACTGACCGGTGCTTGATGCGTTAATCCTAAAATAGGTGGAAAGTTCCATCGGACACCTTACCCCTTTTGGTATATAGCAAAACGAACCATCACTAAAGACAGCAGAATTAAGGGCGGCATAAAAATTGTCTGCATAAGGGACTACACTACCAAGATATTTTTTCACCAGTTCCGGATGTTTTTGCACTGCTTCGGAAAATGCGCAAAAGATGATTCCTTTTTCGGCAAGTTTTTCTTTGAATGTGGTTGCGACAGAAACGCTGTCGAACACCGCATCCACGGCAACGCCGGCAAGCCGCTCCTGTTCTTTCAAAGGAATACCAAGTTTTTCATAAGTCTCAAGTAATTTAGGATCGACTTCATCAAGGCTTTTTGGTCCTTCTTTCCGCGATTTAGGCGCTGCGTAATAGACGATGCTTTGAAAATCAATCGGTTGATATTTTACCTTAGCCCAGGTCGGAATTTTCATTGTAATCCATTGCCTGTACGATTTTAGACGCCATTCTAAGAGCCATTCCGGTTCCTGCTTTTTATGCGAAATCAGCCTGATAATATCTTCATTAAGACCGGGCGGAACGGTTTCGGTTTCGACGTCGGTGTAAAAACCGTATCTATATTCCTTTTTTACCAGGCTCTCAATTATGTCGTTCTGGTCGCTCATTTTTATTCTTTAAATCTTGCAATCCGGACAGGTGCCATGAATTGCAATTTCAAAATTATGGATTTTAAAACCTCGCGGGATTTTAATCCGCATATTTTCAAATTTTTCAAGATTGTCGCCATCTAAATCAAAGACGGCGCCGCATACTTTACATACAAAATGCGCATGATCGCACAAATTAGCGCAATATCTGGTTGCATTTTTGTCAATCTTAACCTGTTTAACAAGGCCGCATTTTACAAGAGCATCAAGGCAATTGTAAACTGTAGCCATTGATATATCTGGTTGTTTTTTTCTTGCTCTAAAAAATAAATCTTCGGCGGTTGGATGGTCTAATTTTTCAAGTAAAGTGTTATAGACAAGTTTTCTCTGACGGGTTAGTTTCATCCCGCTATTTTTCAGACTTTCATTCAGTCGGCTCTTTTTATTTTGTTTTTCCGCCGTTCGCATTGCGGTAAAATTTACTCACATTTTGCCATCTGTCAAATTAGAATTATTCTAAATACAAAATAAAATTGTGAGAGTGAATGCGATAGTTAAAGCATTAATGGTGTTCCCGTATTTTTTCTGTTATTTCAAGCGCAAGTTCAAGGGATTGTAAAGCGACTTCACCACTAACGATTGGATTTTGTTTCGCTTTAACGCATTCTACAAAGTGGAGTAATTCAAGTTTGAGTGGTTCGTCTTTTTCAATTGGAACAGGTTCGCGAACAATTTTTTTGCCGGCAAACTGGCTTACAATTGTCTGGGTTTTAGAAGTTAATACCTTTTTAAAAAAAGAAGATTCTGTCTCGTCTTTGCTAGCTAATCTATATAAAAAGCCTTCCTGGGCGCGGTAATCAAGAGATACATAACAAGGCGCTTCACCGCCGCTAAACACTCGTATTTTACGCATTTTTTCAGGGCTGATTCTGCTTGCGGTTAAATTAGCGATACATCCATTTTTGAAACGAATTCTCACATTGGCAATATCTTCCGATTTACTAAGGACAGATATGCCAACAGCGTCAAAACTTTCTATCTTTGAATTTACAAATGCAATGACCACATCAAGGTCGTGAATCATCAAATCAAGAACGACGCCAATGTCGGTGCTTCTTTCTGGAAAAGGTGAGAGCCTATGGGCTTCTATAAAGCGAGGATTTTTTACATTATTTTGCAAAAAAGAATAGACCGGATTAAATCTCTCAATGTGTCCAACTTGCAATACGCAGCCATTTTCTTTTGCAATCTGAACCATCTCGGTTGCCTTGTCGGCGCTATCTGTCATAGGTTTTTCTACGAATATATGGCGTCGGTTTCGGAGTAGTTGCATCGCTATTTCGTAGTGTGTAACCGTGGGTGTTACAATGCTCATTGCATCGCACTCTTGCGCGGCTTCATCGAGAGAATTAAAGATTTTGACCTTGTAAGTATCCGCAATTTTTTGAGCAAGCGAGCGGTTTATATCGTAAACGCCTATAAAGTTAACTTTCTGCAAAGAGGCTAACTCCGAATAAATGCGCGAATGCACTTTGCCAAGAGCACCAGTGCCTATTACTCCGACTTTTGGTATTATCGAACGTTCATCATTCATAAATACGGTTCTCTATTGAAACACTTTAAGAGATTAAAAAGAAGTTTTAATTGCTGTTACATCCACCCATGAATTTTGTAAGTCGCCATACCAAATATTTCATGGATAAAGATTGAAAGTTTGACGAATCCTTGATAACGCGGGACAAGTGTATAAGAAACCGGGGTTTCAATACTCAAAGAAGTTTGAAAATCACAAGGGACGCAAACAATGTTTAGTCCAGCCTTTTTGAATGTGGCTGCGGTTCTCGGCATATGATAGGCAGAGGTAACAACAAGTATCTGTTGCCAGCCGTTTGTCTTTGCGAGGTTTGCAACCCTAAGCGCTTCATCGTGAGTGTTATCGGTAGCGCCTAAACTGTAAATCGGCACATCAACAAGTTTCCAATCGGTAAGCCATTGTTTAACCATATCAGGTTCAACTATTAATACGCCTTTAAATTGGTAACCTGAACCACCAATAACCAGATTTTTTGCGCGACCTCTTTTAACCAATTCAACTGCCATAGAAATACGGT
>Ga0116188_1004360_pt1 | contig 10095 bp, 9 predicted proteins | sample AD_JPNTR2_MetaG_FD_89807 | JGI IMG/M metagenome (GOLD analysis project Ga0116188, IMG submission 89807) | Active sludge microbial communities of municipal wastewater-treating anaerobic digesters from Japan - AD_JPNTR2_MetaG | ecosystem: Engineered > Bioreactor > Anaerobic > Digestate | place...
ATTTGGGCTGTCACTTGGTTAAGAATCTGCAGAAAATCTGTATTCACGGCATCGCCGGCTTTTTCAAAAATTGCGTGGCGTGCACTTTCATCGGGTGCCTGCAGGAGCGTCTCGATCAGCTGGATATAGCGCCCAGATTGACTGGAAGCTTGTAAAATGGCAATGATAACCGCCAACTTCCGAAGCTTTTCCTCGTCATTAGCTTTCTCAGCTTGGTCAACGGCGTGGTTGAGCACGTCTACAAAAGCCTGATCCATTTGCGGGAGGGCTTGTTGGGCAGCTTGTTCTATGTTCTCAGCCTGAAGCAGTTCATCGAGCAGCGCTTGGGCTGCTTCTGCGTCCGCTTTACGCGCTTGATCCACCTCATCGATGAGCTTGAGCAGATTATCGCGCAGGGCGACCAACTTGGGGCGTTCTTCCACTGTGGCTTGCTCAATGCGATCGGAAAGCAGGGTGAAGAATGAGTAATCTAAGCCGTCGCGTACGAGGGTTACCAGCGCGGTCAGCCGCACGTCCGAATCTGCTGATTTGATCAACAAATCGAGTAAAGAATCTCGTGTAATCCCGCCCTTTTGGCTCAACTCCTGCAAGCTTTGGATTGCTGCTTGGGTCTCTTGAGCTTCCTCGGCGAGCTTTCTACCATACGTAGAATGCTCAAGCATGGCACGTTGCAGCCCAACCAATATCTGCGCCCCTTGTTGATCTCCGCCGGCTGCAGAAGCCTCTGCTAAGCGTGAGATGAGGACAAATAGCTCCTCATCGATTTTTTCGTCATTCTGCTTAATAATTTCTGGCAGTGCATCTTGTGAAGCCGCCGCCATGTCTTGGATCAGGCGAAGTTTTTCTTGCTGTGCTTTCATCATTTCTGGCGTAATGCCATCCGCCTTGAGGATGGTTTCGAAGAGGTGCTGTTGGGTAAGCATGGTTTGCGGCTGGAAGAGGTAAGCTTTACGCTTAGCCGGCTGGAGATCATCCACCACTTTTTTGATAAGCGGACCGATGATTTTTTCTTGCTCAGGCACGGGCGTGTTTAGCTCCGGTGGATAGTAGGTGAGCAGCAGCTCTTTTTCCGGGTCGTGATAGACAATCGGAGTAGGGTAAATGCCTTCATAGTGGCAGACTGGGCAGGAAATAAAGTTGGCTGCCCCAGAAAGCAGTTTATCTTTTGCCTGGGGATCCGTGTTCATATCAAACAGCCGGGTAATATCCACCACGATGGGTGTGCGGCAGCGAGGGCAAGGTACAGTTGTTTTAGCCATAAAATCTCTTTCTCAAATAAGGTTCAAGGCTTAGGATTATACCCTATGGAAGGGATATCTCAAGATTTGTATCGATAGGGTATTGAAAAAGGAAAAAGATAATACTTTCTCAACCTATTTTTATTATTACTGAATAAAATTATAACGCATTTTCCAACTTCTGTTTTCAAATTAAAACTGTCCTTCCGAATGCCGGTGAGGGGAAATTGCTTCAAGATGAGAGCAGATAAAAATTATTTATCTTAAAGAATCTTGATCTGATCGGTTAACAAAAGTTTTTCATCACATTCCATAATATACTATGGTAAGGTTTTATTTCTAAGGTATAATATTAAAAGTACGTGCATAATATTCAAAACAATCGGATATCTTTGTTTTTATGCTGCCGTCAATATGTAATTATGTAGTGGGACATGGAACCAAGCTTTGTTGTTGGTACTAACAGCCACATCAATCCTTAATTCGTGGGTTGATGACGTAATAAATTATAAAGTCAAGAGTATTTATGACAAGAATAGAAATACCAGATAGTGCTATTGAGCTTGTAGCGAAGCATATCAACACTAGAAATAATAAAAATTACGGCATTCCAGTTATAGGAAACGATGACAATATTGAAACCCCCCAAATTTTCGAGATTATCCCCTTTGACCAAATTGATAATTCGGAAGCACGTTTTTATGCAATAGATGGCAGCTACAACAGTGAACAGTTTTACAATGGTTTATCCATTGGCGTGTATTCCGCTGGTTATATTTGCTTTCATAAAGGAAAGCAAATCAGAATGAACAATTTGGATGATCCAGTTATTCTTGGACAGGCTTATTATCCTGAGAATATCTTGATAACAAATGAAGCCCATCTTTTTGCTATCTATGATGAATTATTAGAATTGCTTCCAGTAAAAAGGCTCTTATCTTTTTGGGCTGATTCGCCGGAAAACATTTTTGCGTATGAAAAAGATAAAGTTTGTATAAATCTATCAACACTTTTATCTTTCTGCCAAGAAGTGCTGGAAATTGCTTTAGTTCTTGAAATTGCCGAACTCAAAGATACTCGCCCTGGAGATTTTATACTTCGCGATGGCACTTTACGATCAATGCAAATAAAACAATCATATTTGGTTAAGTTAGGGAAGTACTTGCACGAGAAGGGTGTTAGATTGGTTGCGATTACAAAGCAATCACCAATAAAGATGGAATTGGCATACACCTTCAAGCAAATTGATGCCTATTTACAAGATCAATTGAAACCAACCTATCCTTTTGTTGAGAAAGACCCTAAACGCAAAAAGCTATGTTGTTGGTTTGAAGTTCCTGAATCCATTTTGTTAGCTGCTTATCAGCCATCTGGAAACGACCGTACTCCAATGTTTATAAAAAAGGGTATAAGAGGTGGAAGAGGATTTGGGCTTTTTTTTGCAGCCCGGCTAGATTATGTTGAAAAATTACAAAATTACGACTGGATTATTTTGGATTTGAATATTTTTGATGCAATACCAGACATTGAAAAGGGGCTTTTTAGCAGGGATAAAGACACTTTGGTATCAATTTTTAAAGAGTTGACGCGGTTAACACAAGAACACTATATTTTGGGTTATCCATATCCACTGGCAGAAGTTCATAATTTTATCTCTCTCAAGAAGAATTTCAAAGAAGAAATCATTGCCCGTTTGAAATACTCATTGTATAAAGATCAGCGAATGGACAACGTTGATATTGAGAATCTGTTTTTGGATATGCACGACCGATTTTAGGAGTTAATTACTATGACTAACAAAGTTGACTTTGGTGTTTTGTATGGTCAGAAAACCACAGAAGACGCCTTATTGATTTATTCATCTTACGAGGATGCAAAAGCAAGTCCACAAACGGGCGATTTTATTGTCTTGACACCAAAAGATGAGAATAATACAAAATACCTTGCGAGAGTTGAAGCAGAAATTTATGATGAGGACCCAATCTTCAAATCTCAAGATAAGACTCTGATTGCAGTTCATTACGCGAGGATCGCTGAACGTGAACTTTCTGAACGCGACAAGCAGAAAATGTTTAGCTATACCTATAAGGTGAGAATTCTTGGCACTTTCACTGATACGGGAACAGCGATTTCGTTTACTACCGCTGTTAGAAAACTCCCTGTAGTATCCTATATTGCCCGCTACCTAAATAAGCGGGAGATTGAATCTATTCTTAATCGTGAAAATGAGAATGGAGTTGCGATAGGATATCTTTGTGTAGGTGAAACGGTTTTTACAGATAAAGGCAAGATTCTGTTTAATATTGATAAGTTGCGAAACAAACGCACTATGATTTTTGCTCAATCGGGTTTTGGTAAAACCAATCTTGTAAAAGTGCTTCTGTATCATATGACAGATAACAATTCCTATGGGAAACTGGTTTTCGACTTGAACGGAGAATACTTTTTACGAGGCACATCCACATATGGATTGGGTGATATAGACGATGACAGTATCAAAAATAACGTAGTGGTTTATTCCGATAAAGAATTACCACCTGAATATGAAAACACTGGCCGGTTTACCTTCGGGGGCAAAGTGCTTCTGAATATGCACAAGCATCTTACAGTGGGAGATATTCTTAATTTTAGTGCCGGATTTTCGGAAGTGATGAAATCGTTTTTGCTATATCTCGATGAAGAAGGTGTAGAGGATTTCATAGAAAATATTGATAACTATGTTGATCATCCAGAACAATTGCATCAAAATTATCCTGATTTCTTCGGACAAATGAAACAGGGTAAAGAAGATGTAAGTGCACGAAAGACCATTATGGCAATTAGAAAACGCATCAGACACTTAATTGACGAAGGAAAGGGGTTGCATTCTAGTACATCAGAAATGGTTGATAATGTTTTCAAATATCTAATACAAGGCAAAACAGTGATTATTGATCTATCACTCAAAGATAATTTGGACGCCAGTATTATTTCAACCATCCTCGTTCGGAAGCTTTTTGAAAACAACAAAACAGAATTTACCTCCGGTAATGCCAAGGGTGTAATTAATACGGTAATTTTTGTAGAGGAAGCCCAAAATGTTTTATCCGAAGAATTTGTTAAATCGAATGCTAACCCTTTTGTCAGAGTGGCGAAAGAAGGTAGGAAATTCGGGCTTGGTTTAGTGGCAATCACTCAACGCCCATCTGCCATTTCAGAGGAAATCAGAACTCAAGCAGAGAACTTTTTCGCGTTTCATATGGGTAATTCTGATGATATCAAAGCCCTTATCAAGTCAAATACCAATTATGATGGTGTAATTGCCAACTTCATCCAACGTGAAAACATCCCTGGCAATTTATATATGGTATCTTCAGACCAAGCATTTGCCTTACCTGTTCGCGTGAATGAATTTGAGCCTTTAATTGAGAATAAGGTCTATCCACAATCCAGGTTTAAAAAATAATCAATGTTGGATATCCAATACAGTCCTAATAGCATTATCCAACGTTTTGTTTTTGAACAAAATGATGATTATTTGATTCAGGCTAATTCACCTGAAGAAAAGGTTATTTTATTAATCCTTCGTGACTTATTACGGCTTGGATGGGAAGTTAATTTCAAGACTAATAGAATTGCTATCAATCCTCCACAATCTTACGACAAACAGGTAATTAAGTGTTCGATGGAGATTAAACGCCAAGAAGCTATAGCCAAAAAGCGGGTTTGGATTGATAAACACATTGAACTTGCCAGAAACAATTTGGCGGATGGTGATGAAGTATGGCAATCAGAAATAAATCCGATTATCGAAGTTTGCCAAACACAATCCCAATTCGATATTTTTCGAATATTTCGATATTACTGGTCATCACCTTATAGTGAATATGTTGGGCGCAGGCTAAAATTATTAATTCGCGATAGTGCTTTACCTAATAAACCAATTATTGGTATAGCTGCTCTAGGTAGTTCGATTGTTCACATGCCAGACAGAGATAAGTGGATTGGTTGGGATACACCCACCCGGACAACTAACCTAATCTACACAATGGATGCCTACGTGTTAGGAGCGTTGCCACCATATAACCACCTTCTAGGCGGAAAACTAATTTCTTATTTGATAGCATCCAATGAAGTTAGAGAAATTTACCAGAGGAAATACAAGGATGCAGTGACCAATATTGCTAAACGCACAGCAAACGATATTGCTTGTATATTCACCACCAGTTTGTATGGTAAAAGTTCTCAGTATAATCGGGTTAGATTTAATGATAAAGCCTTATATACCCATGTTGGAGAAACGAAGGGTTATGGAACGTTGCACTTAACCGACGAAACCTTTGAAGCAATGCGAGATTTGTTAGAATATAAAGGAATTTCTGTTTCCAATAGATTTGGAGATGGTCCAATATGGAAGATGAGGGTGATTCGAGCAACAGCAGATATTCTCGGTTTTGATGCCGATTTTCTACTTAAGCACTCATTTCAACGAGCTATCTATGTAACTCCATTGGCGGCTAATTATAAAGAGTTTTTGCAGGGTAAAAGCCAAAAGCTTGATTATTTCGATTATCCCCTAAACTCTTTAGCAGAATATTGGCATAAGCGATGGTTGATAAACCGCCGAAATAGACCCGAAATCGAGGAAGCTGTTCGTAGTTTTAAGAAATCAGAATTCGTTATAAGTTAACTTGACAATAAAATCGCACCTTACAGGATATAGGTCGCAAGCCAGCTAAACTCATAAAACTTGCCATGATAGGCAAGCTGGCATGCCGCCAGCCTCTTTTTGTAATACTATTTGTGTAGCAGCTTTTCCGCTTCAATAAACCGGGCAAGCATTATTTAAATTGTTGGATTTTGAGCCTGAAATTAACTCGCTGCAGGATTTTTCCCCTCTAACAAGTTTTCAACGATTTGCCGCAACGTGCTTTCAGGCACCGCTCCTGGCAGGATCCAACGCTGGTTGAATATCAGTGTGGGTACGGCGTTGACTCCCCATTGCTCAGCCTCGCGCAAATCCGCTTCCACGGCTTGCTCCACCACCGGGCTGGCAAAATCCGCTTTCCAGCGCGCCACATCCAGCCCAATTTCTGCCGCACAGTCCTTGAGCACCGCGGGGTCCACAATATTGCGCGCTTCAACGGCATGTGCCCGCTGCACGCGGTCGAACATATCCCAATGGGCTGGCATGCCGCCCTGTACTTCGGATGCCTTACAAGCCAACAAGCCAGGCATTGAATACGGGTAAGGGAAAGTACGGCTGCGCATCAGTTCCACATTGATCACTTCACCATCTGGTCGGCAAGCAGCTGCCGCCCAATGCCCCATGATCTCCTCTTTGCCCGACTCAGCATCGCCAAACATGCGGGAAATAGAATTTGGTTCAGGTGCCAGCGCAAAGGCATGGTGCACCACTTGCACCTGGGGATAGTCTTTGACAATGCGTCGTAGCCTCGCCGAGGCTAAGAAACACCATACTCACAGCACGTCGTGATAAAAATCAAGCCTTAATTCAGACATTATTTCTCCTTGTCAATTATTGTTTTCGATAACTCAGGCGTGCTCAAGAGTAAAGCATTGTGTGAAGGATCATGTAAAAACAAGCCATCCGGTCGGCGTTCAAAAGGCACGCCCTTTTGGGCTAACAAGCCATCCATGCGCTCAAGTTCCTGGGTGTTAGGCAAATTGAAAGTGAAATAGAGCAGCCCCAGCGCATCTGGAGGTGGCGGCGGCGCGCCTTCACCCTGCCAGGTATTAAAGCCGATATGGTGATGGTAGCCGCCCGCCGAGACCATCCCCATGCGGAAAGACTGCGCTAGACCCATATCATCAAATCCCAAGATTTCATGGTAAAAGTGGCGGGTTGCTTCTAAGTCAGCCACATAGAGGTGAAAATGACCCATGCGCGTTTCTGGCGGGACGGGTAAATCTAATGGATCTCCGGGCTCGAGATGGGAAAATAGCTCATCAAGGTCCAACGGTTCACGCCCATCGCTAAGCCTGCCATCTGCATGCCGAGCAACAAACTCACCGTTGATCACCTCGGAGATGCCATCTTCGGGAGATTCACAGTAAAGCTCAATCGTGTTGCCCTCGGGGTCATCCACATAGGTTGTCTTGGTCATTATGTGGTCAGTCGGGTAGTTTTGCCAACGCATCGAGAAAAGACGCGCTACAGCCCGGGCAAGCTCCCGCCGGTTTGGGAAGAGAATTGCAAAGTGATAGATGCCCGTCACCCCACGATAGCGCCGGCCTTTGGCAATCTGAGTCAGACGCACCAAGTCTCTGCCTTCGATGCCTAATCCAGCGCTGTTCCCTTTGCGCCAGTTGAGCTGCAAACCAATTGCCTGTTGGTAAAACAATACCTGATTATCAAGATTGATAACCTTAAGATGGACATAGCCCGGAAGGGTGTCTGGATGAATACGGTCAGCCGAAATGGCTATGGGTTGGGGGACATTAAGCATCATTCTTCTCCTGAAGTGTGAACTGCATTAGATTGAATTCCTCTTCGAAAGCGAAAATTCAAAAATCTTCTTGTACACGCATAGTTTCCTTGCAGCCTAATCTTGCTGAACCTCTGATATGAGCTGCTTGAGTGCTTGCTCAAACACTTCATAAGGCTGTGCACCCACAATCGCATAACGGTCATTCAAGATATAGGTTGGAACGCCATCGATGCCTAACTCTGCAGCCTGTCTGACTTGTTCACTCACCAATGCAGTGAATTTTCCTTGCTCGACCTGCTCTCGCATTTCATCAGCATCCAAGCCTACCTCTTTAGCCGCCTGCTGTAAAACCTCCCATCGGCTAATATCTTCACCTTGCCCGTAATAGCAGTCGAAGACAGTCTGATGGAATTCATTAGCCTTACCTTTTTGACGGGCATACTCGGTAGCTTCGTGTGCTAAACGTGTGTTCGGGATTCGATCCGGGAAGATCATCTTCAAACCAGCAGCATTCGCCATTTGAACCAAGTGAGTTTGCATCCCCTTCATGTGCGCCTTTACATGAGCCGGCAGCTCCATACCTTCCGGTGGGGTGTCCGGACGCAAGTAAAAAGGCATCCAGATCACCTCCAGGGGGTAATTCTGGCTAAGCTTCTGCACTGCACCCTGCCCAACGTAACACCAAGGGCAAACATAATCAGAATAAATGGTAAGTTTCACAGTTTCCATTATTAGGACTCCGTACTATTTTCTCTCATGCTTTCCAATTGGATCTGCTCCCTTACTTCTGGAACAATTTCGTTCAAGAAGATCTTCACTTGGGTTTCTCCGTCTCCAGCTACCGGCCAGAAAATAAACGTATCATGACGGTAGCGGCGGTGAAAATGCAGCAAGGTATCCACCCACTCCTGAGGGGATCCTTGGAGTAAGCCGGGCCGATTAAAACGAAAGCGTTCACCGGCATGCGTCTGGATAGCGCCAAAAAGGTTGTAGCCTCGGCGCACATCTTCCGGCTTACGCCCAGCCTTTATGGCACCTTCATCCAGCCATTGGTTCACCTGATCCAACTGTTCTGGCAAAATATATATTGTGCCAATCAACCAACCATCGCCTCTGCTGCCTGCTAAGCGCAGCATCCGTTCCTGACCAGCGCCAATCCATAAAGGGATGCGGTGCGCAGGCTCTGGTCCGCTCACAAGCGGGCCAAGCTGATAAAACTTGCCATGGTAGGCAAACTGGCGTCCTGCAGCAGATAACATTCCCTGCAAGATATCTAAGTATTCCCGAAAAGCCTGATAACGCTCTCCTGGGGTTTTTCCAACCACACCTCCCCAAGCGCGCATTCCTTCAACGTAGCCGCCGGAACCTAGCCCCAATTCCAACCTGCCTCCGCTAATCACATCCAAAGTGGCTGCCATTTTAGCCATCATAGCCGGTGGTCGTAGGGGGGAGTTGAGCATGTTTGTAGCTAGGTGCACTCTTTCCGTACGCGCAGCCAGAGCAGAGAGTAAAGTCCAAGTATCCAAAAACTCCGGGTTATAGGGATGGTCTTGGATGGTGATCAAGTCCACGCTGCTGGCATCTGCCAGCTTGGCGCGCCGAAAAGCTTCCTCTACCCCAACTGTATTCGGGTCAACTGCAATGCCAAATAAGGGTGTATTCGTGACGGCGGTCATCGTTTCTTCCTACACAATAAGTACTAGCAGGTTAGTCCTGCGCGGTATTTTCTACATACTTGGCTGGATTTTCTTCAAAGGCATGCTGGCAGCCAGCCGAGCAGAAGTAATACTTTTCTCCAGCATATTCGCTCACATATTGAGCGCCTTCCACTTTCACTTCCATCTTGCAGACAGGGTCGATTTTAGTTTCCATGATTTTCTCCTTTTCATCATCGGAATAACATTCCCCAGTTAGGGGGTCACAAAAGTTACCAATGGCTTGGATGCCAAATTGTTTCAAGTCGATGGTTTCGATTTTTTTCATTGCGCCTCCTCTGGATACCAATGCGAAACCCACATGCTTAACTCTCGATAAACTGCGACTAGGTCTTTCCCTTTAGGAGTAAGCTCGTATTTAACATGGCGCTGGGCATCGGGGATCACCTCGCGGTTTACAATTCCCTCAGCTTCCAACAGTTTAAGTCGTTGAGTCAATGTGGCGGGGTTGATTCCGCCCATCAGCTCTTGCAGCTCACAAAATCTGCGCGGCTCCTGAAGGAAATAGATAATTTCTAACGTCCATTTAGAGCCGAGAAACGAAGTTGCTTTTTCAATGGGGCAGGTAAGTTTCATCTTCATCACTACTATATTTTTTATAGTAACTAAATCCTACACTTTTTATCTACATTGTCAACTTTGCAGCAGATAAAAGATTGTGCAACCAAAAAAATCCAGCGCCTTTTGGGAGGTGCTGGATTTAGATTGGTA
>Ga0116188_1004361_pt1 | contig 10094 bp, 8 predicted proteins | sample AD_JPNTR2_MetaG_FD_89807 | JGI IMG/M metagenome (GOLD analysis project Ga0116188, IMG submission 89807) | Active sludge microbial communities of municipal wastewater-treating anaerobic digesters from Japan - AD_JPNTR2_MetaG | ecosystem: Engineered > Bioreactor > Anaerobic > Digestate | place...
TAATTATCATCAACCTTTTTTTATTGTATATCTTATTCAATTTAGTTTTTTAAATTAATTAGATTGTTTTATAAAACTCTAATTTGTACATCCTTTTCCTGTGATAATACATCTAAGAATTGTTCAGGATACTTTATCTAAACGTACAATTACAAATTAAGTTAATAATACCCATCATAAGAGCCTTTATTATCTTCAACGATTTGTTTTATCTATTCTTGATTCTCTTGTTATAGACTTAGTGTTTACAATAATTCTTGTATATTTTTCATCGTTGAATATGATATTGGTGTATCATTTACTAATTATCTATTTTACAACGTGTTTTACATAACTATTTATTGTAATACGTTTTCAACCATAGTACACCACCTTCACTCATTTAATCAATAGTTTGGATAATCAAATCTAAATAGTAAAGTATTTTTCTTATGACTTCTTACAAAATTGATTAAGTCAATTTGTGTTTATATTTTATCATCATATTCAAACTCGTATAGTGAATTACTCATTTTTAATTATTTTTTATCATATTTATTATAAAGTGAATTTATAATATACTTTACTTTCCTAAAGTTCTTTGTAGAAGGTGTATAATAAATATATAAATTACTTTTGTATATTTCTATACCTTATTGATGAACAAATTGTTTTATATCTTTGTATAGATTAGTCAAATTTATCATTTAATCTAAACATTTAAATAAATTATACATATATTCTTTTTATATTTTTCTGTTTATTTGTTTGACTAATTGTTCAATGTTTTATTCTGTACTTTCTCTATTCAATAAATTCCGTACTTATATTTGTGAATAGTTTCTTTTTATAAGATATCTAACGTATTTATAAATATCTTTAACATAATTACCTGTTATTGTTATATTTAATTATAAGTCTTTATATACATTATTATTAACATATTAAGTTACCCCATATGTTAAACTGTTTTGTACAGTAAATGTTGGTATTTCTACAGTAGTTAATTATTCATCATTAATCATAAACGTAACTGTGGTATTAACGTGTAACAATTTTTCGTACGAATACAATTCTCTACAAGAACGTCCGTCTGTTGTCTGTGTTATTGTTGTTATTATTTTTATATACTATGATTATGTCTTATCAATCATAATATCACCACTGATTTTAATATATCCACTCTTCAACAACATTTCATTCATCTGTTGATAAGATACTTTAAATGTAGTATTACTAAAATAATGTTGAATTATAGACAAATAATCATACAATAATAGTTTGTCATAATTGTTTCTTATTAACTATAATTACATTTATATATTCTCTGACTCAATACCGTTTTACACGAAAAATAGTGTATCCATATTTACATGTGTTCTATCCGTTGTGTTAAATAAAATAGGTAATAGATTAATACTTGGTACTACACCAGATTTTCTAAACATACTAATCCCTCCTTTTGGATTAAGTTATAGAATATTTTAAACAATACAAATCGTTATACTCTGAATACAACATTTTGTAATATTACATTTCAGTTTAATATATTAATATTAGTTATTATTAATTATTATTTTGAAAAAATTACTTCCGCTATCGGAAGTAACTTCTGATATCGGAAGTAAATTATCAAATATTTATTTTTTTATTTTTTTCTTAATATTAAATATTTTTGGATATATGGAAAGTTACATATCTTATTCTACCATACTTTTTGAAATAGTCAAGTATATTAATATCTGTTTTATCATTTTCGTTTCTAAATATATACATAGAATCTGAACGTTCTGAATATTTTATGCCCAATAAATTATATTCTAATTTAACCATATCTTTTACAGGTCTTAGAGAATCAACACTACTTCCATTTGGATATATTGTAACTTCTATTTCTTGTTTCATATCTGTTTTTCTGTTTTTTCTATTAGACTTGAATATTATGTCATCTAAATCAAATATTTTAGAAATCATATTGTTAATTGTTTCAAAAAATGGTCTTAGTTTATTTGATAATTCGTGTTCATCCGTATTTGAAAACTCAATATTATTATTTCTAATAATATCTTTTATCATATAGAACAATGAACGATTAGAAACAACCCTTGACTTCCATGTAATGTTTTTATTATCTACGGTTGTATTATAAAATATAGTATTAATTAAATTTCCAAATGAATATGTTTTCTCATTATATGTTATCTTACCTTGAGTTAAATACACAAAATTTTGATATATATTTTTTTGATATTTTGGATCAATCTGATTTATTGTTCTATATATTAAACTCAAAGAAATTTTTATATTATTTATCATAAATGAATAATCAACTGATGTTTCATCATCTTTTGTTATATGTTTGTCTATTTCTACATCAGAATTATATAACCTGATTTTTTCTAAAAGTGTCTCATATATAGTATCTTCAATATCGGTATTTAACATAATATTTAAAATGTTATATAAATTGTCTACTGTATTATCATTTTCATTATTAGAGACTCTGTATGACGAACTTTTCATTATCTCTATAGATAATGGTGTATAAAAAATATTAAGAAAATTCAGTTTATTACATGTTTTGTTTTCTTCTATCATTTTAATTATCATACTAATACCTCCTCATTATTATTATTGTTTTTTCTTGGTCGTCCACGTCGTCCTTGTTTCTTTTCTTCTGTACTTGTACGTACTTTTTTCTTGTTATCATTTTCATTGTCATCTATATCTATATTTCTTAGTTTTACAATATACTTATAATTAATTATTCTTGTCGTACCCATGTCTAAGTCTTCATCTGTTATTTTTGTAATACGAAATATTAACGAACTATTATTTATTTTGTTTATTAAATTGTCTATTTCTTGAACAAAAGAATTATATTCATTATAAGAATACATAGTTGATTTAATACTACTTAAATAAGTAAATAATTCTTTAACAATTTCGGTTTCATGATCATTTAATTTGTATGTTTCAACTATATCTTGAAACAAAGTATTACCGTTTAAAGGATATATAACACCACATGTAACATGTGTTTCTGAATCTATGAATGTATCCTGTTTTGACACAAATTTAAACCACAATTCTTTTTTTCTTTGTGTTTGTATCTGTGGTTGTATTTGTTCTTGTTCTTGTGTTTTTACTATTTCTTTTTTTTCCTTTTTCACTTTTGTTGTTACATTTCTTTCTTTCTTATTCTTACTTCCTTTAGGTCTACCCCTTTTACCCATATTAATAATCACCACCTTTTTGTGATATGATTTATTTCCATATCTATTATACTACATATTATTATTTTGTCAATATGTAATTTTGAATAATTTAAAATAAAAGGGGGTATTTAACCCCCTTATATTATAATATAATAATGAAATATGTTTTTTGATCTATTTATTTTAATATTATATTGTTGGATATTCACAATGTAATTTAAATATTTCCATCTGTTTTTCTTAATATAATTGTCATAAAATATAACATTTATTTTTATTCAGGTAAAGTTAGATCAAATTCAAACATATTTTCTTTATTACTTTATTGTCTAAATACAATTTTAATTTATTGTTCTTTATTATCACCTCCATTATTTAACATAATATCTGTAATATATGTATTTGTATTTTGGTCTTGTGATGATATATTTACATATTGAAATGAATATCTTTCTTTCAATTCAAATTATACATCTCTTAATTAAAATAAAAATATTTAAAAGTCTTGTTTATACATCTAAGATATAAATTGTGGATTTTCATCGAATTTATAAGGTGTCTGTGTTTTAAAACCTTCCATCCTATAAAAATATCCATCATTCACAAAGTTTATTTTCAATAATGGACGTACAAATGGTACTTTAAAATACAATTTGTTACTGTTACTGGTATTATTACTTTTTTGTTGATATTTGTTTTTATTATAATTCTGATTTTGTCTATTATATTGATTATATTGTGGTGGTTATTCTTCATCTACATCATTTTCATTGTTTTGTCTGTTATTATAATTGTTATAATTATTTTGTGTTTGTGGTTTTCTGTAGTTATTGTATCCACCGTAATTTTACATTATATCACTTCCTTTCTATTTTTGAATCAAATATCAATTCTTAATTTAAACATAGTCATCATCTGTTAAACCAACTTCTTTTAAATAATTATGAATATCATATCCATTCAACTAATTAAGTCTTAATTCAAGAATCAACCTCTGTACAAATTTTTTAAGAAACGATTTTTATTGATTCGATTCATCTTACTTCAATTCGTTTATCAAATCTGATATTTTTTTCTGTTAACCATCATAAGTTATTTTTCGTTTCTAAACATCAAACACCACATCATCGATATTCCTAATATCTGACCATCTTAACATATTAACTAACCCTCCTCTTAAATAATCAATAACCATTTTATTGACGATTAAAGTTTTCATCTTATTTTTCAAAGAAATAATCGTGTACTTGTTTTTCTAAACACAAAGATTTCTATTGTTACCATATATACTTTAACATCAAACTACACATCTAAATTATTTCTGTGTATTGTTCATCTGTTAAATTCTTTTAAGTTTTCCAATACTTCCAAGACTATGAAATATTTCTTAATATAATGTTTAAATATTTTAACATTCTTTCTTTAAATACTAACAAATCTAACAAATCTTCTTTATATTCAAAAGTTTGTTCACTTTCTATTTTCTGAAGTTCATCAAATGGTAACAATTTTTTAATTCTTGTAACTACTTTAGGTTTTTATTCTACAATTGAATTATAAGTACCATCATAGAGATTGTAATATTTTAATGTTTATAAAATCTATGTTTGTACTACAAAATGTACAACATCAACTGATTCTATCATTTATTCATATCTATTCTTGTTATCTTGATCTTGAATACTGATGTTTTCAAATTATTCTATCATTTCAAACAATTCGTCATAAATTTATAACACCTGAATTGATAACATGTAATCAATCAATGAGTCTTTGTGTTTTTCAACTAAATTTCGTTTGTTTATTATTTCTAAAAACAAATCGTATTGTGTGTTTACTACATCTTCTTAACTTTTCATCATTCAAATCCTCCTCCATTCATTCTATTAATAACTTTGGTGACATTGACACTGTTTCTTCTTCAATTTCTAATATACTTAATTGTTTTTTTAATATGTTAGAATTAAATATATCAGAATTAATATATATATATTCATTTAACTTGTAATGATGTATGTTTTCCTCTAAATTTGTTAGAAATTCTACCAAATCCGAACTTAGTTTTGAATTTGTTTTAGTAGTATTATGTTTTACTTTTACAGCGTATATTAACATATTATTATTTATCAAAAATATTACATCAATACTATTTATTGTTACTTTACATGTATCCATCTTAAAAACATCATCATTATCTACAACGTCAAATACATCAAACGGTATTGAAACATTAAAACTAAAAGTATCATAACCGTTTATAGAATTTGTAATTAAATTCAATATATCTTGTTTACTCACTGATATATTGTCACTAAAATCGATTCTTTTAATAACAACAGTGTTACTATCGTCAACATTATCACAATTGTAAAAATTTTTCAAAACAAAATCCGTAACTTTCTTCGTAATTTTTGAAAAAGACATCATCATACATACCACCTCTTATTTTTTAGTTGTGTTTTAGTTTTTTTATTACATTCTGGTGGAGGTGATGGGGCTTGAACCCACAACCTACGGATTTAAAGTCCGCCGCTCTCCCAGTTGAGCTACACCCCCATAAATATTAACTTTTTCTTAACTTTTTGTTACTTTCTGGCGGAAGGGGTAGGAGTCGAACCTACTACCGAGATAACCTTTTGTTATCTCACCTCTCCGAGAGGATTTAATCACCCTTCCATTTAACTTCTATTTAATTTTAACATATAAATTGATTTTTGTCAATCACTTTTTTTAATTTTTTCTATAAAACTCAAAAATTCTGAATTACGTAAATATATTGTTTCTAAATACTTGTTATCAATATTATTTTTTTGATCTGAATAATCTGTCAATTCAACACTAACATTTGTACCATTACTATCAAGTTTTAGTTCTTCTTTAATTTTTTCATATTTATATACAATTGTTTTACTAATATCTAAAGATAGAACAATATTATTAAGAAGTTCAGATAAATTTTCCATATAATTTTCCATATCATCAAATTTATATTGTTCTAATATATGTGTTAATATATTATCTCTTATTCCTAATTCATATTTTAATTTCAAATCAACTAATTCTTTATCTGTGTTTTCAAATATAACACAGAATTTTGAATATATATATGATTTACTAATAAGTTCAAAATTATTATCTTTATCTTTCTTAAAAACAAGAACTTTAACACAATCTAAATATATCCAATTATCATTCTTATCAACGTACGATTCAGTATCTTCACTATATGTTAAAATTCCTTCATCATATAAAAATTTTGTATCATCTTCATTTTCATCATTTATATGTTCTAATCTAATATATATATCACCATATTCCTTGTTTAATGAATATTTTTTTTCGATTATTTTCCAACTATCTTCGTTTCTGAAATAATCTATAACATCATCTACACTTTCTATAATATCTAAAACATTACTATCCGTTAATTGTACGTATTTTGTTTCGATAGTTAATTTTGAAGGTGATGATGAAACTAAATTCGTCACTATTTTATTTATTACATCATAATTATATTTGAATTTTTTTTCATATAACTGAACATTAAATAATTTTTCTTTACTCATCATATTAACCTCCTCTTTTGTATTTTTTGTTACTTTCCATATGTTACTTTCTGGTGGAGGTGAGGGGACTCGAACCCCCAACTTGTGGATTTAAAGTCCACCACTCTCCCAGTTGAGTTACACCCCCACTATATTAACCTTTCATTAACTTTTTATTAAATTTTAACTTATTATAATTACATCAATATGTATCAATGTTATCAAATATCATTTCTACAAATTCCATGATTGTTATAGCTGACCCCCAAAAAAGTCCTTCATAACAATCGTATTCGTAATATAAATCGTATAATCTCTCATCTTTCTTCTTATTATTCAATGTCTTTAGAAAATCATATTTATCAAGACATTGTTTTTCAAATTCTTTACTTGAAATCATTGATTTTTCTTTTTCTTTTACTTCTTTTACTTCCTTGTCAATAAGTTCTATTTGTTCTTTTAAACTAATATTCATTGATAAATATTTATTCAATTCATCCAACGTATCACGAATTGAACTATTTAACTTAACAATTGAATTAATTGTTTCTTGGTCTGTTATTTCATACTTATTGGTATAATATTTTGGTTCTTCTCTTAACATTGTTAGTTTATCCTGTATAGTAATACAAATCCTTGATACACAGTAGTTTCCATCATTATCAATTCCAAATTCCACCCAAGAAGGTGTATTTACAAATTCCTTGTACGAAATAGTACAATCCATACCTCTTTTCATTAATATACTATGTAAACGTTCCAGTAATGATATATTTACCTTTTTATCTGTAACATTTGATTCAAATTCTCTAATTTCCTTATATTGTTTTAATAAATCTTTCATTATTTTTAATTCATTGTCTCCGATGTTACATTCATTTAAAATATCACGTATTATACTCATAAGTTAACCTCCTTCTGTTTTTTTTCTGGTGGAGGTGATGGGACTCGAACCCACAACAAGTGATTTTAGAGACCACCGCTCTCCCTTTGAGCTACACCCCCACATTTATTAACTTCATAACTATTATACTACAATTTTTGAATCTTGTCAAGTATCTTTTTATTTTTTTCTGTTTGTTTTTTTCTTGTTTGTTTTTTATCTTCAAATCTATTATACTATAATTCTCAAATTTTGTCAAGTATTTTTTCATTTGAAATTTAGATATTTTACAATACTCATCAAATCATCTTGTTTTTTAGGTTATTGTTTCTGTATCTTTTCTTATTCATCTTTCTTTTATTCTTGTTCATTATTTGATTACTGACTATTTGATTACTAATTATTATTATTTTGTTGTATTGTTTCCAAAGGTACTAATTATTCAAAATCATCTCCTAATTCTTTCTTTATCTCTTCATACGTCATATTTGTCATATCTTATTATTGTTATTATTGTTTTTGTTCTACAAAAATATTTTGTCCTGACTTAAATTTTAGTGTTTGTTAAAGATTTATTGTTTGTTATTCTTGTTATATTCTAACACGTCTATTTGTAGTTTGTATAGTTTGTTCACGAATATATAATTATATTTAAAACTAAAATACCAAGTCATCGTGATGTCCTTATTATTATTCAACTTTACCACTTTATTTAACTATGAATGTTAGTAATTCGTTTAATATATCCTAAGAATTAATTATACTTTCATCTTCATGTACATATCGTTTTAACGTATTTAACAATTATTATCTTTTTGAATTTGTAATTTGTATACCAACAATTTCTTCTAATTTATTTTGTTACTTTTTTATTTTTTATTACGTTATTTTCTTTTCTGAATACAAATTATTATATCTATATTCTCTAACTAATCTATTTACTATAGACAATCCAAATCCACCTGTTATATCTACACCAACCATTTAATTATTAAATTGTGTTTATACTAAATATACAAGTTCTTAAAATTAATCTTCTGGAATTAAATTGTCTTTGAAGTCTTATACAACCATTTAATCTTCTTCTCTAACAACTACAATTTACGAATAATCGTTTCCTAATCCACTTTATTAGTCAACACCTACATAATATGTTTCATCTTATTTTATTTCATCATACACATTTAAATTATATATTATACCATTTGATAATTCAAACTGTAAAATATTCTAATTATTATTTTACGTTTTAGTTATTTAATTTATATTATCTTGTTACTTTTCTAATATCTCACCATCTATAAACGTACTTCCTGACTATATAAATTTCAAATCCAATTCTTGTTATATTTTCTGTTTATCATTATTCAATATTTATTTTTGTTATTCATACCATTAATTATCAAATCCTTATTCAGACCAATGAAATGTAAATTTAACATATCCGTTAATCGGTCTGTTTGATCTAATTAATTAATCCTATTGATGTTATGTTATCTAATTCTGATATTATTCATAGTAGTAATTACCAATTCCGTTTGGTGTTGAATTAAGTATTATACCATATGGTATTGAAGAACCTTATATAGTTTACAATGTAGGTTATACTTATTACAATTATTCTTCAAGATTAGGTACAAATTACTATTCGTCAACAATAATTGTTTACATCGGAAATCCTCTAAAAGGATTATTAGAATTTCCTTAAATAATTTTAGAACCGTTTGAGAATTATAAACTTTCCTTTAATTAACCTTGTAATTTAACAGGAAAATATATTAAGTCTTGACTTTCGTGATACATTCGTGTTATATTATGTAAAAATTCGTTTTATCTTCTCTGTTCTATAGATATTATACCAACATAATAATTATCGTAAAACATTTATAAATATAACTATAACTATTACAAAGTTGTACTCATACCAGTTTGTCTTGATTTTAATATAATTACGGTATGATATTTTAAATATGTACGAATAAATTCTTCTTGTTTTTTGTACATATCAAATTTTATTAAACCTTGTCTTTGATTAAATATATATATATAATTTTTTATAAAATATATCGGATTAAGTTTACATTTTAAGTACTCCGTCACCCAGTTTATTTCTTTTTTATTATCTTATATTTGTTGTGACATCAAATACCCCCTACACTATATGTAATAATATTGTAGAACGTTGTTTATTTATTATATTATTACTACATTTATTTATATCACTGAAACTCTGCGTGGCTAAAGCCAGCAGGTTCTAACGTACTTTCCAACTTCTGCACTAACCCGAAAGTATAGTGCCACTAATTGACTTCCGTTAGACTTTTACTACCAATTATTCCTACGAACAAATTAACGGTAGTTTAGGCTCGTTTCAAAACCCATTATATAAACTCATATTACATTCTTTAATGCTTGCCTTACTTCACTATTATTTAATCTTTCAATTTCTTTATCGTGTAGTATTTTAAA
>Ga0116188_1004365_pt1 | contig 10077 bp, 5 predicted proteins | sample AD_JPNTR2_MetaG_FD_89807 | JGI IMG/M metagenome (GOLD analysis project Ga0116188, IMG submission 89807) | Active sludge microbial communities of municipal wastewater-treating anaerobic digesters from Japan - AD_JPNTR2_MetaG | ecosystem: Engineered > Bioreactor > Anaerobic > Digestate | place...
AGGGCCAGAAGCAGCACGGCGCCGCCGATGACGGCGATCTGCGTGCGTTTTTGCGACGCTGTCGCCGGGGCAGAGGGCGCTTCGATGATCTCTTTGTGGACCTGGGGCGTTTCGGGATCCATGCTTCCACCTCCTTGAACGAACACTCTTTTATTATACCATGCCGCGAAAAACTCACAAGCAATGCCATAGAGTTGACATGCTCCTCTGGCACGCCACCGGGGATGCAAATGTGAGTCGTGAGTTGTGAGCAGAGACTGTGACAGCTCTCACTGATCTCTAATTTTTTTGAGGAGGCCGTGCCAAGGGGCAGAGGGCCTCTGGGGGTATTTACGGGCAAAAATCGGTGGTGGTAGTTGGCTTCTTCCGCGAAAAACTCCCGCAGCCCCAAAGGCTGCGGGAGTAGCACCTGGGCGCGGCACGAGCGATTTATTGCACCAGCCGCAGGAAGATCCGCTCGTAGAGCTCATCAAAGATAGTGTTCAGCTGCTCGGGGCGAGGCGCATGGCGATGGACGCCGCCCGTGATTTCGGCAACTGCTTCCATCAATTCTATGTCGGCTGTAGCGCCCAACGTGATGCTGTAAATCACAATGCCATTGTTGCGCGCTTGCATGGCGTAGTAGATGGCGCAATCCTTGGCCCGGTCGCGGTTGAGATTGCCGGTGCGAATGGGCCAGCGTTGCTCTGCGTAGCAGATGGGATCCACGCCATTCAAGGTATTGGTTTCACCATCGGTCATCACAATCATGATATGCGCCGCGCCGGGGCGCCCATAGTTCTGAACCCCGTTGATCTTGCGGTTGCTCAACACCTCAATGCCCAACATGATGCCATGGCCGATGTTGGTGCCATCATTGGCGGTCGTACTGTCCAGGTGGGCAATGACCGTGTTCTCGATGATGGTGCTGCTTTTGCCAAGATCTGGGTCATAGCCGGCGATACACTGGTCTACACCTTTCTGTCGCAGGCACTGCAGCCGGTCGCGGATGGTGGCCGTGCCGTTGTAACTTACGTAGCCGACCTGATCGTAGCGCGGGTCCAGACGCCGTACAAAGTTTTTGGCTGCCTCGACGGAAGCCCGCATGGGCTGTTCATCATCATAGAGGTCGTCGAGATACCGTTCCTGGGGGTTGACCATGCCGGTGCAGACCGGGCGGCGGTTATCCTCAGGGCTTGGGGAACCGCCAAAGCGCGCGTCGCAGGGGTCGCAGGCCGCGCCGGTGCGATTGTTATCCACATAGCCGCCGCGCAGCACGCCATTGACAATGCCGGAGTAGCCGCTAGCGATGCCATTCTCGCGCCCGCCAGGCACACTACCTTCAGCCGGGCAAGCCCCGTCAGAGGCGTAGGTAAAGAAGGTGGCGGGATCTCTTGAATCGTTTGTGATGATGATACGGTCTACAGCAGATCCCGGGCCGCCGGCCCACAGGTTGAGGGTGTAGGTTTGCCCGGCGATGAACGTTGGGATCGAAGCGCCGCCGCTGGTTGCCGTGAGGGGGTGCCAGGTCCAGTAATTACTGCTGGCACCATCGGTGTAGCTGTCGCGACAGCGTGCATAGACGCGCCCGATAGGTGCATTGTTAATCCCCCAGTTCAGCGCACGATTCTGCCTATTGGTGTCAGAATCAGTATCGCCGCCTTGTATCCGCACCCAAAAGTACCACGTGCCGGTAGTAGGCACCTTGAATGTGTAATCCGTACGCGGCGCCGGACGGGGTCCACCCCAGTCGTCCAACTTGGCGCTCCGCCGGCACATAAAGCCATTGAGGAGGTCTTCCCACGTGCAGGGGACGCCGGTGCCATCATCGCCAGCGCCTACGTGGGTACGCGAGGGCCGATGTTGGATGTAGGCGCCAATCACGTCGCGTCCATAGGCCCCGGCATTGCCCATGTAGCTGATACCGGCCTGGTTGCCATTTCGCTGAATCGCCCAATAGGTATCGCCGATGTTATAGAGTTGACGGTTGTAGCTGTTGTTGGTGGCGCTGTACTCCTCGGCCTCGATCACGATATATTGTTTGCCGCTGTAGGTGAGAGGGGTATTTCCCTCACAGTGATCCGGCTGTCCGTCGCGGTCGCCATCCCATGTCAGCGGGTAAGTGGTGCCTTGCGGATAGGCGAGCGTGGATTTGGCCCAGCAGCCGTAACAGATAGTGTCGAATTCCATCGAGCCGGAGTTGTCGAAGACCAGCGCAATGTCGAGCTGATTGATGTTCTCTCCAACGGCGAGGCCTTGTACCGGCACAGCGGAGAAGTTAAAGATGCGCATGAAGAAGACATCAACATCTTCGACGACTTCGACCCGGATGCGGCTGGCGGTGTTCATCGGGTTGGGACGATCCGTATCGCGGTACTCGCTGGTATTGATGCGGATCGTCCGCCGGGAATTTGGGTTGCCGAGAGTGATCTGGTCTGCCGCGCCGAGATTGATCTCCACGCGCGTATTGGCATCGGTGCAGGAGTAAGAAGTAGCGCCCGTCGCCACTGTCAGCCCGCAGCCGTAATCGTTCTCCTCAAGAAATTCCAGCGCGCGAATGATGGCCGCATTCTCTAAGGGCAGCTCTGCGGCGGCGGCCAGCGCGGCTGCATCGGCGGCCCGCCGCACACGGATCCGTTCGACATATGCCAGTCCCAGGTCAATTGCCAATCCTACAAAGCCAATCAGGGTAAAGATGGCGAAGGCAATGATGATGAGACTTTGTCCCTTTTCATTGCGTCGTCCTTGCTTTTTCATGGTTGGAGCTCCTCTCTTTGGTGACTGTTTTTCTTACTTAATCAAGCCGGTTGGCCCGTAAGACCCGCATAGAGGATTTGAAGTAGAGTGGGAAAGGGTCGCTAAGATTCACCAGCTGTGCCAGGGGGGGGAATAGCACGTCATGAGCGTAAAAGGTTTCCACGATGACGATGTCATTGCGCAAGGTTTCGAAGTCGTCGGTGGTACGCAGGGTGTTTATCTTGGCCGTGAGGTCCCCTTTTGTGGCATACTCCGCAGGATTGATACGGGTATCCTCGGGCGTGAGCGGACGCAAGCCTTCGTCGGCTGTGGCGACCACGCCGGTGATGACGGGGGTGCCAATAGACAACTCGCCGGTGGGCGAGATGGCGATGGTGGTGATGAGCACGCCGAAATTGGGATTGGCGCCGCTGGTGCGGAGCACCGGTTCGGTCACGTCTTCGACGGTTTGGACGCCGCCGGTGGCGACGATGCGCTCTATTATGCTGAGCTCGCTAAATTGCCCTCGGGAACCTAACCGCACCCCTTCACGATTAGAGGCGGCGAGGACGATGTAGTCGTAGAATACATACCCCATCTCCGCAATCCCGATGATCAACAACAGCAGGAATGGCAGAACCAGGGCAAATTCCACCGCCGCTTGTCCCTTGACGCTTTTCTTTGGGTTCATGGCTCTTCCTCCTTCTGCTTTATGGCGTGGCGAGCGGTTCGCCACTAGCGGCGGTCGCTTCCCAGTGTTCGAGAAGCTCCCCCTGTTGATCCAACACCACGATGCGCCAGGTGAGCGTTGTCTCCCCCTGTCCTAGATGGAGCAGGAGTGTTTGAGACTCCGGTCGGCTCCATAGAGTACGCCCCCGCTCTTGCCACCAGCGCTCGAAAATCACATCGCTATCCTGAATCCAGGCTGCCTGCGTGACGGGAGATTGCGCGTAGGGAGCGGCTTGCTCCTGGAGCAGCTGGATGTTCTCTCTGGTAACCAGGAGGATGGCAATACGGCGTTGGCTCGGTGAATAAAGTTGTAGGGTCCAGCCGTTCAGGGCCTTCGAGCGCTCTACGGTAGTGGAGAGGGCGACCAGCTCGGCGTCGGCGGCCCAGCTTTGCGCCCAGGCCTGCGCGGCTTGATAGGCGGCGCGCGCGGTGTAGCCAGCACCTGGATTGGGTGAATCGCTTGTGGTAGGGCCTCCGGCCGGACGGGCGCCCGGCATTGCCGAAGGCGAGAACAGATTCACAGCAATGACTACCAACAGGGCCGTCACAATCAGGCTTACCCCTAACCCCCATAGTTTACTTTTCATGATTTATTGCCTTACCCATCGGTTCTCAATAAGCGTGGCCGTTGCCAATCCTCCGAACAGCCTGAGGACGGGGGGAGTCGCTTTTGGCTGTCCCTCAGTTTCCTTTCAAGACCAGGGGAAGATAGATCTGCGGCGGCGGTGGTGTTTCTGTAGGCGACGGTGTTTCTGTTGGCGGCGACGTAGGCGACTCGGTAGGCGTCGTGGTGGGCGATGTTGCTTCTTGCAGATAACTGTAATAGACCTGATAGTCCCCTGAACCGCTGGCGTTTTTCGCCATGTACACCAGGTGCGCGCCGGACGTCGCCGCAGGCTGCGGAATCAGGAGGAGGGGGGTGACTCGCGCCCGGCTCGTGTCGTTCTCGCCGATACTCCAGCCGGGCCAGTGTTGCCAGTTGAAAGCCAGCTCCGTCTGGGCGGTGGCGACGGCGGTCGTGATCATGTAAGCGCTGTAGCTGCTGTTGGTAGCGGCATGCCAGGCGACCCAGGGGTATCCGTTGGCGTCCAGCGTCAGCGCCGGCTGGAGCTGATTGTTGTAGGTAGCGGTGCTGGCATCGGTGCTGGGAGAGCCACTGCCCGGATTGTAGGGGTAAATGCCGCCTACAGCATCTCCCGATGTTTGCGGCGAGATGAAGGTATTGCCGTTGTCGTCCGAGCGGCTGTAAATCAGCTGGAACTTATTGCAGTCGGGTGGATCGAAAGGATCTTCCGTGCAGTAGTGCCAGATGACCCACACATGGTCGTCCCGCGCGGCAATGACGGGCAGGGAGTAAGTGCCCATATCGCCTTCCCATTCCGGGTTGAGCTGCCTGGGCCCCCCTTCCGCCAGGCAACTGCCATCGTTGGTGCTACAGTAGCGATAAACAGGAATGCCTTTACCTCCCGGCACCAGAGCGTCCCACACGACGTGCAGACGATTCCCCGAACTGGCCACCCGCGGCGCGTAGGCGGGGTAATCTACAGCGACGCCGCCTATCCAGACGGCCGTAGACAGATTAGTGCCGGGCGCCTCCTGCCAGCTGCCGCTGATTTTGCGCACATAGTAGACCTCGCCACTCACGTTGTAGACGACATGGGGAGCGCCAATGTCATCCAGGGACAACTCCGCATTAACGATGCTCTGGTTGGCACCGGCAATGACACTTTCCGGTGCGGTACAGGTGCCTGTGGTCAGGTCGCAGGTAAAGTAGTGGATGCTGCTGAGGCTCTCTCCCAGGCAGGGAGTACGTTGGGTTGTGAGGAGATGTGCTGTCGTCCCGTGTAGTTGCATGGCGACATGGGTGACACACGCGCTGCTTTCATCGGCCTGGCCTTCCATGATGGTCTGGGGCGTTTGCCAGCTATAGGTTTCGGCGGTGCGCTGCGCTCGTCCCAGCACCGCACTGCCGCTATCGCGGCACCGCCCGCTGCTGGCATCCCCTTCGATCCAGACCGCTGCCAGCCATGCGCCGTCGGCGCTTATCGCCGCGCGAGGTTTGACGCTCATGCAGGCGGTGCCGCGGGAGATCTGGATCCCGGGTTCGGGGGTGGCCCAACTGACCCCTGCGTGCAGCAGTCCATTGGCTGCGATGAGCAACAATCCCAACGTGGCGCCCAGGCATCCCCAGAACCAGAGTGGTCTCTTTTGAAGTGCGGGCGCCTCAAGCCCTGACGTTGGCTGCGGTATGGCGTCGGGACGCGTCGACTTCCGGCGGACGCCTTTACTGGAGCAGCAGGTTGACATTGAAATTCACCTCGTCAGCGCCAATGGTCACCTGCGTGGTGGCTGTGCGCAACGTACTGCCTACCCAGGTTTGTGAATGGACGGTGTAGGTGCCGGGAGGCAGGTTGTAGAAATGGTAAGTCCCGTCTTGAATACTGCGCGTCTCGTAGGTTTGCCCCCCTTGCTGGTAAGCCCACACTTCGGCGCCGGGAAGGACCACCGGGACGTAATACTGGTTAAGCGTGCGTATCAGGCCTCCAATGGAGCCGGTCCCTGGTTCCAGATCGGGTGTCGGCCATTGCGTGCAGACCTGGGCGCTCAGTTCGTCGAGGTAGAAGAAAGTGCCGTTGTAATCGCTATCGTGAGTGGCGTTCCAATAGATGCGAATGGGCTGCCCCCCATAGTCCTCTAAATTCACATCGTCGCTGAGATCGCGGTTGATCAGGTGCCATGTGCCAGCGACGGCTGCGCCATTGGTGATCACATGGGTCATGGTGAGCGGCGTAATAGGGTCGCCGTCGGTCTCCAACAGGCGTAGATAGAGCACGTCATCCTCATCCGGGCCGCTGATACTGCACTCAAGATTGCTGGCGTCGACCCGATACCGTCCGCTCACGTTGAACGTGGTGATGGAGTAGACTTCCGTCGGCAGCTGGACGTCCTGATAAAGGTAAGGTTGGAGAGGGTTTTGGGCACAAGGGTAGACGCCGAGGCTGGCGTGCAGTCGCATGGAGAAGGTGCCCCGGAAATATTGCTCGGAGGTGCGCGAGAAAGCACCTATCCCCCCTGCGTGCCACACGTTGAAGACTGTGGTGGGGTTGCCCTCGAACCCGCGCACTTCGAGCAGCTCGCGGCATTCCAGCAACCCGGGCGGGGTTATTGGCGTTGGCGGTGCGGGAATATCTGCCGGATCTATCACGCCGCACAGCTCGAAGTTATCGTAGGTGGCCGGCCCCAAAGTGACGCTTGAATCATAATCCCGCCCACTGGTAGCAATCCCAACATAAACGGAATCCGGCAGGCTCATGGTCCGTGGACTACCGTAGGCGCTCCAGTTAACGCCATCGGCAGAGCGATAGGCGGTGAAGGTATTCCCGTCGCGGGCAATCCGCAAATAATATGGCAAGCTGAAGGTAGCTGAAGCTGATCCCTGCGTGGCGCCTGTAGTATCGCGCCATACGACGTAGTTGGTAGTCCCCCGATATTTGAGGGCTGCGAAGAGCGCGCTTTCGGCGAGCAGTGATTCGCGGACCATCAACCCGGCCTGGGCGTTAGTGTTGCTGGTTTGCACTCCCAGCACGCGCACCGTCATACGAAAATCACCGTTGACGTGACCGGGGGTGAAGAAGTGAAACCCATCGCTCTTGCTCGAGATCGAGCCCCATCCAGGGGTCACGCTCAGGGTCCCCCCGCTCGTTGTGACAGAAGGCGGCGGCATGTAGGTATTCTCAAATTTCCACTGCGTGCCCAAGCCGCTGTCAAAATTATCGGAACGACCGGCTATCGGCGTACAACTGCTGCCAGGAGGAGTACACGCTTCAAAATTGTCATAGGTGGCGAACCCGGTGATCCCGCTGTTACCGGAGCTGTCAAACCACAGGCCACTTGTGACCAATCCCACAATCACGTTTGCCGGCATGTTGGGAATGGATTGAGACCGGTGCTGCGTCCACGTCGTCCCGTTGGTGGAGTAGAAGGATTTGAAGGTGGAACCCTCTCGCGTGATCCGTAAGTAGATCGGCGAAGATTGGCCCGTAACGCTGTAGCTGGTTAAGCTCGCGCCGTAGGTGGTGCGCCATTGCGTCTCGATGCCGTTGGTACCGGCGTCGGAGAATTTGAGCATGGCGAAGCGAACAGCGCTGAAATCATTGGCTGCCTGGACTACGAGCCCGGCGCGGGCGCTGGTATAAGTTGTCGCTACCCCCTCCACGCGTACGGTGATTTGGAAATTCCCGCTAAGGGATGTCGGTTGGTAGAGGTAGCTGTAGCCGCCGCGTCTGCCGGCAGCGTCGGTGTTGTAAAACTCGCCGCGTACGGGCGATACTTTCAATTTCCCGCCTTCGAGGAGGTAGTAACCTTCGGGAACGACGATACTCGTCCACCCGCTGCTGAAGTCGTTGGCGACGCCGCGTTGGGGGACACATTCCTGCGCTTCAAATGTCACCGGGCCATAGACGTTGTTGGTTTCCCCGCCGACATTGCCCTCTTGAACGTAATTGCTCGTGTCCACTTGCGCCCAGAGGGTGTGCGCACCTAACTCGTAGACCGTGACCGTGGCGGTGACTGTGGTGCTCTCTAGCGGCCCCAGGGTTGTGAGCCACTGTTTGTGTTCCCCTACTTGCCGCACCATGGGGGAATCGGCGAGGTCCAGGTAGACGTCCACATCGAAAGGCCCGGTAGTGATAGCGACCGGCATGGTATTGCGGACAGCGATGACCACGGTGATGGGATATCCTGGACGGATGTACTCTTCATCCACGATGGTGACGCTGCTAATCACCAGATCCGGCGGCGGGGGGGAGATGCGAATAGGGGCGGTATAAGCTACCAGCGTGCCGCTGCCGCAGGCATTGGCGCCGCCGTTGCCACGATGGGACTCTATGCGGTAGGTCCCTGCAACCCCGGAGGGAATTTGTACCGCGATGCTAGTCGCATCCCAGGTGGTGGTATTGACATTGACAGGGAAGGCGAGCTGCCGGGTGATGAGGGTGCCGGTGATGGGACACCACCATAGCGAATAGGGATTATCAGCGGGGGGGTGATCCATTACATCTACCGCGACCCAATCGAGTGGCGCCGGGTTGAAGTTCGACAGAACCAGATAAGGTCCGCTCGCCTGCCAGATCTTGATCGCCGTATCCATCGGCTCATTGGTATCTACCGCTGCATTGCCGTTATAATCGAGCCAGGCCGTGAGGTTGGCGGTCGCTGGCCCATTGCTGTAAAGGGTCACGCGGGCACGCCCATCCGCACCGGTGTTGCGGTAGGCTGTTTGATACCCTTGACCGGAATAGTCGAAGCTGCCTGCGGTGGTCCGGAAAGTGACTTGGGCGCCGACAACGCCGTGGCCCTCGGGATTTGTGACCAGCGCTACCACTTCGTGAGCACGCCCGTTGGGCAGTTGATTGGTGGCGGTCTCGAAGTTCAAGGTCAGGATGTTGAGCGGGCGCGGCGTTGGCGTTGGCGAAGGACCCGGGGTTGGCGTCGGGGGCTGGGTGGCTGTTGCCGGTGGCGCCCCGGGCGGGTTCAGCGTCGGCGGCGGGGGCAGCGTCGGCGGCGGTCGGTTGCCATAGCCGACCTGCACGCCTTCGTTGATCATTTCCGCCGTGCTGGAAACGCGCACGTAGGGTTGGGGGAGGAGGGGGGCGAAGACGACCAGCGGCACATTGTGGACGACGCGCACTTGCACCGGCAGCCCTTGCAGCCCGGGATGGTCTTCAACAACCAGCGGCCCCAGGCCATCATTTTCGAAAGTGCGTTGCCCCCACACCTGCACTCCCAACATGCCTTCGATTCCCAGGGAATCGCTAATACAGCTGCTGCTGCTGATGTCGCCTGGATTATGATCCGGGTCGCCATCGCAGATGGCGTCCTCGTTGACACGCAAGCCGAGGCAGGAGTCAACGGCGCGTATTTTGATGAGCTGCACTCGACGCTTATAGTAGGCCTCGTCAGATTCGTTCTGGTCCTGGGCATAACCCGGCAATGGGCAATAAGGCCAGGACTCATCGGTGATGACTCCATCTCCGTCCGTATCCAAACACTCACCTTGCGGCGGCTGGTAGGCGATGGCCCAGCGTGCGGCTTCCTGGGCCGCATGTCTTACCGTGAGATAGCCCTGAATGAGCAGCGCGCCGTCAATGACGCTGAGGAGGACCAGGAGCAGGAGAGGAAATATCAGGGCGAACTCCACCAATGTCTGACCCCGTGATTTTCGGTGCATCATCAGGCCTCCTTGCTTGACTGAGGCTTGAAACAAGCTAGCTTATACTATCGTAAAAAACGGATTTTGGTAACGCGCAATCGCCTAATGTTATTTTAACCTTAATTGGAGAAAATGTCAACGGTACTGAGGTACGGGCATTTTATGAGGGAGCTACGAGCAAAATAGGCCGGACGGAGATGGAATGGAAGTCTATATTCCGGGGCGGGACGCACTCAAAGGGGGCCGCGCCGACCTCACAGGCCGGCACGGCCCCCTGGTGTGGAAGTTGCGGAGCTTATTTCCAGAGCGTCACGCCCTTCAGCGTGGGCGTGCACGCGGTGCCGCTGCCGATGCCTTCCCCGGGTTTAATCTGCCCTTCGCCAACGACGGCGTACTTGAAGGTGCCGTTGATGGTGCCGTTG
>Ga0116188_1004375_pt1 | contig 10061 bp, 7 predicted proteins | sample AD_JPNTR2_MetaG_FD_89807 | JGI IMG/M metagenome (GOLD analysis project Ga0116188, IMG submission 89807) | Active sludge microbial communities of municipal wastewater-treating anaerobic digesters from Japan - AD_JPNTR2_MetaG | ecosystem: Engineered > Bioreactor > Anaerobic > Digestate | place...
AAAATTCCGGCTCGGTTTCCTATCAGTTTTAATTGTCTGAAGAATACTCTTAATGTTCCTAATCTGTACCCAGAGCCGGGATCGAACCGGCATGGAGGTGAATCCACTGGTGTTTGAGACCAGCGCGTCTACCAATTCCGCCATCTGGGCATCTTTTGAAAAGGTCGGATGCAAAAGTACATATATTTTCGATAAATAAAAACTCTTTTCTCTATTTTTTTTGATCCGGACTGCTTTGTAAATTTATTTTTATTCTTTACCTTTAAAGCATGAATGAACATGAAAACAAAAAGGGTTGTAAAAGTGTTAACATAATGAATTTTGCGAAAATATTTTTTTGAAACAAACGTATTTAATATAGCGTATTAATCTTTTCAACATTGATGATGAGAAATAACAATTATTGTGTAATTATGAGCGGAGGTGTGGGAAGCCGCTTTTGGCCTTTCAGTAAAGAACAAAAGCCCAAACAGTTTCTGGACTTTTTCGGAACAGGGAGATCGTTATTGCAAAGTACTTTCGATCGTTTTAAAAAAATTGCTCCCATTGAAAATATTTTTATCGTAACTAACGATGCGTATGCCGAAATAACGCGGCAACAGTTGCCGGAATTGTCCGAGAACCAGATACTCAAAGAGCCAATGAGGAGGAATACTGCACCTTGTATCGCCTTTGCGTGCTATCGAATCAGATCGATCGACCCGGAGGCCAATATTGTGGTTGCTCCTTCCGACCATTTGATTCTCAAGGAGGATCGGTTTATTGCCGATATTAATAAAGGGTTGGAGTTTGTGGCAAAAAATCCGGTGTTGCTGACGCTGGGTATTAAGCCGAGCCGACCTGAAACAGGTTACGGATATATTCAAGTGAGCGAAGAGAATATCGACGGCGTTCACAAAGTTAAAACGTTTACCGAAAAACCGGATCGCGAGCTGGCTCAGAAGTTTTATGAGAGCGGAGAATTTGTGTGGAATTCGGGAATTTTTCTATGGAATGTAAATACTGTTTTAGAGGCTTATAAAAATTATTTGCCCGATATATTCAACAAATTCAACGAGGGAAAAGATGTGTTTAATACACCGAAGGAAAAAGATTTTATCGATGCATGCTTCCCATTTTGTCCAAATATCTCTATTGATTACGGTTTAATGGAAAAAGCCGAAAATGTCTATGTCATAACATCCGATTTCGGATGGAGTGATCTGGGAACATGGGGGTCGCTGTACGAGATGGCAGAAAAAGACGAAAACAACAATGCCGGTTTGAATTGCAAAGCCTTGTATTTTGAAAGTTATGACAACATTGTTGCCATGAGTGACGGGAAAGTGGTGGTTATTCAAGGGTTGGAAGACTACATTGTAGCAGAATCGGATAATGCTTTGCTTATTTGTAAAAAAAGCGAAGAACAACGCATCAAACATTTTGTTACCGAAGTAAAGTTCCGTTTTGGAGATGAGTTTGTTTAAAACGGAAGGATAATCGGCTTATTTTCGTAAATAGAAGAGTGTCCGTTAAAAACTGAACCCCTAAAGTTTTTTGTTTACCTTTAGGGGTTTAGTTTATAGTACTTCACTTTTGTAGAGAATTCACCGGAATGAAAAAACCTGCTGAATTTTGGCGAAAAACAATCAGGTGTACTTACTCAACAGCTAGCCTTACAATTAATTCGTAAACAATAATTCGCGATATTTTGGGAGTGGCCACATCTGATCGTCAACAACGAGTTCGAGCTTATCTACATGATAACGTATGACATTAAAGTAGGGGAGCACCGTATCGTGGTAAGCAATGGCTTTTTCTCTTGCATCTTCGATTTTGTTGGCTACTTTTCGCGCTTCAACCATATCGTCCACATTTTTCTTGATAGCCGCAATGTGTGTGGCTATTTTTTCGACGAGTGAAGCGTCTTCTTTTGTCAATCCGGCTGCTTTTTCCTCGTCGTATACCGCTTTCATTTTACAGATATTGTCGAGCAGAACCGATTGATAGCGTGTAGCGACGGGAATGATATGGTTAATGGACAGATCGCCCAACACCCGTGCTTCAATTTGAATTTTTTTTGTGTAGGTTTCCCATTTTACTTCGTTGCGGGCTTCCAGTTCTTTTTTTGTCATGACTCCGGTGCTTTCAAACATCTTTACCGATTGATTGGAAGTGTAGGCATCGTAAATCAGAGGAACGCCGGTTTGGCAATCGAGACCGCGTTTTTCGGCTTCAATTTTCCATTCTTCGCTGTAATTGTTCCCTTCAAATCGGACAGGTTTGCTTTCTTTGATATAGAGCCGTATCGTGTCGTAAACGGCTTCTTCTTTTTTCATGCCCTTTTTCATTTTTTTGTCGATTTCGCTTTTGAATTCGGTCAATTGGGCAGCTACGGCAGCATTCAATACGATCATGGCTGTCGAGCAGTTTGCCGATGAGCCTACAGCCCTGAACTCGAAGCGATTGCCGGTGAAAGCAAAGGGTGATGTGCGGTTACGGTCGGTATTGTCGATCAATACTTCGGGAATATGAGTTACCCCCAATTTCATTTTCTTTAATTCTTCGACCGTGATTTCGTCGTCTTCCGAGCTATATTCGATTTTATCCAAAACAGCTGAAATCTGTTTGCCGAGAAATACCGAAATAATGGCCGGAGGAGCTTCGTTTGCGCCTAATCGGTGCGCATTTTGCGCAGACATGATTGACGCCTTCAGCAGTCCGTTATATTTGTAAACAGCCATCAGTGTATTTACCAGGAAGGTGACAAACTGAAGATTCTCGTTGGCCGTTTTTCCCGGAGTAAACAATCCCACACCGGTGTCGGTTCCCAGCGACCAGTTGTTGTGTTTGCCCGAACCATTGATTCCTGCGAACGGTTTTTCGTGCAACAGGAGTTTGAAATGATGCTTAGTCGCAATTTTGTTCATCAGTGTCATTAACAGTAGGTTCTGATCTACTGCCAAATTGGTTTCACCAAAAATGGGAGCTACTTCAAACTGATTGGGTGCAACCTCATTGTGTCGGGTTTTTAATGGAATACCGTATTTGTAGGCTTCAATTTCTACTTCACGCATGAAAGCAGCCACCCGGGGAGGAATCGCACCGAAGTAATGATCTTCCAGCTGCTGGTTTTTGGCACTTTCATGACCCATCAACGTCCTTCCGGTGAGTACCAGATCGGGACGAGCTTCATACAATGCCTGATCTACAAGAAAATATTCTTGTTCCCATCCCAAATACGAATATACCCTTTTGACATTAGGATCGAAGAGTTTGCAGACTTCTACGGCTGCTTTGTCTATGGCAGAAAGTGCTTTCAATAAAGGAGTTTTATAGTCGAGTGCTTCCCCTGTATATGAAATAAAAACAGTGGGGATACATAATGTGTCGCCCATGATGAAAGCCGGAGAAGAAGGATCCCATGCGGTATAACCTCGTGCTTCAAACGTGTTGCGGATACCGCCGCTCGGGAAACTCGAAGCATCGGGTTCCTGTTGTGCAAGAAGTTTTCCGGAAAATGTTTCGATTACATCCAGTGTCGATCCTTCTGCATATTCGATAAACGAATCGTGCTTTTCGGCAGTTCCGTCTGTCAGTGGTTGAAACCAATGGGTATAGTGTGTCGCACCCATTTCCAGCGCCCACATCTTCATGCCTACGGCCACATGGTCGGCAATTTCCCGTTGAAGGGTTGTGCCTTTGTCGATAGCTTCCAGGACTGTCCGCATTGTTTCTTTCGAAAGGAATTTGGCCATTTGTTTTTTGTTGAACACGTATTTCCCGTAATAATTGGATGGCAATTTGTCCGGTGCCGAAATTTCCAGGGGTAGATGTTGTGTTGCTTTTTCTATTGCTGTAAATCGTAATGTCGACATAATTGGATGTATAATTTTATGATTTGAGATTTCTTCAATCTCAATAACTTAGTAATATATTTGGCGATACAAAAGTAATTATATTTTTATTTTCCCGAAACTTAATGGATGATCTTAATTCAAAAATTTGTATCATTTAATTTTTGGATTTTTTTGAGGCAATCGAGCCAAAAAGGTTTTGTTTGCACGTACTTCCTGTTTCATCGTTACCAGAATTTCACTATCAGTGGGGAGGAAGACGTCTACTCGGGAACCTAATTTTATAAATCCTAGAGGATCAGCAATATTATAACTTTCGCCTTCTTTTATATAAGTCACGATGCGCTTTGCTACTGCTCCGGCTATTTGCCGTGTTAGTATTCGATAACCGTCGGGAGTTTCAAAAATGATGTTTGTTCGTTCGTTGTCTTTACTTGATTTTGGCAGATATGCTGCATGAAATCGGCCCATATCGTGTGATAAATGGATTATTTTGCCGGTTACGGGGACCCAATTGGAATGGGCATTGAATAACGACATAAAAATGGATATTTGTATACACTCTTGCTGTAGGAAATCTTTTTCAAATACTTTTTCTATGGTTACGATTTTTCCGTCGGCAGGTGCATTTACCCAGCCGAGAAGTTGGCCCGTATATATTCTTTTGGGTTTTTTGTAGAAATTTACCATTGTTGCGTATAGAATAGCAGTTATGGCAAAGATAACATGATTGAGAATTATCATCCTGCAAAAGACAAACAGGATTATATTCAGCAAAATAAATGTTATTAACCATTTAATGAGTATGTGTCTGCCTTCTTTGTGTATCAACATAATTGCCTCCTGTATGAGTTGGGGATAAACATTTGATTGATGTTCTTTTGCAAAGTAGGTGAAAAAGTTTGAATTGTTTTTCTTTTTTGTTGTTCCGGGATATATTGTTTCCAAACTTCTTCGTTAAGGTATGGTACAATCGTAGGAATAACTATTTGTATGCGTTCGAAAAAAAAAGAAGATTTCTTTGTCTCTTTTTTTATGATGTTTTCTTTAGCGTCGAGCATCAATACCACGTTAAGAATCAAACTGAGTACTACTGTAGCTGTTCCTATGGATACAATCGAACCTAATATTTTATTAAAAAAACCAAGATGAATGATTGCTATGAATTTTTGAATGATGCTGCCAAGTAGTGTTACGATAGCCATAATGATGGCAAAACCCATAAGATAGGAGACTACTGATGCGGTGTTTTGTGGCATATGCGTGATTTGCAATAACCATGGAAGAATGATTTTTGCTGTTTGTCCTGCAAAAACAACTGCCAAAATTAGCCCGCAAAGGTTTATTAATTGCCTGATTAATCCTTGCCTGAATCCACTCGCAAAGGCCCAGATCAATGCGATTGTTATAATAATGTCAAACCAATTTAACACAGCGTATCGATATTAATGTTTTGAGCTTCTATTTTTTCATTAAGGAAAAGTGATGCTTGTTGGGAGAATTTTTTTGGCGATTCGGTAGTAAAAAAACGAATTGTACCGTTTTTTGTACATTTTTCATCCATTTCGGGATGGCGTTCAAGATAGTTTTTCAAGCTATTGGCTACATACTTGCCTTGCGCAATTACGCGAATATATTCCGGCAGATAGTGTTTTATTTTTTTTATCAGCAAGGGATAATGCGTGCAACCAAGAATAATGGCATCGATATCGGGATCTTTTTTTAATAAGCGGTCGATATGTTGTTTCACAAAATAATCTGCACCGGGTTTATCGTGCTCATGGTTTTCCACTAAAGGTACCCACATCGGGCAGGCTTCGCCGGTGACGATAAGATGAGGGTGCAGTTTTTTGATTTCTAAATTGTATGATTGTGATTGAATGGTGCCTTCGGTACCCATAACTCCTATATGTCCGGTTTTTGTATACGTATTGATGTTTTCAACTGTCGGTCGTATGATACCCAATACTCGTCGCGTGGGATCAAGATGCGGAAGGTTGTTTTGTTGAATACTTCGTAGCGCTTTGGCTGATGCTGTGTTGCATGCCAGAATAACCAAATGGCAGCCTTGAGAAAAAAACCATTTAACCGATTGAAGTGTAAATCGGTACACAACATCAAATGAACGATTTCCGTATGGGGCTCGTGCATTGTCTCCCAAATAAATATAATCGTATCGGGGCATTAAGGAACGGATTTCAGATAATATGGTGAGTCCGCCATACCCCGAATCGAAAATGCCGATAGCTCCTTCTTTTCGGCTAAAACTATTCTCCACTGCCTTTTATTTTGGAGTTAACTATTATTTTATACCCAGTTTCGCTTTTACAAATGGATTGGCATCTATAGCATTGGGAGTAATAAAAATTATAGCCGGGTCGGCTAAGTCATAAATCACCGTAAAGTTTTGCTCAATGCCCACGATGCGTACGGCTTCTTTGATTCTTTCTTTTATGGGTTCCAACAAAATCTTTTCTTGTTCTTCGATATCTTTCTGTGCTAATTTCATGAATTCGTTAATCTTATTTTCCAAATCGTTTAATTCTTGCATTCTGCGTAGTTTGATGTTCTCGGCCAGGGAGTTTTGATAGGTGATGAAATCGGAATATTTTTTGTTGTATTCATTTTGCATCAACTGTAATTCTTCCTTATAATTATTACTGAGTGTGGTCAGTTTTTCGGTAGCTCTGTTTTTTTCCGGGAAAGCATTAATCAATTCAATCGTATTTACATAAGCTACCAGGTATGCACTTTGAGCAGTTGCATTCGCAGTTATCACGAAGATGAGTACACTTGCAGTTAATAGAATTTTTTTTGTCATAATAAATACAATTTTATGATTTTTGTTTGTTGTTTTCCCAGTCAACATATGCAACTTATTTCTCTGTGTGTTGTAGCAGCATCTGCTGCAACCTGCAGATGCTGCTATCTCAAGGTAGAGAATTTAAATTACAATGTCAACTGGTTTTCAATATATTATAAAGCATTGCTTTTACAATGTTTTCTTTACTTCCACTTCTTCATAAGCTTCTATAATATCGCCTATTTTTATATCGTTGAAATTTTTGATGTTCAATCCGCATTCGTAACCTGCAGCTACTTCCTTTACGTCTTCTTTGAAACGTTTCAGCGAATCCAATTCTCCCGTATAAATAACGATACCGTCACGGATCAGCCGAATTTTGCTTGTACGTTTGATTTTACCTTCTTTAACCATACAGCCGGCAACTGTCCCCACTTTGGTAATCTTGAAGACTTCGCGTACTTCCAGATTGGCAATAATTTCTTCTTTGATATCGGGCGATAGCATACCTTCCATAGCAGATTTTACATCTTCTATAGCATCGTAAATGATAGAGTATAAACGAATTTCGACTCCTTCTTTCTCTGCTTCTTTGCGAGCTGCCATTGAGGGACGTACCTGGAAACCAATAATAACGGCATCTGATGCTGCAGCCAGCGTAACATCAGATTCAGAGATTTGGCCGACAGCTTTATGGATAACGTTGATCTGTATTTCATCGGTGGATAATCGGATGAGCGAGTCTGAGAGTGCTTCTACCGAACCATCCACATCGCCTTTTACAATAATGTTCAGTTGTTTGAAATTCCCGATGGCAATGCGGCGGCCGATATCGTCAAGTGAAAGCAATTTTTGTGTACGAATTGACTGTTCGCGTTGTAATTGTTCACGTCGGCTTGCAATGGCACGAGCTTCCTGTTCGTTCTCCATTACATAAAAAATATCTCCTGCCTGAGGTGCGCCGTTTAGTCCCAGAATAAGTGCCGGTTCCGAAGGGCCTGCTTTTTCTATGCGTTGATTGCGTTCGTTGAACATGGCTTTTATACGTCCATAGTATGTGCCGGCCAACACGATGTCTCCTTGTTTCAATGTTCCGTTTTGAACGAGGACGGTTGCTATATATCCACGGCCTTTATCAAGGGAAGATTCAATAACGGAGCCTTTTGCATTACGATTGGGATTTGCTTTCAGTTCGAGCAGGTCGGCCTCGAGCAATACTTTTTCCATCAGTTCCTGCACCCCGATTCCTTTTTTTGCCGATATATCTTGAGATTGATACTTTCCTCCCCATTGTTCTACCAAATAGTTCATTTCAGCCAATCTTTCTTTTATTTTGTCGGGGTTGGCTTCCGGTTTATCTATTTTATTGATTGCAAAGACAATAGGTACCCCTGCAGCTTTGGCATGGTTAATTGCCTCAACGGTTTGAGGCATAATATCATCGTCGGCAGCAATAATAATGATGGCTACGTCTGTGACCTGAGCTCCTCGTGCACGCATAGCGGTAAATGCTTCGTGTCCGGGTGTATCGAGAAAAGTAATTTTTCTTCCATCACTTAATTGAACATTGTAGGCGCCTATATGTTGTGTGATTCCACCGGCTTCACCTGCAATTACATTGGTATTCCGGATATTATCCAATAAGGATGTTTTACCGTGATCCACATGTCCCATTACGGTAACGATAGGTGGACGAGGAACCAAATCGTTGGGATTGTCTTCTACTTCTTCTTCGGCGATAGCATCTATTACATCTGCACTTACAAATTTGGTCTTGAAACCGTATTCTTCAGCCACAATGTTAATGGTTTCTGCATCCAGGCGTTGATTGATCGCAACCATGACCCCCAAACTCATGCAAGTGGAGATAACATCGGTTACAGGAACATTCATCATGTTGGCTAAGTCGTTGGCTGTAACAAATTCAGTTAATTCGAGTACATGGCTTTCGCGTTCTTTTTGCAGATTTTGTTGTTGTTGTTTATAAGATAAAGCTTCGCGTTTTTCGCGGCGATATTTTGCGCCACCTTTCCCGCCCCTTTTTTCTGTGAGACGTGCCAATGTTTCTTTAATTTGTTTTTGTACTTCTTCGTCGCTGACTTCCGTTTTATTCGGTTTTCTGAGTATTGGACGGCGTCGCCCTACCTCTTTGGGAGAAGAGTCAAAAGTATTGGGTCTATCGATATTAACTTTGCTTTTACGAATACGTTTACGTTTTTTCTTCCCTTTATCTTCTAATTCGTCAACCGGTTTTCTTTTTTCTTCGATGCTTTCTTTTTTCAAAAGCTTCACATTTTCTTCTTTTAATTTTTTGCTGTCAAGAGCTTTTTGTTCCCTTTCGAGCCTTTCTTTTTTGCGTTGTGCGCGGCTCTTCCGGGCGGGTCGGGTTTTATCGTTAATGGCATCCAGGTCAATAGAGCCCTTTATTACTAAATTGGGTTCTAATTTCTTTTTATGAATACGAAAAATTTCCTCCTCTTTATTATCGCTTTTATCGTCAGATTCCTCTTCAGCAATAATTATTTCCTCCGGAACGATTTTTTCTTCGTAAGCTTGTTCTTCTTTTGTAACTTCTTCTTTTATAGTTTCGGTTTCCAACGTTGATTCATTTTCTTTACCCTCTATTTCTTCAGTTACAATTTTTTCTCCGGCAAATTCAACTTTTTCCGGTTCGTTTTTTGTCTCGACTGCGATTTCTTCTTTTTCTTTTTCTTCTTCTATGATGGTCTTGGGGGCAGACTCTATTGCTGTTTCAGCTTCTACCATTTCTTTTTCTTGAGGCTTTTCTTCCGATTTTGTTTCTTTTTTCTTCTTATGCTCGTCCAGTTCGATATTCCCAATAATATTGATATGGGGTTTTAAACTTTCCGGTATTTCGGTTTTGATGGTTTCTTTCTCAACTTTCTTTTTTGGTTCGGTTTCCCGCAATTCGTATCCTTCAATAGCAACGGTTTCTTTTTTGCTTTCTTTATTGTGAAGTTTTTCGAGTGTTTTATCGACTTCCTTTCTGATATTTTTATCTTTACCAAACTCTGCAATTAACAAATCATACTGTTCTTCTTCGATTTTGGCATTTGGGTTAGCTTCTATGTTAATACCTTTTTTGTGTAGAAATTCAACCAGAGTGTTGATCCCTACATTTAAATTTTTCGATGCTTTTATTAACCTTATAGACATATAATTAAATTAGACTTTTTATGATTTGTGAACAGTGAGTGTTGTCATGAAGATGCAAATTAGTGTGAATTAATTTTCGTCTTCATCGTCATCGTTTTCGAATTCCGAAGCCAATATTTGCAACACTTCATCAACGGTGCTTTCCTCGAGATCGGCTTCTCGTATAAGTTTTTCGCGATCCATAGTCAATACGTTTTTTGCTGTCGAGCAGCCAATGCGTTTGAGTTGATCAATTACCCACCCGT
>Ga0116188_1004394_pt1 | contig 10036 bp, 6 predicted proteins | sample AD_JPNTR2_MetaG_FD_89807 | JGI IMG/M metagenome (GOLD analysis project Ga0116188, IMG submission 89807) | Active sludge microbial communities of municipal wastewater-treating anaerobic digesters from Japan - AD_JPNTR2_MetaG | ecosystem: Engineered > Bioreactor > Anaerobic > Digestate | place...
AAACACTATAGTTCGTGTAAGGTGTAAGTCGCCAGTTAATTTCCATAAAACAAAGAAAGAGGAGAATGCTGCTATGCCAGTGATGAAAAATATAGCAGTCATCAATTTCTTTAATGAGTTGTTTAGTATTGGCTCTTTAGGATTTCTAGGTTTTTCATCCATCACTCCTTTTGTTTCTTGCTCAGTTGTTAATGCTATATCTGGCAGCCCGTCTTCAATAAGATTTATCCAAAGAATCTGGGCAGGAAGCAACGGAAGCGGTAAGCCCATTGCCATGCTTGTCAAAAACAGAAACAATTCTGAAAAATCGTCCGCAACCAAATACACAAAAACTTTGCGGATATTTTGGAAAATAACCCTACCCTGTTCTATTGCCTTCAGTATCGTCTTAAAATTATCGTCTATAAGCACTAGATCAGCTACCTCTTTTGCCACGTCAGTTCCCGAACCAACCACGACTCCAATATCTGCTGTTTTGAGAGCGGGAGCGTCATTTACGCCATCACCAAGCATCGCCACCACTTCGCCATTTGCCTGGAGTGCATCAACAATTCGCAATTTATGCTTCGGAGAAACACGAGCATAAATAGATATTTGCTTTGACCTCTCTCTTAATTCATCATCGGTTATTACCTCCAGTTCTTTCCCTTCAATGATATTTTCTTCTTGTATGTCAATGCCAATTTCTTCGGCAATAGCTTTAGCAGTAAATTTGTGATCGCCAGTAACAATAACTGTACGAATACCTGCTTTTTTGGTAATTAAGATTGATTCTTTAGCATCCTGGCGAAGCGGGTCTTTAAGAGCAATAAAGCCAACAAGCGAAAGATCTTTTACTAATTCTATAAGATTTTTGTATTTTACATCAGCATCATAATTTTTGTAAGCACAGGCGAGAACCCGCAGCCCCTTTTTTGTAAGCGATTCTAATTTACCAATTAATTTATCTGCTTCAGGCGTGCCTAATTTCTTTTTTTCGCCGTCAAAATCCAAATCAACGGAGTGATCTATGATTACTTCTGGTGCGCCTATAACGTAAAGCATGTTTTGGCTTTCGTCTTTGCGATGAAATGTAGCAGCAAATTTAGCATCCGATTCAAAGCTGATTCTATCCAGCACAGGATATTGTTTTTCAAGCTCGTGCTTATTCAAGCCAGATTGCATACCAGCCAAGAGTAAAGCTTTTTCCGTTGATCTGCCTCGAACTATCCACTCCTGTAATTCTGCTTCTGGATTTTCTATAAAAGCGTCATTAGCCAATGTGGCAATTTTTAATGCCAAGATGTGTGATTCAATGCCATTAGAGTTTTCGCCCTGAGCAAGCCCATTAATATTATCCCCCATTAATTCTCTGGTGCTTGTTAAAATATGGCTCACTTGCATTTTGCCTTCAGTGAGAGTTCCAGTTTTGTCTGTACAGATGACAGTTACGCTTCCCAGAGTTTCCGTAGCGGCAAGCTTTCTGACAAGACCATTTTCTTTGAAAATACGCCTCATTCCCAGAGCCAGAATAACAGTAATTGCTGGAAGCAATCCTTCTGGAATTGCTGAGACCGCCAAGGCTAATGAGGCAACAAAAACATCAGCGAAGCTTTTTCCAGTAAAATATCCTTCAATAAGAATAATGGCGATAATTGATAGAATAAAAAGACCGAGCCATCTTGAAAGCGAAACGATTTGCCGCTGAAGCGGAGTTTTTTCTTCTTTAGTTTCTTTAAGAAGCGAAACGATTTCACCGATCTGCGTATTAATGCCAGTGGCGACGATAAGAATCATTCCCCACCCTTCTTCCACGATCGTGCCCATAAAAGCCATATTTATTCTTTCTGAAAGTGATGTAGACTCTGGCAAAGTATCTAATGCTTTCTTTTCAATGGCTTGTGACTCTCCGGTAAGGCTCGCTTCGTTAATCTTGAGCCCTTTTGATTGAATAATGCGTCCGTCTGCTGGCACTTTATCTCCCGCTCTAAGTATTACTATGTCGCCAACAACTAATTCCTCGCTGTCAATTTCTTTTTCATGACCATCTCGTAAAACTTTTGCCCTAATTTTCACCATTCTTTTTAAGGCAAGTAGCGACTGGTTAGCTTTATTTTCCTGATAGAAGCCTACCGTAGTATTGATTAACAATACAATGACAATGAAAATTGTATCAGAATAATTTTTAAGTAAAAACGAAATTACAACTGTCGCAAATAAAATATACATTAAGGGGCTATTAAACTGGCTCAAAAACAATCGTATTTTTGAATACGGTTTTTCTTGCGGGAGAGTGTTATAGCCAAATTCTTTTAGCCTTTGAGTTGCTTCTGCGCTGGTAAGTCCTTCATTCCTACTTTTCGTTTCGGAAAAAATCTCTGCAAGTGAAATTGTATGCCAATTTTTCTGCATATATCTATTTTATCAAAAAATCGTCTTTATGGCGATTTTCACTTTTAACTATGTTAAATTCCTGTCAACTATTTTATTCTCAACGTCTTGAAGTCTTGGTCTATTTCATTCATGATTTTAATTTTTATTCTCTCCTCCTCTTTCAATTCTTATTAATTTTTGATCCACATTATAGAAAGCGTTAGAACAATAATTGAGCAGCAAACAAAGTATATTTATATCCTAGATTTGAGAGAATACGCTAATGCGTACTAACGTATAACTTATCCTACCCTTCAACTCACTATTTAAACAAAAAATTCTCAGAAACAGAGGCTTTTTGTTAGAATAACAAACTACTGAAAGGAAAACAAGATTTCAATACAGGACTTTTTTGCTTAATTGTTTTTGATTTTTTAATATACTATCTGCCATTAATACTCACTATGTCAATGTTAATTTAATGCTAGAGAGAAGTTTCTACAATACGTGTAATTGACTATCGCTATAGAAGATTGCGATAATTTATTTATTGTCGGAATTTTCTGTTAAAATTTTTTCTGAAAGTCTTACTACTTCCTTACTAAATTCAGCGATTAAATAAGAATTCTCTTTAACTAATTCTAACAATCTTTTAGGAGTAATTCCTAACTGAATTAAGATAAGTGTTTGAATAATCCTCTCTCCATTTTGAGCCATTTCAAGAAAAGATATTTTCTCTTCAATCTTTGATGATGGTTTTTTAAACATTTTTTATTTATTCATTTTTATTTCCGTCGACCTTTAATTTTTTAATCTTAGACCCCTCTATATATAGCATCAGAAATGAATTTACTGTTTTTTACTAGGGTTTTTGAAGATAAACAAGAACAAAAGAAGAGATATTATAAGGAACAGAAAAATAGTAGCAACGCAATCCCAAAGGCCTTATACAATACTAAAATGTAGATAAATCAGCATAAAATCAATCTTATTATGCTTTTAGACACTTTAAATACGTCAGAAAAAATAAAATCCGACTCTTCCGAAGTCGGATTTAGTGTTTTGCTCCCCGGGTAGGATTCGAATTTACCTCAAGGGAAACCCGTCGACTCGCGGGTAAAAAATCTTAAGAGGCGTGGGGAAAAAAATTTTTTGTCCGCTCACCAATCAAAAATATCTATTATTTTTTCTTTTTGGTAGGCTTAATTATTTCGAGTATTTGAGAGGTATAAAGTTCAAGGGTTGTAGATTTTTGGGGACTTAAGGGTCTTGTATGAGCTATATCATCTCTTATATCTTTTAACTCTCTCAATCTTGAAAAAATAAAACTTGGGTCTTTAAAAATTTTTGAAAAAATGTCATTCCAGTTATCCTTTCTTTGCATAATCTTCGCGTAATCCGGGAAATCAATATAGAAAATAGGTAGGCGGTTTTCATCCGTAACCCAAGGCCAAGGACTCTGGCTTTTCTGAAGATTTTGCTTTGCTTTTTCTTGAACATCAGAAGGGACACGCTCTTTCCACCAATTTTTACTAATACTTTCCAATTTTTCTTGAATGAATAATCTAAGGCTTGTTTCTAGTTCTTTAAGTCTTTGATATGGTTCTGATTTTTCGAACGCAAGTCTTTCTCTTTTTTTTGCCTCCTCAATAAAATCTCTTGCGAAGGTTTCTTCTTTGAGGTTTATACGGTATATTATTTCTAATGCCACCTTTGCTCGCCCCGCTTCACTGCTCGTAAAAACTCTAATCTCTTTTAATTTTTCGAATTCTTCCTCAAAATAATGTTTTAATGGTTCTTCGATCAATTCCCTTGCTTTTTGTTTGTCCCAATTCCCTTTTTGGTATTTCAATATTTCTGCAAGGACGCGTAAAAAAATATTAAAACCGTTATTATGTAAGATAAATCCCTTTCGCCAGTCAACTATTTCTTCTGCTATATCCCATAATAAGGAAAAGTACTGATCTAAAACCGTTACTGGGTATTTAATAATACTATCAGGATAACGATTACTATCAGTTACTTCTGGTGTTGGTTTATATAAGTTATCACGAAGCCTGTAATCAAGAAGTTTTCTATCATATAAACTATTGCAGATATTCGCAAGTTTTAAGGGGTATGTTGATCTTTTGTGATGAAGCGCCTTACCAGGAATTAAAATTTTACCTCTAAAGAACCCCTCTTTATTTAATTCTTTTACAATTTTGGTAATTGCCCCTTGGAGCGAAAAAGGATCAACTTGAGAAAGCAAATCCCACAAAGTATTCGGATCTACTGACTTTTGTTTTTGGTTGATATCGATAAAATCTTTAGCCTGTTCCTTCTTTTCTATGTCCTGATATGCTATTACTCCCACATTTATTTTTTTATTTTCAGGATTAGCGCCTGCAAAACCATAAAGCCTATGTTGACCGTCGATTACCCATACAGTACCGTAAAGTTTTGGTATATTCAAAATACCAAATTCTACATTGGATTCTTGTAATAAAATACCTGTTGGTTTTGGTTCAAATTTAACTTGTCTTTCAAAACTACATACTATCGTATTTTTGAAAAATCCTCCGTTATTTATAAACTCTGTTATGCCAGTTTCATCTCTAGTGCCAAAAATTCTTCTCTTCGAAATAAATCTTTGATAAGCATCTTCATTGCCGGGTTGAAGCCTAAAAACATATACTAAATTTAATAACTTTTCAGCGGGGAGAAAAAAATTATACATCTGTTGGTTACCTACTGTTATGCGGAAAGCGGGTACTCTATAATCGGCTCCTCCTTCTTCGTCTTTAATTAGTTTTGGGCTTACTCCCAGTTCTTTAATAATATAGTGCAATGTTAATGGTCCAATTACTGAAAATAAATCTTCGACTGTCTTTATATAGTTACTCCCCCATATATAAATATCATTCTCTTTAGCAGTTTTTTCATCTTTTTCCGAAATATCTATATCTTCAAGAGCAAGAACATATTTAACTTCATTGTATTTCGATCCGAAAATCTCCCTGATTGCTTTTTGAATTTCTACTTTCTTACCAGCAAAATCATTAATGATTTTTTTTATATTTTTTGATTTTGGCTGACTACTACTTTTGCATTCAAAAACTATAAAAGTGCCTTCATACCCTCCCATTACATCTATTTGATATCTACCTAGCCGTGATATTTGTCCGCATTCTATGTCTTGAAATCCTAAAAGTTCAAGTAGGATTCTAATTTTTTCTTGAAAAATTTCCCATTTTGCGAGTTTTTTCTCTAAAATAAATCTACCACTTCTTAATTTTTTTGCACAAAACCCGTCCTCTTAAGTTTAGAAGCCTCTTTTTTATCTCTTGTTTCCACTCTTTTTCTATTCGGTGGATTTGGAACTTTCCATTTAGGCTTAATCATATATTTATAATTTTATATAAAAACTAATATTTTAGCAATAGATATTTTGGTTGACGAACGGGCAAAAAATTTTTCTTTTTTCCACGCCCCTTGAAATTTTTTACCCGCGAGTCGACGGGTTTCCTTTGAAGTAGATTCGAATTTTGTTCAATAAATAGAGCAAAAACAAAACCCCTTTGTAGGTTTATAGGAAGTTTTGTTTTTGCTCCCCGGATAGAATTCGAACTCTGACAAAATTATTTTATAATTTTGACGAGCCGTCCGCCAAAAATTTTTTAATAGAATACTTGGCTCCCCGGGTAGGATTCGAACCTACGACCGTATCCTTAACAGGGATCCGCTCTACCGCTGAGCTACCGGGGAATATACTTTATTATGCTCTTTTAATATCAAAAAATCAATTTTTTTTACATTAAATATTATATCTAATCTTTAAAAAGAAAATCAACTTAAAATAAGATTTGACAAATTTTAAATATCTGTTATTATAACAATAACATAAAAATTTGCAATTTAAAAACAAAAAAGAGGAGGAATAATGGAAGAAAAAAATACTGGAAAAATAGTAGTAGAAAGTTTAAGAAAACAAGAATCAAGAAAAACTTTATTATTAGTAGTCAATGAAAGCGGTGAAATAATTAATTACTTAGACAATGGTGATTTAGCTAACATTATAGGCTTAGATATTAGTGAAAAAAATTTTGAAAAAGCTTTAAATGAATTAAAATATTTAGACAAAAATAATAAAAGACTTTTACTAGAAAGATTTAAAAAGATAGATCAAGAGAACAATGAATACGATGCTGATTTTTTAATTCAGAACAGTGATGCTAATAATAATCTTTTACATTTTCATTTTGCTTTCTATACTATTGATGGAAAGAAAATTTTAATGGTGCGAGATGAAACAGAGATAACTCGTCTTAAACGATCACTTGAAACAGAAAAAATACGTCTTGAACAGCAACGCGAACATTTTATGAATGATTTGCTTAATTTGGCTCACGAAGTAAGAGGACCCCTTGCAACAGCTGGAGCTTATGTAAAAAATTTATTAGAGATACTTGAAGAAAAAGAAATAATCCCCACTCAAGAACTTTCAAGAAAACTAAAGATTATTTTTGATTCTTTATTCAAGACCGAAAGAATGTTGCATGAAATTCTTGAATCGGAAAAAGTTGCTCATCAGATTGGTGGATTATTTAAGGAAAAAATTGATATGTATGAAGATATTGTTAAATCTGTGCTTCAATCACCAGATATCTCTGAAGCTATCACAAAAAAGCGAATTATAATGGATCACCGCTCCAGCATGAAAAAAGGAGCTGCCATAATTTATGTTGATGTTATAAAAACCAAAATTCTCTGGAAAAATCTTTTAGAAAATGCTCTAAAATACATGCCAGAAGAAGGAAGGTTAAGTTACGGCAGCAGCTACAAGAATGGGTATTTTGAATTTAATGTGTACAACGAAGGAACCCCTATCCCAGACGAATTAACAGAAAAAATTTTTGAGAAAGGAGTCAGGGGAAACGAAGAAGAAAGTGATAATTCTAAAAATGGATTTGGCTTAGGATTATTCTTCGCCAAAAAAATCGTTGAACTGCATGACGGAGAAATCTGGGCTGAAAAAGGACGAAAGGAAGGTGTAAATATCATTTTTCGCCTTCCTGAAAAATAACAGCACAATGCCCTGAAATTGAAAATTTCAGGGCTTTTTATTTTTTAAAAATAAAGTAGTTTAATCAGATAATAACTCCCCTATTTTTTCGCCAAATTCTTTTGCAGCAGAAGGACCATTAGCAGTAATAATTTTACCATCAACAACTACTGCTTTATTAATATATTTTGCTCCATTTTGCTCTAAAATTTTTATAGCGCTTTTGTCTAAAGAACTTGACCAGACGGTTACCTCTTTGTCTTTAAGCACACCTGATTTAGCTAAAATAGCCGGCGATACGCAAATTGCTCCTAAGATTTTCCCTTGATTTATTGTTGATTGTGCTAATTTATAAGAATCTTCATTGTCTAAATTTTCAAGCGCCCCAGGACCACCAATAAAAACTACAGCGTCAAAATCGTCTGGATTAACATTAGAAACTAATGAATCTACTCCTACTTCTTTGCCGCTAACACTTTTTGCAACACCTGTTTTATTTGAAGCAGTTATAATTTCTACTCCCCTGTCTTCTAAAATTTGTTTTGGTATAAAATATTCTTCATCGCGAAAATTTTCACTTGCTATTATCATCGCTACTTTTTTACCAGATAAATTTATCATAGTTTGTTGCGTAATTTGTTTAGTTGAATGATCGGCCTTTTTATAAAAAAATATAAAAACAACGCTAATAAAAATAATAACTATAATAATTATAAAAATTAATTTTTTGTTCATACAATTTTTATAGGCCCATTATTTTTATAATAATTTTTCTCTCTCGTGGCCGATTGTCAAAGTCACAAAGAACTATCTGTTGCCATTGACCTAAAATTAAATCGCCATTTTTAACTGAACAGCAAAATGATTGCCCAATTAAACTTGCTCGAAGATGAGAAAAACCATTAGCATCGCCCCAGGTATTATCATGATGATAATTTTTATCTCGCGGCGCAATTCTTTCTAAAAATTCTTGAAAATCTTTAATTAAATTTGGTTCGTATTCAATAGTAGTAATACCGCAAGTTGAGCCAACAGCAAAAATTAAAGCAATACCATCTTTAATTTTTGATTTTTTAACTATATCATTAACATTATCAGTAATGTTAATGATATCATCATCACCCTTAGTCTTAATTTTTATTTCATCTTCAAAAACCATCTTTTATATTATACAATAAATTTAATGAAAGAAGCATATCTTTATAAAGAGTTAAATAATAACAAAGTCCGCTGTTTAAACTGCGCTCATTATTGCGAAATTCCTCCTAATCAAAAAGGTATTTGCAGTGTCCGAAAAAATATTAATGGTAAATTGTATTCTTTAGTTTATGGTAAATTAGCAGCAATTAATATTGATCCAATAGAGAAAAAACCTTTGTTTAATTTTCTGCCTGGATCTTTTTCTTTGTCAATTGCCACGATGGGTTGTAATTTTAGGTGTTTAAATTGTCAAAATTGGCAAATTTCTCAAGGACCAAAGCTAAAAGATGAAATTCGTGGTGAAGAAATGACGCCTGACGAAATTGTAGAAATCGCTTTAAAAAGTAATCTCCCTTCTATTTCTTATACCTATACAGAGCCAACAGTTTTTTTAGAATACGCTTTAGATACAATGAAAATTGCTAAGCAAAAAGGATTAAAAAATATTTGGGTAAGCAACGGTTATTTCTCAAAAGAAACATTTAATCTTGTCTCTCCTTATCTTGATGCTATTAATATTGATTTAAAAGGATTTAGTGAAAAATTTTATCAGAAGGTTTGCGGAGCAAAATTAAAACCAGTGCTTGAAACATTAAAAAGATTAAAAAATAAAAAAATTTGGACTGAAGTTACAACTCTGGTAATTCCTACCTTTAATGACGACGAAAAAACTTTTAAAAATATTGCTGAATTTATAAAAAACGAATTAGGTCCTGAAACGCCTTGGCATATTTCTCAATTTTCTGGCGTTATTTCTTGGCAACTTCAAAAAATCAAAGACACGCCACTTGAAACCATAGAAAAAGCTTATCAAATCGGTAAAAAAGCAAGCTTAAAATATGTTTATGTAGGTAATGTTTTTGGTCATAAAGGAGAAAATACTTATTGCCCAAAATGCGAAAAGTTAATAATCGAAAGAATTGGTTATTCTGTTAAAAGATATGATAAAAATAGAGAATGCCCTGAATGTGGCGCAAGTTTAGATATAATTGATTAATCAACTATTTAACTCCACTAATAAATTAAAAAATATGCCAAACAATCAAGCAGTTAAAAATCAAATAGTCTTTGCCGCCATAAGTCCTCATGCGCCAATTTTACTGCCTGACATTGGATCTCCTGAAGATAGATCTCAAGTTAAAAACACGATTGAGTCATTGGAAAAATTAGGCGGTCAATTAACAAAATTAAATCCTCGTACAATTATTATTTCTTCTCCTCATCAAGATTGGGGTTTTAATGTTCCGCTTTACTTTTTAGCTAAAAATTTTAAAGGAGAAATAAACACTTATTTGATAGGATTAGAATCGCCAAAATTTTATTTTGAAGAAGGCAAAAAAATCTATAAATTAATTAATCAAACAATGAAACAATCAAAAATCGCCCTTGTGGCTTCTGGAGATTTATCCCACTGCTTAAAAGCTGATGGTCCTTATGGCT
>Ga0116188_1004395_pt1 | contig 10035 bp, 8 predicted proteins | sample AD_JPNTR2_MetaG_FD_89807 | JGI IMG/M metagenome (GOLD analysis project Ga0116188, IMG submission 89807) | Active sludge microbial communities of municipal wastewater-treating anaerobic digesters from Japan - AD_JPNTR2_MetaG | ecosystem: Engineered > Bioreactor > Anaerobic > Digestate | place...
GCCGGTGTGGTCGTGCAGCTCCCGCGCGATGCGTTTGCGCTCCTCCTCGCCCGCTCGAATCACCTGCCGCAGCAAATGCTGGCGTCCCGCCTCCTTCTCCGCGACCGCCGCGGTCATTTCGTTGAACGCCCGCGCCAGTTCGCCCACCTCGTCATTGGCCCGCACCGGCGCTTTGGTGGTGTAAAGGCCTGCCTTCACCGCCCGCGTGAGATTCACCAGCTCCTCGATCGGCTGCGCAAAAATCCGCGTCAGCCACCATGCGGCCAGCAGTCCCACGAGCCCGATTACAACTGTAACCCGCGCCAGCCGGCGGGTCAGCCAGCCCACCTCGTGGTTCACCCGCTCCTGGCTGAGGCCCGCCCGCAGCCGGAACGTCCCATCGTTCGAGTTCACCACCACTTCGGAAACCCCTGTCGTCAACGCTTGGGTTCCGTCCGCTCCGGCCTCCGCCAACACCGCCCCGGTCCGGTCCTCCAGCCGCAAATGCACCCAATCGGGCGGTTCCCTCAGCGCGTGGCTCAACTCCTTCGCCAGGTCGTTGGTCGTGCCGTTTCGCGACAGCTCAACGCAGTGGCCGAGAATTCGCCCGGCCGCCTTCGCTCCCTCGTCCTCGAGGGTGCGCAACAGGTGTGCATGCCAGGTCCGATGAATCTGCCAGAGCATCCCTGAGCCCAACAACACGGTCACCCCCAGCGCAATCCCCATCACCTTGACCGAAACCGGCACCCCGAGCAGCAGCGCATTCACACGCCGGCTCAACCCGCCCAGCCATCTCCAACTCCCGCTGTCCACGCCCCCCGATCATAGCCCCACCCTCCCCGGGACGCAAATGTGGACAGTCCTTCCGCACTGGCAGCCTTAAGGCCGCAACCCGGCCGGATCGCCTCCGACCCGTGCGGCTGGGCTTGAGCGAATCTCCTGCCTAACCTCGTTTGTAAAAGGCCACGAAGCTGTCCCAAAAGGCGGTTTCGCTCCACTCCGGAACGAGGCTCGCGGCGGGACAGCCATTCAGGCGCATCAAAGGCTCGGCGAAGTCCTGCTGGCGCTCCAGCCTGACGTTGCAACTCCAGCCCGTCCGCGCCGCCACTTCGCGCGCGACCCTCAGGGCAAAAGCCCCTTGGTTTTCGACATAACCGCTGGGATTGAACTTGAGCAGCCCTTCACGGTTCGCGGCCACGCGGGCGCAAAACTGAGCGTAGGCTGCCGCCAGCAAATCCACCGGGATGTTGTCCCTGATGTACAAGGGGGTTTTCACCGAAGCCTCGTTGCCCGCCTGCCATTGCCGCATCAAGTAGGCGGTGAACCGCGCCTCTTCATAGGGACCGAATGGATTGGGAATGACGAATTTTCCGAGGGCCACGCCGGCCCGGTCGCAATAGAATCGGAAAAGCTGGTACGTCAGTCCCTTCGACAGGCCGTACGGCGAAAAGGCGCGCAGGGGCTCATTACCCAGCCCCTCGTCGTTTTCGAACACACTGCCGGTCAAAACCAGACCTTTCAGCCCGGCTGTGCCGAGGGCTGCCAGGACCATCCGCGCGTTGCGCGCATTGGCCGCCAGCGCTTTTACGGGGTCAAAGTCCGGACTGCGGTAGTCGGTGACCTCCGCTCCGTGATGGCAGAGCAGGTCCCAGCTTTCGTTGCGGGCCAGTTCGAGGAACGATTCCGAGCCGAAGGGAGCGTCGGGGACAAAGCGGCAGAGGTCCTGCAGCAGCTTGACGCGTTCGCTGCGCAAGCCCTGGTAGCGTTGCACCCGACCCGTGAGGGCGCACACCACGTCTGCACCCGCCTGGCGCAGTGCCTTTACGAACCAGAACCCCGTGAATGAACTTGCCCCCGTGAACAGGATCTTCATGGCAAGTGAATCTTGGGATCGAAGTCCGGATGATTCCGGTCCTTGTCGGAAATCACCACGGGCTCGAACGGCCAGCGGATGGCCAGCCGCGGGTCGTTATAGCGCAATCCCCGCTCATGCTGCGGGGAGTAAAACTCGGTGACCAGGTAGAAGGCCTCCGTGTCGTCGCTGAGGGTCAAGAATCCATGGGCGAACCCTTTTGGGACGAACAGCATGGTGCGGTTTTCGGCGCTCAACTCGATGCTGAAGTGCTGGAGGAACGTGGGTGAACCGGGCCGCAAATCCACGATGACGTCCAGCAGGGCCCCTCGCAAGCACCGCACGATTTTGTCCTCGGCCTTGGGCGCAAGCTGATAGTGCATGCCGCGCAGAGTCCCCTTGTGTTTGCTGAACGAATTGTTCGCCTGCACGATGTTCGAGCATAGCTGGTGCTCGGCAAACTCCCGCTGGCAGAACAGGCGGGCGAACCAGCCACGATCGTCACCGCGGGGTTCCAGGTTGATCACGTAGGCGCCGCGGAGGGGTGTTTCGGTGAACTTCATAAGCGGTCTTGAACTTGAGGTGTTTCGGTCGTGCCGCCCCGGGCACAGGGGAGGGGAAGCGGTCTCTCAGGCGGAAGCGGCCAGGCGTTTCTTGAGGGTGCGCAGCCGCACGAACTGATCTCCTTCGAAGTCCTTGAGTCCGAAGCCGTGCGCATTGAAACGCTGCAGGAGCTCCTCCAGCCCGCTTTGCAAATGGTAATGCAGCTTAAAGTCGGGGAAGAGGCGGTTGAGCTTGTCGAATTTGACGCGGTAATTGCGCGGGTCGGGGCCGACTTCGCCCGTGTAAACAATTTTTGCCGCGGGGACCAGGCGCTGCACGGCATCGCCAACGTCCTTGACCTGGTAGTTCTGGTCATTGGCCCCGATGTTGACCGCCTGGTTGTGAATGCGCTCCCGCGGCGCTTCGGCAAAGGCGACAAAGGCGCGGGCGATGTCGTGACAATGGACCAAGGGACGCCACGGCGAGCCGTCGCTCATGATTCGGATGTCACCTCTCGCCACCGCGCAGGCCAGCAGATTATTGGCCACCAGGTCAATCCGCAGATTTGGCGAATGACCATAGGCAGTGGCATTCCGCAAAAACGCCGGCGAGAAGCTGTCATCAGCCAGCAAGGCGACCTCGCGCTCGGTGGCAACCTTCGACTCGGCATAAGCGGATACGGGGTTGAAGTTTGCATTTTCGTCCAAATCCAGCTTCTCCCCCTTGCCGTAAATCGAGCAACTGCCCGAGAACAGAAACCGCGGCACCCCCGCCTGTTTGGCACGGCGGGCCAATTCAATGGAACCCTCGCGGTTGATTTCGTAAGTCAGCTTCGGATCCAGGTCCCCCATCGGATCATTGGAGATGGCTGCCAGGTGGCACACACAGTCGAAGCCCTTCAGAAAATCCGGGCTCAAGGTGCGGAAGTCTGCCGTGATCTCCTCGTCAGCCTGCGGCAGGGGTTCCCAAGCGCACGTGTCGAAATAACCGATGTCCACCCCCGCCACAAAGTGGCCGCGTTGGCGCAGGAGGTTCACCAAGTGGGGGCCAATGTAGCCGCGATGTCCTGTGACCAGTATTTTCATTTCTTGCTTATGCCGGACCCGCCAAGGCGGGTCAAAACTTTTTCGGTGATTCGCTGTCCAATGGCCAGGGCGGCCGTCGCTGCCGGCGACGGGGCGTTAACCACGTGCAGGATGCCGGCGCCCTCTTCGAAGTGGAAGTCTTCCACCAGTTTGCCGTCGGGGGTCATGGCCTGGGCTCGCACTCCCGCTCCACCTGGAATGAGGTCGGCGATCTGGATCTCCGGGACGAGCTTCTGGAGGGAGCGTGTAAATTCCTTTTTTGAGAGCGACCGACGGATTTCATAGCCGCACATGGTGGGGTAGGCGGCGAGGAACCTCCACAGCCCCGGGAAGAGCAGGGACTCCGCCAGGTCGCGAAGATTCACTTGGGTCCACCGGTAGCCTTCACGGGCAAGGGCCAGAACGGCGTTCGGGCCCGCTTCGATTCCACCGTGGATGAGTCGCGTGAAGTGCACTCCAAGAAACGGGAACTTCGGGTCCGGCACCGGGTAGATCAGGTTCTTGACGAGGTGGCTGCGGTCGGGCCGAAGCTTGTAGTATTCGCCGCGAAAGGGAATGATCTTGGCGGCCGGGCGCTGTCCGGAGGCCGTGACCAACCGGTCCGAGTGCAAGCCGGCGCAAGTAATGACGTAGCGGGCCAGATGCTCACCCCCGCTGCTCTCGGCAACCCAAACGCCGTTGCGGGTCATTAGCCGGTGCACTTTCGTTCCCAGGAGGATTTCTCCGCCTGCCTCGCGCACCAACTGGCCCAGCTTGCGTGTCACAGCGGGGTAATCCACGATTCCTTCCTGCGGCACATGGATCGCCGCCAGCCCCTTGGCGTGCGGCTCGATTTCCCGCAACTGCTCGGGCGTCAGCTTTCGCAATCCCTGCAATCCGTTGGCCTGGCCGCGTTGCCAGAGTTGTTCCAGCCGCGGCAGCTCCTCCGGGGAGGTCGCAACAACCACCTTGCCGCACTGCTCGTGTGGGATGGCATGTTCCCGGCAGAACGCCAGCATTTGTTGCAGCCCTTGCACGGCCAGCAATGCCTTTGCCGAACCGGGTTTGTAGTAAAGCCCCGAGTGTAATACGCCGCTGTTGTTCCCGGTTTGTTGCCGTCCCACCTCCTGGTCTTTCTCCAGCAACAACAGCCGCAAACCGGGGCGGGCCTGCTGCAGCCGCCAGGCGGTTGCCAGACCCACGATTCCGCCGCCCACCACCAGCACGTCGTGCGCATTCATCATCAGCTCAGCCAGGGTGGACTGCCGGACTCGGCCAGTTTCGTCAAATGCTCCCGATCCCGCTGGGTGTCCATGCAGGCCCAGAAGCCGCGGTGCCGGTAGATGTTCAATTGTCCGTCCCGCGCCAGGCGGACCAAGGGCTCCCGCTCGAGCACACACCCCTCGTCTTCTGACACGTAACGCAGAAAATCCCGGTGGAAGAAGAAGAACCCGCCGTTGATCCAGTGATCCTCGATATCCGGTTTTTCCGAAAACTCCAGCACCCGCTCACCCTGAACCTTGATTTCTCCAAAGCGCGACGGCGGATTCACGCCCAGCACGGTTCCCAGTTTGCCCCCCGCCACGTGCCGGCGGAACTCGTCGCGCAAGTCGGCGTTGGTAAGGCCGTCCCCATAGGTGGCCGCAAAGTGCTCTGCCGTCCCGAGATACTTCCGGGCCGCCTGCGCAATCCGGCTTCCGGTCATGTTCCTCTCTCCCGTGTGAGCCAGTGTCACTTCCCAGTCCAGGTCCAGCCGGTGTTCGTGGACGATGACTTCATTGGTCTTGAGCCGGATGGTGCAGTCGGTGTTATGCAGGTGAAAGTTTGCAAAATAGTCCTTGATGTAGTCCGCTTTGAAGCCCAGGCAGAGCACAAACCGGCGAAAGCCGTGCCGCGCATACACCTGCATCACATGCCACAAGATGGGGTGGTCGCCGATGGGCACCATCGGTTTGGGACGAAACTCGGTTTCCTCTTTCAGGCGGGTCCCCAATCCGCCACAGAGGATAAACACCGGCACTTCTCGCGTCTCGATCCGCTCAGACATGCGGCCAATGTGTCCAAAACCTCCCGTTGTGAAAAGCGTGAAGATGACTGAGGCGCCGCACCCCCGCTCGGGAAAACCCGCCGGGGTGGGCCTTGGGTGCGTTTGTCCGGCTCTTGAATCGGCTTTCGGGCTCCGTAGAATGCCCCCGCATGAGCGCGACCCTCACCACGACCATCCCGGTTCGGAACGGGCAGGAATTCATCTTGCAGACGTTGGAGTCCCTGGCCCGCCAGCACCGGCGGCCCGATCACGTTCTTGTGCTCGACAACTGCTCCACCGATGCCACGCCCGAAATCGTGCGCACCTTTAAAGGGCTTCAGGTCGAATATCAGCGCAATCCAACCGACCTCGGGTTGTTTGGCAATTTCAACCGTTGCCTGGATTTTGCCTCCGAAACGGACTACCTGCACATTCTGCACGCGGACGATGTCATCACGCCCGAGTTTTACGAGGTCATGACCCGCCATTTGGAGGCTTGTCCGGGGCGGGGCATGGCCTGGTGCCTGGACGAACGGATTGACGAGCAGGGGCGGCGTTTGAGCGTTTCGGGCAAGGCCGACGGCACAGTGAAGCAATTTGAGATGGATGAGTTCCTGGCTTTGAAAGCCGAGATTTCAAACCAGGCCTTTTGCGCCACCCTGCTCAAAACCAACCGCCAGCCGGCGCCGGAGCGCTTCCCGACCAATATGCCAATTCTCGGCGACATGGTGTTTTGGGCCCTTTATGGCCGTCACTGCCAGAGACTCGTCCGGGTCAACCTGCCGCTGGCCAAATACCGCTGGCACGGCTCCAACCAGACTGTCTTTCGCGCTCCCAGTGTCGAGGCGCTGATTGTGGACGAGTGGCGGACCATGCAGCAGGTGGAAGCCCTGCGCGAACATCCCCCGGGCTTCATCCGGCGCGCCAAACTCAAGGGCCTGCTTGCCGTCCGCTCGGGCATTAAAGCCAAACGCTTCCGCCAGTTGGGCAATCACCCGTACGCGGCCGAAATTGTCAAAACCGCCAGCCAGTACACGGGGCTGCCGCTTTGGCTCGCCGGACAGTTTCTGGTCGAACTCCGGGAGCTGATCGTCTTCAAGATCGGCCGCCGCCCCCGTCATCCGCAGAACGTGTTCAGTTGATTCCGCCAGCGACTTGGAGCGACAACACGTTTCGGCTCGCTCGCTCCGTTTGCCCTGGGCGCCCTCTGTCCCGGTTTGCGCATCCGGATCGGCGGCGGAAGATGCGGCAGGGCGCCGGGGCAAGCCACGCCGTTGGTCATGGGTCGAGACGCTGAGGTTTTTGGCCTGATATTTTCCTTCACGGCGGCGGCGGGGGGCATACAATACGGCCCCTATGAACACGGCCAGTTCCGTGGTGATCAGCGAGTTGCTGTCGCCGGCATCCATCAATTTGAATTTGCGAAGCTCGACGCGGGAGGAGGTGTTGCGCGAGCTGGTTGAGCAAATTCCGGAGCTGACGGCCCAGCCCGAAGCCCGGGAAACGCTGCTGCGCGCCCTGCATGAGCGCGAGCAATTGCACAGCACCGGGATTGGCGACGGGGTCGCGCTGCCGCACGCGCGCAACGCGCTGGTCGGGCTGGTGGACAAGCCGATCATCGTGTTCGGACGTCACGCCGAAGGCATTCCTTACGGGGCGATTGACCGCCAGCCGGCCCGGCTTTTCTTTCTGTTGGTCGCTCCCACCGTCACGCAGCATCTGGCCATTCTGGCCCGCATCAGCCGCCTGCTGCGCGACCCCCGCCTCCGGCAGCATCTGCTCGCTGCGGACCGGCCGCAACGCGTGCTGGAGTTGCTTCGTGAAGCTGAGCGCCGCGTCTGAGACATTCCCCCGCCATGAATAATTCCTGCAATCAGGTCTCCGGATGCGGCTGCCTGGACCGCCGCAGTTTTCTCAAACTTACGGGCGCCGCCACGCTGGCGCTGGGCGTGCCCGGGCCGTTCACGGCAGTTGCCGGGCCGTTTGAGCCCCAGGATACGGCCGACCACTTTGTGCCGGCCGACAAGAAGTTGAGCGCGGACTGGGTCGCGGCGCTGTTCGAGAAGGGGGAGCCGGCCTGGTATTCGGGCGAGGAGCTCAACCCCATCGGGATGCCCGTGGGCGGAATTTGCGCCGGGCAGGTTTACCTTCGGGGGGATGGCACGCTGAGTCATTGGGACATTTTCAATGATTCGCCCGCGGAGGCGCGTTTCGGGACGCATTATCAGGCCGTGCCCGAGCCCGTCCAGGCCGTGAGCCAGGGGTTCGCTTTGCAGGTTCGCTGGGGGCGGCAGAGTGCCACGCGCACGCTGGACCGGGCCGGCTTTCCCGGAGTCCGCTTTCGCGGCGAATACCCCATCGGGCGGGTGGACTATCAGGACCCGGAGTTTCCCGTAGCCGTCGAGCTGGAGGCTTTTTCCCCGTTTATTCCGCTCAACGCGGCGGATTCGGCCTTGCCGGTGACGGTGCTCAACTTCAAGTTGAAAAACAGAGGGGCGAGCGCTGCGGAGGTCCGGCTTGCGGGCCGGCTCGAGAATGCCGTGTGTTGCCGCAGCGGCCAGTATTTCGACGGCGTGCGCGAGAACCGCTTTGTGCGGCGGGACAATCTGTCCCTGATACTCGGGTCGGCGCGAGCGGTGAAGGCTGCGGAGCAGCCCGCGCGGCCTCCGATCGTTCTGGCGGATTTCGAGGGAAATGACTACGGCGATTGGAAAACCACGGGCACGGCTTTTGGCACGGGACCCGCGAGCGGGACTCTGCGGGGGCAGCAGGAGGTCAGCGGGTTTCGGGGGCGGGGTTTGGTCAATACGTTCACTGACGGGGACCGGCCCCAGGGAAAACTGACCTCGCCGCCGTTCAAAGTGGAGCGGCCCTTCCTGAACTTCCTGATCGGCGGCGGTTCGCATGCGGGCCGGACGTGCATCAATCTTTTGGCCGAGGGCAAGGTGGTGCGGACGGCCACCGGGCGGGACAGGGAGCCGCTTGCGTGGCAAAGCTGGAATGTGAAGGAGTTTCTCGGGCGCGAGGTTCGCGTGGAGATTGTGGACCGGAGTCCGGGGGGTGGGGCCACATCAACATTGACCAGATTGAATTAAGCGACGTCCCGCGCCGCGGTTTGGAGGGGCCGTTGGAGGCCCAGGCCGATTACGGCACGCTGGGGCTGGCCCTGCTGGGCCCGAGCGAGGGGGTGGTTCCGCTGGCGGATTTGCCGGAAGACAGCCTGGCGGCGTGGCTGAGCGGCGGGGGTCAGGGGGAGGGCTCGACCCGCGCCGAGAAACCGTTTGGCCGCGCCCTGGTGGGGGGTCTGTGCAAAACCATTCAATTGCGGCCGGGGGAAGAGCAGCAGGTGACCTTCCTGGTGGTGTGGCATTTTCCCCATCTGCCGCAGCATGGGAATCATTACGGAACCCGGTTCCCCGATGCCGAGGCGGTGGCGGTTTATCTTGCGCAACATTTCGAGCGGCTGGCGGGTCAGACGCGGTTGTGGCGGGATACATGGTACGATTCGACCCTGCCGTGGTGGCTGCTGGACCGGCTTTTTGCGCCGGTGTCCATTTTGGCCAGCGGCACGTGCCAGTGGCGTGCCAATGGCCGGTTCTGGGCCTGGGAAGGCGTGCGTTGCTGCGCCGGCACCTGCGCGCACGTCTGGAATTACGCCCACGCCCTGGCGCGCCTTTTCCCGGAACTCGAACGTTCCGTGCGGGAAATGCAGGACTTCGGTCCGGGGTTTGTGGCCGCCACCGGCGCCGTCAATTTTCGGGGTGAGAGCAACGACTTCTGGGCGGGGGACAGCCAGGGCGGCACTGCCCTCAAATGTCTGCGGGAACACCAGATGAGCCTGGACAGCCGGTTCTTGGAGCGCAACTGGCCAAAGATTCGCAAGACCGTCGAGTTCCTCATGGACCAGGATGGGAATGGAGACGGCCTGATCGAAGGGTCGCAGCACAACACGTACGACATCAACTTTTTCGGCGCCAATACCATGGTCGGTTCGCTGTACCTTGGCGCGTTGCGCGCCGCCGAGGAAATGGCTCGGGAGGTGGGCGACAGCGAGTTTGCGGCCAAATGCCGGAAGGTTTTTGAAGCCGGCAGCCGGCTGACGGTCGAGCGTTTGTTCAACGGCGAGTACTTTGTTCAGGAGGTGGACCTCAAGAAGCACCCGAAACATCAGTACGGCGACGGGTGCCTTTCGGATCAGCTTTTTGGCCAGGGTTGGGCGCACCAGGTGGGGCTGGGGTATTTGTATCCGCGGGAGAAAGTGCTGTCGGCGTTGCGCGCGGTGTACGTTTACAACTGGGCGCCGGACATTGGCCCGCAAAACGCGGCGCATCCGCCGCAACGATGGTTTGCGCGGCCGGGCGAAGCGGGCCTGTTCACCTGCACGTGGCCGAAGTCGAAACACCTCGGACCCGACTCGGTATTGTATCGTGACGAAGTCTGGACGGGGATTGAACCCGAAAACCTAAGTTAGAGTGGGATTTTGATTTGAATCTCATGTGACCTGCGGGGTAAGGAGGGTGGCGGTTTCCAACTTCGGCGGAGTTGCTTTCGGCCATTGTAAGATGGCATCC
>Ga0116188_1004408_pt1 | contig 10016 bp, 9 predicted proteins | sample AD_JPNTR2_MetaG_FD_89807 | JGI IMG/M metagenome (GOLD analysis project Ga0116188, IMG submission 89807) | Active sludge microbial communities of municipal wastewater-treating anaerobic digesters from Japan - AD_JPNTR2_MetaG | ecosystem: Engineered > Bioreactor > Anaerobic > Digestate | place...
GTATAATTGTTCACTATACTTGCCACTGTAACCGCACAGGCACCACTTCCACAGGCAAGAGTTTCCCCTGCCCCTCTCTCCCAAACCCTTACATTTATATGTCCTCTATCCAGTACCTGAACAAACTCAACATTTGTCCTGTTCGGAAAATCAGGATGGTTTTCTATCTTAGGACCCCAATCCCTCAGAGGTACACTGTCAACATCTTCAACAAAATTCACCGCATGTGGATTTCCCATAGAGACAAGAGTGAGATTAAATATCTTATCATCTATAGATACAGAGTGATGTCGTATATCTCTGGGATACCCCATATTTACTCTGACCCTGAATGGCTCGGTCGAGGTAATCTCGCAATCTATAATACCAGCTTTGGTTTCTACCTTGAAGTTTCTCTTTGGATTCCTCTTATATGCATACAGAGTAATGCAGCGTATTCCATTACCACACATTTCAGCTTCTGAACCGTCCGGGTTAAACATCCTCATCCTGAAGTCTGCCAGGCTTGAATCCTCATATATCAATAATCCATCAGACCCTACCCCAAAGTGCCTGTCACAGAGCAGTTTAGCCAGACTGCTGATTTTAAAGTCCCCAGCATCCTCCAAAATAACAAAATCATTTCCTATACCGTGAGATTTCACGAAATACATCTTCAGCCTCCTCATAAGTAATAAGTCTAACCCTTATCTCATTCCTGAACCAGGTAGACTGTCTCTTAGCGTATCGCCTGGTCTCTTTCTTTATCTCTTCTACAGCAGATTCCAAATCATACATACCTTTCAGGTACTTTATTATCTCTCTATATCCCAGTGTTTGCAAGGACGAAAGTTCAGGACTATATCCCACATCCAGTAAATGTCTGGTTTCCTCCACTAGCCCTAATTGTATCATCTTATCTACCCTCTCTTCAATCCTTCTGTAAAGTATGCCTCTTGGAGGATTTAATACCAGATAAATCACCTCATACTCAGGGTAATCTACATCTATTCCCTTTCTATAAAAGGAAATCGGAGTCCCGGTGGCATAATAAACCTCAAGAGCCCTGGTTATCCTTATCTCATCATTTGGGCTTATCTTACCAGCAGTTACAGGGTCAATTTTACAGAGTTCATTATAAACACTGCCCAAGCCTTCTCTATTAATTCTATCTTTTATGAATTTCCTGTAATATTCATCCACCTTAGGTGGAAAGACAATATCCCTTATAACTGATCTTATATATAATCCAGTCCCACCAACCAAAAACGGAACCTTTCCTCTGGAATGTATATCTTTAATAATCTCTCTTGCCAGCTTCTGAAATTCTCCAGCGGTCATGGTCTCATCCGGATATATCAAATCCACAAGATGATGCGGTATAAGGCTCCTCTCTTCCAATGTGGGTTTTGCGGTACCTATATCCATAAACTTATATATCTGTCTTGAATCACACGAGACTATCTCTCCATCAAGTTTGAGAGCCCAATCAATAGCCAGCTGTGTCTTACCAGAAGCGGTGGGACCGCCAATAACTATAATCGGTATCTTCATTTCAGGACATCCCTATATACTATACGGGTCTTCTCTACCATAGCAGAAAATGTAAAATCCTCTAAATATCTATTATAACCATTCTTGGCAAGTCTTTCTCTCAGATCCCTATCCTCTATAAGTCTTTCTATAGCTTTAGCTAATATCTGACTATCTTTGGGTGGAACAAGTATGCCAGTTACTTCATCTATTACAAGTTCAGGAACCCCACCAACTCTAGAGGCTATAACCGGTCTTCCTTCTGCATACGCTTCGATAATCGATACCGGTAAAGACTCAAAAAGTGAGGGTAGAACAAAAATATCAAAGTTACAGATATAACATCGCGCTTTGGGTAACCCTCCAAGAAAATAGACATGATTTTTTATATTGAGTTGATTTACAAGACTTTCGAGACTTATCCTTTCCTTTCCCTCCCCTATTATAAATAAGCTCACATCGTTAAATCTTTTTGTAATCAGACTCATAGCCTCTATGAGATAACTGATACCTTTTCTTTTAATAAGACTAGCAATCGTACCTATCTTCAGGCTTATACTGTAAGGCAGAGGCTTTCTCTCATCTATAGAAGAAATCCCATTGTATATCAAGGATACCTTCTCGGGATTTAAGCCAAATTTTAATAGAAGTTCTTTATCATAGTTGCATACCGTAATTACTCTATCTCCCCATCTATTTCCTGTTATCGCAGTAAACATATAGTCAAAGGGGGAAACTGCATTTCCATATCCATGACAGGTCAGAATAACCGGAGTGGAGGGAGAAATCTTCTTACTGAAGAGTACAGGTTCATACCTCCCCTGTATATGGATTAAATCTGGTTTATAATCCCTTATTATCCTCGATAAGATATCCTTATAGACCCTTATGTTATACGGAGTAAGTCCAGGAAGGCTGGTATAAGATATATCATTCTCTTCCAGGAGAGAAATACCAGGACCATCCGGTCCTGCCACTAATACATCATACTCGTCTCTAATACCTTTTATTAACTCAACGGTGTGAACCTCTGTTCCCCCCAGATTCATATAGGGAAGGATATAAAGTATCCTGTAAGACATAGACCAATTTGTTTATCCTCCTTTCATAAGAAACTTTTATATACATTTAATGTCTTCTCATACATCTTCTCTGAAGTAAAATATTCTAAAAATCTATTATAACCACTATAGGCAAGTCTATCTCTGAGAGCCCTGTCCAATATAAGTCTCTCTATAGAATCAGCCAGAGCATAACTGTCTCCCGGCGCAACCAAAAGACCAGTCTCACCGTCTACAATTAACTCCGGAATACCACCAATTTTTGTTGCTATAACCGCCCTCTTTTCCGCATACGCTTCGATAATTGATATACCTAACGATTCAGAGAGGGCTGGCAGGACAAAGATATCAAAGTTATTTAGATATTTACCAGCATCAGGTATCTTCCCCAGAAAAAAGACATTTCTCAGATTCAACCTGCCGACTAATTTCTCCAGGTATTTCCTCTCTTCTCCCTCCCCTATTATAAATAATCCTGTATCCTTATATTTTTTAGATATAAGACCAAAGGCTTCTATAAGATATTTTATCCCCTTCTTTCTGGTCAATCTTGCTACAGTAACTATTTTAAAAGATACATCTCTGGGGAGAGGCAGGTTCAGATTACCCTCCACAGGTGAGATACCATTGTATATGGTACAGACCTTACTATCTTTTAATCCTCTCTTTAAAAGAAGTCTTCTTTCATACTCAGAGACAGCAATCACCTTATCTGAATATCTATCACATATATCAGCTGACAGGGTGTAATCAAGCAATGGGAAGTTCGATGCATATCCGTGTGAGGTAAATATTACAGGGATATCGGGGAAGAGATTTTTTACTATAAATACCAGCTCATGAGCTCCATGTATATGGATTATATAAGGTCTGAATTCCAGTATCAGTTTTTTTATAATACTCCTGTATTTTAAGATATTAAAAAGAGTAAGTGTTGGAACCTTTATATGAGGAATTCCATACTCCTCAAGCAGAGAAACCCCATCACCACCGGGAGAAACTACCAGGATAGAGAAATCGCCAATTGCCATTCTCGCCAACTCCAACAGATGTCTCTCTGTTCCTCCCAATTCAAAGTAGGGAAGAAGATAAAGGACCTTAGGACTTCTCATTGAAGTTTAATATAAGAGCTCCCAATAACCAGAAGACTATCCCAATATGAAGAGACCACATAGTTCCATCAAATAGCTGATGCCCCATATAAGCTGTAAGAGAAGAGAGGAGCATCAGATAAAAGTTGTCTTTGCTGATCTTAAGGGAAGATAAACATCTCCTATAGAGATAGATCAAAAATGAGAAAAAGGTCAGAAAGCCCAGTATACCGGTCTCCACAAGGAGATTTAATGGGAGATTATGGGCGAAAGAAACTATAATTTCGCGAGCTCCAGGAAGTATATAGTCTGGATATTCTAAAGAGAACGTTCCAAGACCTACCCCGGTTATGGGATGGTCAAGAAACATCTTTATACTGGACCTCCAGATATATATCCTGTCAATCTTGGAATTAGAGGTCATATCCAGCCTTGTATAGAAGAAATCAAGGAATCTATTTCCAGTGGCAAAAGAATGCACTGAAAAGATAAAAAACAGCACTATTAGAAGGAGAGCAAGAATAAGTATGCTCTTCCTTATTTTTTTATCTCCAAAGACAAACAAAAGTATTTCCGCTAAGAATAACCCGATCCATGCCCCCTGAGACATACTTAATAGAAGGGTGGCAGTTATAAGGATAAACGATAGATAATCGTAAAGTTTCCCTCTACAGCATAACTTTACCTGAGATATTGGCACAGCGGTAGCCAGTAAAGTTCCTATTCCATTCTTACCCATGAATGGTGTGTCTGCATAGACACCGCTATAGAGGTATCCAACCATTCCTCCAAAGGCAAGTAGAGTTGAACCAAACAACCAGTAGTCAAAGATCCTATCTGAGCTTTCTCTGGTTATATTACTGGTTCTCAGAAGAGAATATACGATATACATAAAGAAGAAGACCAGAAAATTCTGCAGTGAAAATATCCTGTATTCAGAAAAGATAACAGACATCAGAAACCCTATAAGAAGCAGGATAGAATACAGATCAAACTTTAAGTGCCAGTTCTTTATCAAAAACAATCTGTAGAAGATATATATAAAGGGACTGAGTAAACCACCCCCCATACCCATAAAAAATGTAAACAGGGCAAGGGCAGTCTCTTCCAGTTTTATCCTCTTATCATTGATGTCTTTTCCCATACCATAATTATTTTAACCCAATACTCAAGTATCGTCAAATTAGGAACTCTGATAGAAAAGGTGGTAGAATAATAAGAAACATTTATAAGGAGGCTGAGAAGATGCGATATCTTCGTCCTGTTGAACCATTTCTAGCTCTCTACGATGAGGGGAGAGTCTATGAATTTAAGGCTCAGACCGTAGAGGAGTGGAAGGTCTGGAGAGAAAGCCTGAAAGAAAAACTGATAGAACTTCTAGGAGGATTTACCGATAGAATTCCCTTAGAACCTGAAGTGTTGGAGAGAAAAGAATTCAAAGATTATACCAGAGAGAGAGTGATATTCAATAGTGCACCTAAAGTGAGTGTTGTTGGGTATCTGTTAATTCCCAAAGAGACAAGATTACCAGCTCCAGGGGTAATAGCGCTTCATGGACATGGCTATGGAAAGGATGATATTGTAGGTATCTGGGAAGATGGGACAGAAAGGTCCATCCCCGATGGTTATCAGAAGGATTTTGGCATCTCACTTGTAAAGAGCGGTCTTGTTACTTTTGCCATTGAACAGTCCTGCTTTGGGGAGAGGAGAGAGCCAGAAGATATTGAAAGGGATAAATATCAGTCGTCCTGCCGGAAAGTCTCTTTCTGGGCGATGTTACTCGGTAAAACTGTTCTGGGGATGAGGGTATGGGACATAATGAGAGCAATAGACTATCTGGAGACCAGAGAAGAGGTTAACAGGAACTCCATAGGTGTTATGGGTATCTCTGGAGGAGGTATGACAGCACTCTTCTCCTCGGCACTTGATGAAAGGATAAAAGCAGCGGTGGTAAGCGGATATCTGAACACATTTAAGGATAGCATACTCTCCATACATCACTGTGAATGTAACTATGTGCCAGGGATACTGAAGTATGCAGAGATGTATGATATAGCAGGACTTATAGCCCCGAGGTCCCTCCTGGTGGAGAGTGGAACCAAGGATAATATATTTCCCATAAAAGCAACTGAATTTGCCATATCAAAGGTAAGAAGGGTATACGAACTTTTAGGCGTCCCGGAGAGATTCGACACAGATATATTCGAGGGAAGACATCAGATAAGTGGAAGGAAGGCTTTTGAGTTTCTAAGGAGAGAACTTGTAGGAGAGCCCTGATAACTATCAGGGCTCTTATCGTTTACTCAACAGCTATCGCTTTTTTCAACCTCATACTCTCCAATCCAAGGTCCAGAATCTTCTGTGTCTGTAGAGCAAGTTCAGGACTGGAGAGTCCTTCCGGCATTATATCGTTTTCTACACAGTGTAAAAAATAAGAGACTGCACTTCTTGCAAATGGGGGAGGAGCCTCTACTGGTAAGATTTGAGGTTCTTTTTCATCAGGGTACAAGATTACCCCTCCTCCTGTCACGGCTATACTCCCTTCAGTTCCATATAGTACTGGATTTTCACTCGGTCCAGGACCAATCTGACTCCAGGTAGCCTCGGCTATAGCCATAGCCTTATCGTACTCCATTACAAGTATCGCATTATCCTCCGCTGGTATATAATCCCTTACAAGGTTTTTACCAGTGGCTAAGAGACTCAAAGGTCTCCCCAGCAGATATCCAGCCATATGAGCTCCATATCCACAAAAATCCATATATGCCCCTGCTCCATTTCTCTCTGGATCGTAGAGCCAGCTATAAAAATAGATTGAGCATCCAATTTCTTTTGGTCCCTTGTGCCCAGCCCTATACTTAAACTGAAAGACTCTACCTATCCCGCCACTTTTGGCTGTCTCCAGAGCCTTCCTGATTGAAAGATTCCAGTTAGTAGGCCAGTTTATCATAAGCTTTATTTTATTTTTCGTGGCGGCATTAAACATCCTTAATGCACTCTTATAGCTCTCAGCCATAGGCTTCTCAACGATGATATCTATCCCTTTTGAGGCAGCGTATTCTGTGATATCTGCATGTTTACTGTTCTCACAGGCGATTTGAAGTATATCTAATTTTTCTCCATCCAGCAACTCTTCATAGGTGTCATAAAATTTATCTACTCCAAAATCTTTTCTGGCTCTTTCTCTAAGTGGCTCGTGAGATTCTGCTATCCCCACTATTCTCACGTTAGGCTGACTGATCCAGCCCTTAAGAAGACCCCAGATATGGTCATGATTCAAACCTGCTATCCCAACATTATAAACTTTAGACAAGATTATCACCTCTCTCTTTTAGAATCAAATATATTATATCAAAATAATGCTATAATCAGTAGTATAAAGATGCACGGAGGAAATAAGGTGAATATCAGAAGGATAATATATATAGCCCTTTTATCAGGATTAAGTATTGTCCTTACCAGAGTTCTCTCTCTGAGAATACCTGTAGGCGGGATAGAAGGGGTAAGGATAGGCTTTGGACCATTACCAATTATAGTCGCAGGACTCCTCTTCAGTCCTGTAGATGGAGCTATATGCGGTATTATTTCTGATATAATAGGATATTTCATAAATCCTATAGGACCCTATGTACCTGTATTTACAATTATTTCGATGTTAAGAGGACTATTGCCTGGATTAATCTGCCTCCACAGAAAAGACCTATCTTTTGTAGATTATCTACTGGCTATAATGATATCCCAGATCACCACCTCAGTCATACTGACACCTCTCTCTTTAAAGTGGATATTTGGGATACCATTGGAGCCGATTCTTATTCCTGCTATTATATCTCAGGCAATACTGATTCCTCTGTACAGTTTCCTGACTATGACAATAGTCAGGGCATTAAGGAGGTTTATCTCAAATGAAATCTGTTAAGCTTATAGTACATGGAGGGGCTGGTGATATCTCGAGTGACACCCTGGGAATATATCAGAAGAATCTAAAAGAGATATGGCAATCAGGGTATAATCTTCTGAAAGAAGGATGGGACTCGTTATCAGTTGTAGAAAAGGTTATAAGTCTTATAGAAGATACCGGAGTTTTTGATGCTGGTACGGGTTCCTTTCCAAATAAGGAAGGTTATATAGAGATGGATGCAAGTATTATGACCTCAGATGGACGGGCTGGAGCTGTTGGAGGGGTAAGGACAATAAGAAATCCAATACGCCTGGCAAGATTAGTTATGGAAGAAACCTCCCATGTAATGCTGGTTGGAGAGGGAGCGGAAAGATTTGCCGAACAATTCAATCTTCCTCCACTTACCCCCAGAGAATCTCCTTACAGCATATCCACAGATACGGTAGGGGCAGTAGCTATGGATAAAAGAGGACTGATATCTGCCGGGACATCTACCGGTGGGATCAGGGGGAAAATTCCAGGGAGGATAGGAGATAGTCCTATCATAGGGGCAGGTACCTATGCCTCGTTCTGGGGAGGAATATCATCCACCGGATTTGGGGAGGATATAATAAAGTTCGGTCTTGCCAAAAAGATAGACATATTACTGAGACAATTTCCAGCTCAAACGGCGGTGGATATGGTGGTAGAAGAAGCAAAATATAGAGGGATAGAATTCGGGGTAATAGTACTGGATAGACTGGGAAATACCGGGGTAGGATATACTGCAAAGGCAATGGCATGGTATCCAAGATGAAGAGATACTATATCTCACAGTTAAAAGAAGGAATTCAACTGGATGGGGTTCCATTTGTTGTCCTGAAGAAATCATTGGGGATGAGTAAGAATGGGAAAAGCTCTCTTACCCTTACGCTTGGAGATAAAACAGGTTCTATACTGGCCAGAAGATGGGATTATGAGGGTGGAGAGGTATCTACCGGGACAGTTTATGAGGTTAGTGGAAGGGTCATAATATACAACAATAATATCGAGATAGCACTGGATAGACTGACTCCAGCCGGTCATTTTGACCCTAGAGATTTTATCCCACAAAGTCCAAGAGATTCACTCGCCTTGTTGGGTGAATTAAAGAAAAAGACCGATGAGGTGCAGGATCCAGGTATAAAAGAGCTACTCAGATCATTCTTATACGACGAAAAATTTGTTAATAAGTTTCTCCTTGCCCCAGCAGGAAAGGTAATTCATCATGCGTATATAGGTGGATTGATAGAACATACCTGGGAGGTATGCAGGATCTCCATGGTAGCAGGGGAGATGTATCCTGAGATAAACAAAGACCTGTTAATAGCCGGTTCCATATTACATGATATAGGAAAGGTGGAGGAATTAACATACAGCACTCAGATAGAATACTCCACTAAAGGTAGATTACTGGGACATATATTTATAGGGGCTATAGTGGTCAATGAAAGGGCTAGAAATATAAATAACTTTAACCCTTCTTACCTGCAACAGCTGTCACATATAATACTCAGTCATCATGGAGACTACTCTACCGGTTCTCCTGTATTACCAATGACCCTTGAGGCTGAGACTGTGCACAGAGCAGATTATCTGAGTGCTCAGGTAAACAGGTTTTACAATATTCTGAAAGATAAACCTGAAGAACGATGGATAAAGGGAGATAATCTGTTAGGGAGACAATTATATAAGAGTAAGGTTAAGAACTTAACGGTAGAAGAGATATTAATGTCAGAGATAGAAAGACTTGAAGAGGAAGAACAGTAGTTTGGAGGAATAGATGACTAGGATGATAGATGGGAAAAGTATAGCAGAAGATATATATAAAGAGCTAAAAGAGGAGGTTGACAGGCTCGGTGATAAGCCTGGACTGGCAGTAGTACTTGTAGGGGATGACCCTGCCTCTCTCGTCTATGTGAGGAATAAGGAAAGGGCATGCAAGAGATTAAATTTAAGTTATAGGCTGGTTAGATTTCCATCCAGTGTCTCCAGAGAAGAGCTAAAATCGAGCATAGAGGAACTTAATATGGATAAGTCCATAAATGGTATCATTGTCCAGCTTCCAGTACCGGAACATCTGGACTCTTTTGAGATCATTTCTTCTGTAGACCCGCTTAAGGATGTAGATGGACTTCATCCCGATAATATGGGAAGACTGGTAAGTGGCAGACCCAGATTAATACCCTGTACTCCACTTGGCATAGTAGAACTGATAAAGAGAGAAGGAATAGATGTAAGGGGAAAGAGGGCAGTAATCGTAGGTAGAAGTAATCTCGTTGGGAAACCGCTTATACATCTTTTGCTCTCTCTGGATGCAACAGTAACCGTTTGTCACTCAAAAACTACCGACCTTAAGAGAGAGACATCTGAAGGGGACATACTTGTTGTTGCTGTGGGTAAGCCCAGATTTATCACTAAAGATATGGTAAA
>Ga0116188_1004411_pt1 | contig 10010 bp, 4 predicted proteins | sample AD_JPNTR2_MetaG_FD_89807 | JGI IMG/M metagenome (GOLD analysis project Ga0116188, IMG submission 89807) | Active sludge microbial communities of municipal wastewater-treating anaerobic digesters from Japan - AD_JPNTR2_MetaG | ecosystem: Engineered > Bioreactor > Anaerobic > Digestate | place...
ATCGTGGCAGAGGACGGATGGTATGCATCCCAACGTATCCTTCAGGAGGCGCTCAGGACCCCGTTGGGACCATGGATTCCAGATGATGTCTTGCCTCAAATCGTTTTTCTTGACACGGAGATACACCCTCGCACAGGTAGAATACTGGAGTTCGCTGTTGCAGTCACTTCCGGTTTCCTGGACGAGCCAACCTATACTGTGCTGGAGCTCGACAAGGCCTCTGCCGGGCAACGCACGCCTGATGGGCGGGGATTGGCGCCGGCTTCTGTGACCAACATTCTCAAGCAGGCTGTGGGCCGACGAGGGGCATCATGTTGGTTGGTTGGACACAATATCGAGGCATTCGACCTGCCTGCCCTCAAGGATCAGGGGGTTGCCATTCCCGAGGTTAGCATCATCGACACGCTGGAACTCTCGTTGGTCACCGAGCCTATGAGATAGCGGCATGCCCTTGATGGCCAGCACACTGCGGAGGCCGATGTAAAGGACAATATTGATCTTTTCAAGCAGCTCGACAAGTTTTGGTTGAGTGTAAGTGCAGACGAGCTGCGATGGCATATCCAGTGGAACTCCGCCGAAACAAGACTCGGCAGGTATTATCGGTGGGTTGCCGCAAGGAAAGGGGTGCCTTTAGGCCGCCTGCAGACTGTACTGCTCCCGGATCAATTTACAATCGATGTGCCGTGGGACAGCCCGGGTGATTCACCCAACATCGAAGAGGGCTCGCATGAGAAGTCTGACATTGCCGGACAATTGTCAGAAGCAATGCTCCATCAAGTACCCGGAGCCATCGTCTGTCTGCCCAGATCAGTATCTGGACGCGACATTCCGGCTTTGATTGAATATGCCAAACAGAGCAACACCCTCATTGCTCTTCCGCGCCCCGCGATCGAGGACTACAGGCGTCTACAGCGCCGGAATATGACACTGAAGTGCGTGAACACTTGGCTGCATAATGACTCCGTAATCGACTGGAACCAGGCCTCTACATGGCTGATTGCATCTCGCGAGCCAGGGCCTGCAGCTAGTTATATCGCACGATGGTACTTCGCCGGAGGCCGCATGAACGCGGAACTCCATCCTCTGGCAGCAGCGTGGGTTTCGCAAGCCTTACCCCGCGAATGTTTTATCAAGCCCGTTCCTAACGGAATTTCGGCTCCTTTGATCGACCATGCTGCGATACTTGCTAACCCTCCAAGACGTGGTCGAAGGGCTGTCATACTCGACGCCGAACAGCTTCCCGATTGCGTGCCTGAAGCTGCCGGCGAGAGAACCGAGATCGATTCGCCGGATAACGTGGTCTCGGCCTGTGCTTTGAGATTTGTTTCAGACAGAACCGTATGGAATCCGGCCACAGGCGACGGCAGAATCCGCATCGCAGTCACTCCCGAAGATTCACAAGACCCAGTCTTCGAGGCCCTACTGGCGGCCTTGGGCAGATGCACACACCCTAATTCGCGAGAGGCGGTGGCGCTTCTTAGCAGGATTGACAATGCAGATGAGGTCACCATCCTCGAAGTATTGGCAGATGCTGATGGGGCAAAGACCATATTGGTAATGAGGACTGTATCCCACGCCGATGCATGGCTTGCGGATCGGATTTCCGATCTTGGCAATTCGGATCCGCCGGCTGCAATATTCGCCGGTCCCGTGGCAGGCACCTTATTAGGCGACTGTCTGCAGAAGGTTGCGGGTTGTCCTGTTGTGCCATTCGCACATTCGGATGATGGATGCCACAGTCCCGGCATTGGAGTCTGCGAAGATGGCGCCAGTGGCACCCTGACAGGGCTTCCACGGGCATTGCAGTCGGCAGCGAGGCGTATGGTAACGCAGTTCGACATCGCGGGCCAAGGGTTAGATGCGTTTTGCGGGTGCTCGCCGGAGACTGCGGAAGTAATGGTGGCTGCGCTTAGAGCCGGGGGCTACCGGGCATCTTCATTTACCAGGTTTGGATCGCGCACGCGTACCGTGGAACGATTATCACCGGAAATCCCCGGGCTGTTCATTGCCGACTCCCGTCCTGAACCTTTGCCGGGCTATATCAGGCGTGCGATAATCCGGCGTTTGCCTTTCCCATCCCGAACTGATCCCGAAATCCTGGCTGCCTTGGCATCCGTCGATTCTGATGAAGACGTTTTCGCCAACGTGATACTCCCTAAGATGCTGAGGGATCTATTGCGCACAATTACAACATTGAGGGCCATGGGTGTCGAACCCGTGCTTCTTGACAGGCGGGCGCTGACTCATACATCCTATAGAGCTCACATAGAAGCCTTAGTTGGTCCGATCGTATCGATCCCAGGGATCCCGCAGGAGAAAGAACCGCCCGGGATGGATGCGGTGAGGTCGGCCCTACAAGATGGCCTTCACAGGATCGGAGTGCATGGAGATTTCTCGTTGACCCGGGGCATTGATCCCACGCCGGTCTTGCGACGGTTCTATGGCAGCCAAGCGCAGTGGCTTCCGCACCAACGCGAGGTAGTGGACTCCCTCTTGGCCGGAGAGGACATCTTGGCGGTGATGCCCACAGGATCTGGCAAGTCGGCCTGTTTTCAGATACCCGCCTACATTTTCGGCGAATTCAACGATGACCTTACAGTCGTTATCTCTCCTCTGCTTGCCCTCATGCGCGATCAGATCAGAGGTCTGAGGCAGCGGGGCATATGGGGTGTGGATTGCCTCAACAGTGAGTTGGATCCAGACACCCGCTTAAGGGTGCTGAGGGATATCAGGTCGGGCTGGACTACGATTCTGTATATGGCGCCCGAGCAGCTCATGAACGACATTGTCTGTGATGCGCTTATCGAGCGAGGCATAAGAATGCTGGTCGTAGACGAAGCGCATTGCATAAGCGAGTGGGGCCACGACTTTAGGCCAGAGTACAGGCGTATTCCACAATTTCTCGACTATCTATCGAGGGAGAGGGCTGAGCGTAGAGCCCAGGTGGCAGCATTTACGGCTACGGCGACTGTCGATACACAAAAGGAGATCTGCGAGATATTGGGAATCGATACTGAGCCCTTAATAACAGGCATACGCCGTTCGAACCTCCACCCCCGCATAATCTCCTTGAGCGATGATGAGGCTGCCGACATGAAGACGGAAACTATCGGCGAGTTTTTGGGGGACAGGCCGGGCGCGGACGGGGTGGTCTACGTTACAACACGTGCCGACTGCGAGTGCGTTGCAGGAAGGATCGGCGGCATGGCCGAGGCAGGCATTTCCCCGGAACGTGTGGATTACCTTCATGCAGGCGTAAGGGACAGGGGGGACCGCGAAAGGCGGTTCCTGGATGCAGATGGCCCAACGCAGGTGCTCGTAGCGACTACAGCGTTTGGCATGGGCGTGGACAAGCCGGATATCGAATGGATCATTCACTGGGATGCACCCGGATCGGTGGAGGCCTACTATCAGGAGATTGGACGCGCGGCGCGCGATCCGGGCATAAGCGCTGATTGCCTTGCTATGGCCACCAAATCAGATATCCACAGGAGGCGCCAAATGGCGCGGTCAATAGATGATGGCCATGTGGAGGTCCTCGCGCGTCATCTGCGAACCTTGTATGCCGATGAGGACCGCGAGTTCCTGGTGAATCCTACTGCCATGAAAGCCGAATGCGGACTAAAGGAAGGAGACGCGAAAGCAGCCCTGTTCGCCCTAGAGAGAGCTGGCATACTATCGATAGTTGCACGGGGGAATCGGCGTTCTAGCGTGTGCATGGATATCCCACGCGATCGAGCTGTGGCGCTTGAAGGCCTGTCACCTACTGAACACTATATACTTGAAGAATTGCTGCGAAACGGTGGCCGGGCTGTTCTCGATCCATTCGCGATTGCGCAGCGTCTTCCGATAGGGTGCAATTCGAGCCCGGAGGAAGTAGATAGAGCCATACGCGTCCTCATCTCCAGGAGCGTGCTGCGCTACAATTCCGACTTGGTCGCGAGACCTATGCCTGGTTCAACTGGGGAGGAGAGGGCAGATAGAATAGCCCTTTTGGACTCCGCCGAAATCATCCTTGCCCAGCATCTAGACGAGTTGCTAGCGGCAAACCACAACCGGACTGTCCGAATGACAGTATCGATGCAGCTTGATGCGTGCAGGGTGGCGGGCATCGATTTGGACTGGTTAGATCGAATCGTATTCGATTGGCGAATGCACGGAATAGTCCGTTCCCAACATAACCTTTTTGTGCTTTCTATCAGCCGTGAGCAGCAGGCAAAAGACTTGTCTTCCCGAGTGTCACGCAATCTGGAGAGGAGGAGGGCAGTACTAAACCATTGCGAGCAGGAGTGGGCTGGGGGTTCATCGACAGTTGAAGCAGACCTGATGCCACGTCAGCAGATGAGAATGGCCTTGGGCTCTCTGGCCAGATTCGGGCTAGTGGAATGGGAGGACCCGAGCGAACAGCGTGAAGCCTACAGAGTGCGATTCGTGGCTCCCGAGAGATATGATGCGTGCAGAATTGCCAACCTAAAACTCGGGCTGAGACAGACCGCCAACGATGCCCGTATGAACTGCATGGAGCAGTTGTTTTCAGAGTCCCGCGAGCCGGAGAGTGTATGGACATTCCTGGAGGACTACTTCTCCAAACCCAGCCCCGGCCCGTACGAAGAGGCGGATGCCCGCATGATCCTGCGCGGACTCACTGAGCAGCAGCAGCGAGCGGTAACAGCCGACATCCGCGAACCCCTGTTGATCAACGCTGCGGCCGGCACCGGCAAAACACATGTATTGGCCAGGCGGATGCTGCTGATGCAGGCTGTGGACAAGGTAGATGGTGACAAAATCCTAGTGCTCAGTTTTAGCCGCGCCGGCGCTCGGGCCATAGGTGAACGAGCAGCTGAATTAGCGAGGGACATGAAGCTGAGACCTGTTCGAGCCATGACATTCCATTCGTTTTGCTACCATATCCTCCGCATGCGAGGACTTGACTTATCACTTGTTGGGGTGAAACGAATCCCCAAAAAGTTGCAGACACACAATGTGTACCTGGACAACCTGTGGCTCAACCAAGTCCTTGTCGACGAATATGATTCGATTTTGGGGCAGTTGCCGCCTTCGGGCAGCCGAGCGGAGAGCGTGCCTGAGAAGATACGGGATTATGCCGAGCTTTTCGATTCGATAAGATCGGGCCATCCAGACTTGGACTTCGTGGTAATCAAACCAGACGACCTGGATCGGCCCGGTGTGTCTAAGGAGCTTAGGCTCCGAGACGGGGAAGGTTCGATCCCCACTGAGGCGGTGAAGAGAGCCTTCACTCTGTACCTCGCACAGCTTCAGCGGCGCCAACTAATTGACTATGCTGGCATGGTCAGCGCCGCGCTGGAGGGTTTACGGTCTGATATTGGCCTGAGAACGCGGGTGCAAGCCGGGATATCCCATCTTTTGGTTGACGAGTATCAGGACACATCGAGGGCTCAAGAAGAAGTAATGCGCCTGGTGATAGGCCCAGCAACCGGGCTTACGGTTGTGGGAGACAGCGATCAGACAATATATTCGTTCAACGGTTCCGATGTTCGCAATATCCTGCAATTCGAGGAGCGCAACAGACTCATATGGAGCCACAAGAAAACCAACATCGTGCCGCTTGAGGAGAACTTCAGGTCAGCCCCGCGAATCCTTGCGGTGGCTTCAAGAGTAATCGAGAGGAATAAGGATCGTTTGCCCAAACGGCTGGTGCCGGCCGCTGTAAAGCTTGCTAGCGAGAGGCAGGCCTACCGTGAACGTAACGCATTGGTGAGAGTTGCCGCAGTTTCCCCGGTCTGCGGGGCGGAGTCCGCCTTAGCGTGCGCTGCGCGCACCGTGGAGCAGTGGATATCCGAAGGGGTAGCCCCCGAGGAGATAGCGGTCTTGTCCAGGATAAACCCGGAATCCAATCCCCCCAAAGCTCTCCTCAACCAATTGCGTGAGTATTTTGCTACAGCTGGCGTACCGGTGGCCGATGTGCCCAGCGTCATAAGAAAGAACGACCCGATCCTGGGCAGGCTCAGGAAACTGGCCAACAGTGATCCCCAGCTTAAGGTCGCCGACCTCCTCGATGGAATGCCGGCTACTGCCGAAAGATTCTTCAACGGCATCGACCCCAAGGAGGTACAGGCATTCCTGTATGACGGAGTGGAACGCGGGGTTTGCACAGTTGCCGAACTCTATGAAGAGATCGAAGCGCACCTCAGCGACAGAGCGGATAATGGGGGGTCCTCAGAGGCCGGCGTGACCCTCAAGACAATTCATCAAGCAAAAGGCGAGGAATACCGGCGGGTAGTAGTTATGTACTTGGCGCAAGGGCACTTTCCCCCGGCTCAGGCCACTGACATGGAGGAAGAGAGGCGGTTGTTGTACGTTGCCCTTACTAGAGCTGAGGAGGAAGTTACCGTCATAGGCGAGCCCGGCTCGCTGTTAATGACAGAGTTGAAGGAAAGTCTGGGAACCGATGGGCTGGTGTTTAATTGGAGTGGGCGGCTCGACTCTCCCACACAGGGCGAGGCGGGTCTTTACGAAGGGTGTTTTGAAGAGGATGTGGCCTATTCGAACACCGAACCCATGGAGATCCTGCAAGACTCGGCATCGGATCGTTCGGATGCAATGACTGTGGCAGAGACTGGACTCATGGAGATGTTCGAAGACTTCATCAAACCCGACTAATAATCATCAGATTGCTGATGATGGGAGGCATGACTTGTGGAGGCAGTCGAACTCACAGAGGATCAGCGTCAGCTTGTTGAGTATAGGGTGGACAAGAATCTCTTGATCAGAGGTGAACCGGGAAGCGGCAAAACCACAGTACTTGCTGCCAGGGCGGCGCACATGGACAGCGCCATGTTCTCCGGGTCGGTTCTCGTGATTGCCTATAATAGGGCGCTAGCAGGGTACATCCGTAGGCTGCTCGGCGAGTTTGGCGGTTCCGCGAAGATTGATGTAGATACCTTTCACGGTTGGGCGATGACGTTCGCCGATTGCCTTGGCTATGGACCTGCGCGAATCGTGCAACGGACCGAGCGTGATGCCAAACTAGAGGAGATTCTGCGGCAAATGGGTCCGAAGTGGGGGCAGAATCACCTTCTAGGAGAACCCACTCAATTCTGGTCGCAGGAGGTTGAGTGGATCATGGGCCAGGGCATCAGCTCCCTGGATAAATATATGAACGCCGTAAGAACGGGCAGAGGCACGGCGGTGCAAGTTAGGGGCGAGGACAGACAAGTTGTTTGGGACGTATTCACCGCCTACCGTGACTGGCTGGCACATGATAATGCATGTGACATACACGACTTCGGAGGAATGGTGCGGCGGGCAGTGCTGAAGGCAGACCGCAAGTATCCAGCAGACCTGGCTTACGACCACATACTCATCGATGAGGTGCAGGACTTCGACTTATCCTGGCTGCTCGCCTTGGCGCCAATGGCGCGCGTGAGTGTCACGCTTGCAGGAGATCTCGGGCAGAGGATATATCGTCGATCGTTTACGTGGAGGGCTGCTGGCATAGACATTTCTGCAGCTGGTTCCCGCCAGCTGCGAGGTTCTCACCGCACAACCCGCGAGATAATGCAGGTGGCCATGGCTATTTCAACAAACACGGATCTTAGGGGCGACGAAGATTTCGTAGCACCTTCGCTTCCCGATCGGGCAGGGCCGAAAGTCTCGCGGATAAAGCGGAGTGGCGATAGAATAGCTGAGAAAGCCGCAGTTGCTCGAGTGACTGAGCTAGCACGTCGCTATCGAGGCGATTCCATCTGCCTGGCAGTCCCGTTCAATGCAAGGCTCAGACGCCTCACCGATGAGCTTATATCAGCCGGAGTGAGAGCTGTCAATGCAAGTGGCGATGCTCTTGCACATTTGGCAGAGGGGACAGTTGCAGTAACTACCTATCATCAACTGAAAGGGCTCGAGTTCGACCACGTCATCCTTACAGGCCTCGACGATCACACAATGCCCGGCTTTTACTTTAGGATTGAAGATTCTGAAAGCGAGAGTGAAAAAGAACAGTTTTTGCGCCGTCTCGTATACATGGCTATGACTCGTGCAAGGAAATCCGTTACGCTGGTCGGTTCAACCCCATTCTGCCGGTTCTTCAATGATGTGCCACCAGATTACATCGAGGAGATATGACGACGGTGAGCCAACCTGGTGGCTACTGCGGGGCATGATGGCAATCCTTGTTTAAATGAACATACTCTTGCATACACAGATGGGATCCCGCTAGGTATCGATGTCGCCTGCTATGGGTCGAACAAGGGAAATGCAACAGGGCTTGCAGCGATAATCACAGGTTGTGCAATACCATCCATCAGTCTCAGCCGGCCCGGAGCATTGAAAGCGCAGATATGGGACTTGTGATCTGCTGACGCAAGCAAGTCTTAAACCTACTGAAAAGCGGTGTCAGGGATCACCCTTGCAAAACCATTTCCCTGTTGCCATCATCGTTGCGCCTGAAGACGAGCCAAACTGAGCGTAACTTCGGTTTCTTCCTCTCAGGCGTCTTCTCGAGTCTGTCTGCAGGCTTGGGGAACGACCTAAGGGGCTGAGCAGGCAGAAGAGGCCTTGAGCGCGTGGCTAGGGCTGGATACCTAAAGTGGCTGATCGCGCTGGGGCGGTTTCTCAGGGATCATGGTATCGTGTTGGAGTGGCGCTGTCGTGGAGGTGTTCCCAAAATGGGCGATTTGGATCCAGCCGTGCCTTGCCTGGTTGAGATCGCTGAGTATGGTTTGGAGACCGAAGACGTGCTTGTGACAGAGAGACATGATCCACGTGTTATCTACGAGAGGCGTATAGTAGCCGGAAGGGATAAGTGGGTTGGGGTGGCGGCAGGAAGCTCGATCACCTCGTCGGGCTTCCTGCTAGACGATCTAGTTGACGGTCGTGTAAATCAAAGCCCTAGCGCCTGCATGAGCCATAATTTCATGTCGTAGGCAACCTGCAATTGTGTTTCAGCCATGTGCAGACCTTGCTCTATGAGGATTCCCCAGATCTGATGCTCACTGGATGGTGCGAGTCCGGCGTAGCCAATGGCCAATGTGGTGGAACTGATGGTGTACCCTGCTGTGCTCATCCGTTGGGCATACAAGAAAAGATGATTCCATGTATCCCACTGCTCCGACATGACGCCTTCCTTTTCGAGCACAGCGAGAGCCGTATCTTTCAAGACGTATAGCTCATCTAAGGCCGCTTGAATGCGGTCAAACAAGGGCTCTACACCCATCCACATCTGTACACTTGGTTTCCCGGAATGGTCAAGATACACTCCAGTCATCTTGCTATGCACGTCGCTCAGCTCAAACCAGATATCGGAGCATCTGACGTACATCGCCCACTCATCAGCCTCATCAAAGGCCGCCACTGGCGAGGTTGCGATTGCCATGATGAGCGTTAGCAAGACTGCTGTCTTCAAACGTTTCTTTACTTGCAACACGTGCACACTCCTTCGGAGGTCTGTTTTGGAAATTCTCTGCCTCCTTATTAACTCTTTCGTATTAATGGCTAACGAGTCCTCTTTTTTCCTTTGTAGAGACTCTAATCATATGATGAGGCGCCCTGAAAACCCTTGCAGCAACAATGAAATCCTATGTGCTCCAATGGGCATTGCAACGAGCGCTATTGCCATCCAGCGCCAACAGGGCGATGTCGCTACAAGATGGATTATGCGTCGAAAACCCAGTCATACCATGTGATTCCGTATATGTCTGAACACCGCAAATTTACAGTTTGCCGTTTCTCGAAATTGTGCTTGCCTGAAGCTGCTTCTGAAGCGCTTTTTCTTCCTTGCCCAGCAGTCTGTCGGGGCTTTTGGCAAATGAACGCAGTCTTTTAGCAAGGGTTGATGCTCCTGCCAATGTGGTCTTACTGCATTGTTGATCGCACCAATATCTTGGAGCCGGAAACCTGGCGACAGATGAAAGCAAGTCTGCGGGGATGAGGAAAGAAGAACCTGTGCTTACACACAGCGACAGGTAGCCTTCAGTCGTATCGATCCCCAACCACAGGATCTAGATCTAAATACACTGGGGATTTCAGGTTTC
>Ga0116188_1004413_pt1 | contig 10006 bp, 12 predicted proteins | sample AD_JPNTR2_MetaG_FD_89807 | JGI IMG/M metagenome (GOLD analysis project Ga0116188, IMG submission 89807) | Active sludge microbial communities of municipal wastewater-treating anaerobic digesters from Japan - AD_JPNTR2_MetaG | ecosystem: Engineered > Bioreactor > Anaerobic > Digestate | place...
CCTCCGGAGCCTTGTCTATCTGTTCGTACGCCTTGCCGTAGCCCCGCCCCTCTTTGCCAGTACATAAGTTATTGCTGCCGTAAGCGTCGTCTTGCCATGGTCTATGTGGCCAATGGTTCCTACGTTTACATGGGGTTTGGTCCTCTCATATTTCGCCTTTCCCATTCCTTTGTTCTCCTCCTTCATGGTTTTGACCAGGAAACCGTTCCTGGCGTTTCGTAATTATATAATTATGGAGCCCACGGCCGGACTTGAACCGGTGACCTCCGCCTTACCAAGGCGACGCTCTACCTGCTGAGCTACGTGGGCAAAATACTGCTATTTCAATATATTATGCTATCGGGCCCGCCAATGAGTTATTTTACTATATGATACCCTATGGTGTCAAGAAATATTATTTTGTCACTTTATGGGCTATTCCCTTGTATTTAAGTACCTTTCCAGTTTCCTTTTAACCCTCTGCAGCGCATTGTCAATAGACTTAACATGACGGTCCAGGTCGCTGGCGATTTCCTGGTATGACTTGCCCTGGAGGTAGGACATCAGTACCTCCCACTCAAGGTCGCTTAGTATCTCGCCTATCTTGCTTTCTATGTTTACAAACTCTTCCCTGCTTATTATCAGCTCCTCCGGGTCGGTTACCCGGGTCCCGGAGAGTATGTCCAGAAGCGTTCTGTCGGATTCTTCGTCATAAAGCGGCTTATTAAGAGATACGTATGAATTCAGCGGGATATGCTTCTGTCTTGTGGCGGTTTTTATCGCGGTTATAATCTGCCGGGTAATGCAAAGTTCAGCAAAAGCCCTGAAAGATGAGAGCTTGTCCTGCCTGAAGTCCCTTATGGCTTTGTAAAGGCCAATCATTCCCTCCTGGACTATATCCTCCCGGTCGGCGCCTATAAGGAAATAGGACCGGGCTTTCGCCCTTACAAAATTCTTATACTTGCTTATCAGATATTCCGCCGCCTTACAGTTGCCTTCCTTTGCCTGCTGTACCACTTCCTCATCAAGCATCATTTCGTAATGCTTATATGCTCTTTCATCGTGGGCCTTAGCTTCCACAGGCATCGCCTCCACTCCAGCAAGGGTATTTGTCCACCTTTAAACCATACAATAATTATATATATGTGTTTTTTAATAGTCAAGCCGGACCTATGGCTCTTTCAGCCATTTTTGGAGTTTCCGCGCCACTTCCGGGCTAAGGCTTCCATCCACCGTATTAATGCTATCCGCGCTCCTCCCGGTTATTCTTTGCTTAATGTCCCTGCTGCAGCCTTCCACAAGGCCCCTTAACTCCCCGGCCGAAACCCTTATCCCGCCCAGGGCCAGAATTACCTGCTGCTCCGCCCAGTCGGAGGTGGCCACCCTTACCAGTGCATTCCTCGCAAGGCGCGCTACGCTTTTCTCTATGAAGCTGTCTGCGGTTTCCTGTTCCCTGGTATATACTACATGGACTCCCTTGACATACGAAGAACTGCCAGGGTTGTCCTTGACCCGGTGACCGTCGAATACAATCATCACATTTATGCCCTTATAGGCCCTGTACTCGGCCATAATTTCAACCAGTTTATCCCGGGCCGCTTCAACGTTTTCGCTGAACAGTGCCTTTAACGATGGCCAATCATTAATTATATTATACCCGTCCACAATCAGATATTCCCCCATGGGAAACCTCCACACGGCCCCTATTAGCTGTATTCCCTCTGCCTTAGCGCTTCATAAAGCAGCACTGCGGCGGCTGCCGAGACATTAAGCGAAGAAAAGTCGTTTTTCATGGGAACGCTTACAAGAAAATCGCATTTTTCCCTGACCAGGCGGCCCAGGCCTCTTCCTTCGCTGCCAGCCACCAGCGCAAGGGGGCCCTTAAGGTCGGCCCTGTACATAATCTCACCGTCCATATCGGCGCCGGCTATCCAAAGACCCATCTCCTTAAGCTGCTCAATGGCGCGTACCGTATTGGTCACCTGGGCAATCGGGATATACCCGGCCGCACCGGCCGAGGCCTTCACCGCCGCAGGGGTAACCCCCGCCGCGTTTCGTTTAGGAATAACAATGCCGTGGACCCCGCAGCAGTATGCGGTCCTTATTATGGCTCCCAGGTTACGGGGGTCGCAAATCTTATCAAGGACCACCACAAGCGGGTCTTCGCCCCTGTTTCTCGCCGTTTCAACAATTGTCTCCGGCCCTTCGGCATAACGAAACCTTTCAACCAGCGCTATAAAACCCTGGTGGGTCCCTGTCCGTGATATCTTGTCCAGTTCCTTTCTGTCCACGTATTCCACTTTTATGCCCCTTTTCAGGGCATCGTTTATTATCCTTTCGCCGGTGCGGTCAACGCCCTTTGCCGCCAGCAGCCTGTTCACCCTCCTTTGGGCCTTTATAAGTTCGGCGACGGGGTTTCTCCCCTCCACCAGGTCCAGGCCCTCCGGAAGGTCCTTCCTTTCCATTAAACAAGCACCTCCTGTCCATGCCCTGCCCGGACAGTCACAGCATGTCCCCAACTGCCTTTATAATTTTTTAAACTTCTCCCGCATGCCTGCCGCCTGACCGCAGGACATTTTACCCTCGGGACAGGGACCGATGAGGCAGGCAGGTCCGGCATTCTTAAAAAGTATGGGTGCCACCCGCCGCACTTCTTTCAGCATTTCTTCAGCCAAGTCCCGGATTTCCCACTGGGCCCTGCTGCAGCACCGCAGCCGGAAGAAATTATGTAGTGCCCTTGCATTCATGGTAAATATAATCTTGGTTTCACAGGCGTTGGGAAACACGTACCTGGCATCCTCTATGGCCATTTTTTCAGCGGCCTGGCGGGCCTTTTTCTCGTCCCCTTCCTCTTTTTTCAACCTTTCATAATGGCTGTCGTATAGGACCTTTACCAACCGGTCATAGTACTCTTGGTCCTCCCGCATGGCCCTTTCGAACAGTTCCCTGGCTTCGGGAATCCCGGCGATATGGGGAGGCATAATATATTCAAACCCGTCAAGTTTAACGTACCTTTGGGACTGCTGCGAATAGCTGGCTATCCTGTGCCTTACGAGCTGGTGGGTCAGCACCCTGCTTACCCCTTCCACCGCAAAGGTGAAGGAGGCATGTTCAACGGGGGACTGGTGCCCCATCTCCATCAGCAGGTTCAAAAATTTCTCCACCTTTTCCGGTGACAGGTCCTCCAGTATGTCCTCGGCCCCCACCCTCGAATAACAAAGCTTGGCGGCGGCGGAAACCAGTCTGTCCGGTTCCGGCGTATGCCCTAAAAGTTTAACCCTTGGTTTCATCATTTGTCCAAAACCCCCTGCCAATTATTTATACGACGGCCGACTTTATTGCTGCGCACAAAAAAAGTCATAGGCCTTCTCCAATATGTACAAAAGCCTTTCAGTCTCGCCCGCCAAAAACAAGTACCCCACCAGCGTTTCAAACCCCGTGGCATACCTGTACTGGACCACATCCGCGTTTTTGGGCGATGTGCCGGACTTCGCGTTCCTCCCCCTTTTTACCACCGCCCTCTCGTTCTCATTGAGGTTATCCCATATCCCGTGTATTATATCGCTCTGGGATGAAGCGCTTACATAACCCACCGTAAGCCGGTGCAATTTTTGCGGCGGCATTTTTGGGTTCTCGGCCACCACCCTGCTTCTTATATAAAGCTCGAAACAGGCATCGCCGACATAGGCCAGGACCAGCGGGGAAAGGTCCCCGGGCTGTACTTCCCCGATAAATTCCTCCAAACCCTCCAGGTAGCTGTCCAACCTTTTCACCAGCCCCTTACTTGATGACCCTTTTCCACTTGGCGCCCTGGGGGGTATCTTCTATTATAATACCCCTTTCTTTAAGGTCGTCCCTTATCTTGTCCGCAAGGGCCCAGTCCTTTCTTTTCCTTGCCCTTTCCCTCTCGGCCACAAGGTCTTCTATCTCCTGATCCAACCGGCCCTGCTGCTTGGATAAAAGGCCTAAAACACCGGCAAATTCCATAAGGAACCCCAGGGCCCATTTTGCAAAGCCGGCAGAGGTGCCCTGTTTGATGTAAGCGTTGATGTCCCGCACCAGTTCAAAGATAACCGACAGCGCATCCGCCGTGTTAAGGTCGTCCTCCATCGCCTCATTGAACCTTTTCCTGTATCTCTCCAGTTCCTCCGCCTTTTCCCGTTCTTCCCGGCTCATGTCCTCCCTGTCCGCGTTTTCGGCGGCGTGCTCCAGGTCCCGTTTTGCGTTATAAAGCCTTATAAGCCCGTTTTTGGCCTGCTCAAGCATCTCACGGCTGAAATTGACCGGGTTTCTATAATGGGCGGACAGCATGAAAAAACGGATAATTTCCAGGTCATAGTTCCGGCTGATATCCCTTACGGTGAAGAAGTTGCCCAGTGACTTGGACATCTTTTCATTCTCGATGTTTATAAACCCGTTGTGCAGCCAATACCGCGCGAAAGGCTTGCCCGAAGCCCCCTCCGACTGCGCTATTTCATTCTCGTGATGGGGAAATATAAGGTCCTGTCCCCCCGCATGGATGTCTAAGGTCTCGCCCAGGTACTTGGTGGACATGGCGGAGCACTCGATATGCCAGCCCGGCCTTCCTTTGCCCCAGGGGCTGTCCCAGGCCGGCTCCCCGGGTTTTTGTTTTTTCCACAGCGCAAAGTCTGCGGGGTTTTTCTTGTTTTGGTCCACCTCCACCCTTGCCCCCGCGTTCAGGTCCTCAAGGCTCTGCTTTGACAGTTTGCCGTATTCAGGGAACTTGGAGGTGTCAAAGTACACCCCGTCCTCCGCCGTGTACGCCAGGCCCTTCTCCTCCAACCTGCTTATCAGGTCAATTATTTCGTTAATATGCTCCGTGGCCTTGGGGTGCACGGTGGCCCTTTTTATGCCCAGCCTGTCTGCGTCGGCAAAGTATTCCCTGATGAACCTTTCGGAAACCTCCTGCATCGTGGAATTCTCTTCCGCGGCCCTTCTGATAATCTTATCGTCCACGTCGGTGAAATTCTGCACGTAGGATACCTCGTAGCCCCTATACTCCAGGTACCGCCGGAGAACGTCAAAGACTATAAAGGGCCGGGCATTACCTATATGAAAGAAGTCATATACGGTGGGCCCGCAGACATACATCTTTACCTTGCCCTTTTCCAAGGGAACGAATTCCTCTTTTCTTCTCGTCAGAGTATTATATAGTTTCACAACCCTTTCTCCTCTCAATTAAACATAATTATTCAACACATGCTCTAGGCGGACAAGCAGCTTTTCCCTGCCCAGCAGCAAAAAGGTTTTGTCAAGCTCAGGGCCGTGGCACTGGCCGGTAACGGCTACCCTTACAGGCATAAAAAGCTTTTTCCCCTTTAATCCCGTTTCCTTTTGCAGCGCCTTAAAGATTCCGGAACAGAAATCCCCATCGACCTCTCCTACCTTCTCCACGGCGGATTTTAGTGCCTGAAGCAGTCCGGCCACCCCTTCTTCTTTCAGCACATCCAGCGCCTCGTCGTTTTCGGGGGTGATTTGGTCGTCAAAGAACATTCTCGCCAAGCCGGTTACATCCGAAACCTTGGTAAGCCTCTCCTGGACGGTGCTTATCATAAGGGTCAGCCATTCCTTCTTCTCTTCGGCCTCATGCGATGTCAGGAGTCCCTCCTTAATAAGGTACGGTTTTGCCAGCTCCACTATTCTCTCGGGCGGAGATTCTTTTATATAATGGGCGTTTATCCAGTTGAGCTTGTTTATGTCAAAAACCGGGTTGGCCCTTGTAACCCTGTCCAACCTGAACTGCTCTATAATCTCTTCCTTGCTCAAAAGTTCCCTCTCGCCTTCCGGCGACCAGCTCAAAAGGGCCAGGTAGTTGAACATGGCTTCGGGAAGGTACCCTTCTTCCCTGTACTGTCCTATATAGGTATTCCCGTGCCTCTTGCTCAGCTTGGTCCTGTCCGGCCCAAGGATTAGCGGCGCATGGGCAAATACGGGCACATCCCAACCCAGCGCTTCGTACAGCAATATCTGTTTGGGGGTATTGGTCAGGTGGTCCTCGCCCCTTATCACATGGGTTATGCCCATCAGGTGGTCGTCTATCACGACAGAATAGTTATAGGTAGGCATTCCGTCCGACTTGCGGATTACCATATCTCCCCCGAGGGTGTCCGAATCAATTTCAATCCTGCCTTTAATCACATCGTTGAATACAACCGTCTTTCCGGGGTCAATTATAAGCCTTACTGTGGCGGGCTTTCCCTCTTCAAGGTATTGTTTGACCTGCTCCCCGGTAAGTCTTCGGCACCGTCCCGAATACCTGGGGGAACTTGATTCGCAGGCGGTTTTCTTTTTATCAAGCTCCAGTTCCTCGGGGGTGCAGAAACAGTAATAGGCCTTTCCCTCGGCAATCAACCTGTTGTAATAGTCGTTGTATATGTCCAGCCTTTCGCTCTGTCGGTAGGGACTGTATTGCCCGCCCTTATCCGGTCCCTCGTCCCATTCTATCCCCAGCCACTTAAGTTCCTCGTATATAAGCTTTTCATACTCGGCGGAAGACCTCTGCAGGTCGGTATCCTCGATCCTTAAAACCATCGCGTTGTCTTTTCCGCCGCTTTTTACAAACAGATAATTAAAAAGGGCGGTCCTTATGTTTCCAATATGTATAGGTCCCGTGGGGCTGGGCGCAAACCTTGCTCTTGCCATATGTATTTACCTCCTTTAATAGCCCTCGGTTATGCATATTATAACACTTGGCTTTCTGTCGCTTCAACCTATTTCAAGCCGGGCCGGCTTTCCACAGGCTGCTCTTTATCGAGCAGTACGGCGGCCTGGGCGGCTATGCCTTCACCCCTTCCCGAAAAACCCATGCCTTCGGTGGTGGTCGCCTTAACGCTTACCCGGGACGGATCCAGGCCAAGCGCCCGGGCTATGTTCTCCCGCATACGGGGTATATGCTCCGCCATCCTGGGCTGCTGGGCGATTATTGTACCATCAATGTTTATGATGGTATACCCCGCACCCCTTAGTTTTTCGCCCGCCTTTTCCAGCAGCTTTATGCTGTCCGACCCGGCGTAGGCGGGGTCGGTGTCCGGGAAGTGCATACCTATATCTCCCATTGCGGAAGCGCCAAGCAGCGCATCCATTACGGCATGGGCCAGCACGTCGGCATCCGAGTGCCCTTCCAACCCTTTTTGAAACGGAATGCTCACCCCGCCTATGATAAGGGGCCTTCCTTCCGCCAGCCGGTGAGCGTCGTAACCGATACCTATCCTCAACAACTCTTATCCCTCCCTTCCAGGAGGACCCCCGCCAGCAGAAGGTCTTCAGGGGTGGTGATTTTTATGTTGTCATACCGGCCGGGATATAATGCCACCCGGTACCCGCAACGTTCAAGCAGCATCAGGTCGTCGGTGGCCTGCACCCCTTCCAGCGCCGCCCTGCGGTGGGCCTCCTTGACCGCTACAGCCCTAAAACACTGCGGTGTCTGAACCGCCCTCAGCCTTTCCCTGTCAAGGGTCCTTTCCACCCGTTCCGCCCCGTCCACAAGCTTCACAGTATCCTTGACCGGAACGGCACAGGCCGTGCCGTCCAGGCCTAAGTCCATCAACCGCTCTATTCCCTTTTCTATGAGGCTGCAGCCCACAAGGGGCCTCGCCCCGTCGTGTATCACCACAATGCCTTCCTCCACCGCCTCAAGCCCAATCGCGACGGACTGCTGGCGGGTACCTCCCCCGGCAAGTATTCCCTTCACCTTGGTTATGCCAAACTTTTCAACTATATCTTCGCCGCAGCGGTCTATATACCCCGGTGCCACTACCACCAGTATGCCGTCCACGACCCCGCAGTGCTGGAACGCCAAAAGGGTATGCGCAAGAACCGGCCTGCCGTTAAGGTCAAGAAACTGTTTGCTAAGGGGACTTTTCATCCTGGTACCCTTGCCCGCCGCCGTGATAATTGCGGTAACCGTTAAGCTTCTATACATTATATTATCACCTCCGGCAGAAACAATTCTCCACCCCCGAAGCCAATCCCTTTAAACGGTTAAAAAAACTCCGCCCCATTGGGGCGAAGTTTACACCGCTTTATTGTCCAGCGCATTCTTTGGCTTTGCGAATATCATCCTGCCGGCGGCAGTCTGAAGCACACTGGTAACCATAACGCCTATTGATTCCCCTATATGTTTTTTACCTCCGTCCACAACAATCATGGTCCCATCGTCCAGGTAGGCAACCCCCTGGCCGGATTCCTTCCCGTCCTTTATGACCTGCACCACCATCTCCTCCCCCGGCAGCACCACGGGTTTAACCGCGTTGGCCAGTTCATTGATGTTAAGAACAGGCACCCCCTGGAATTCCGCCACCTTGTTCAAATTAAAGTCATTGGTGACAACCTTGCCCTTTAGCATCTGTGCAAGCTTTAGCAGCTTACTGTCCACCTCCGCTATGTCGTCAAAGGGTTTATCATATATCTGAACAGGGATATCGAGTTCTTTTTGAATCTTGTTCAGTATGTCCAATCCCCTCCTACCCCTGTTACGTTTCAAGGTATCGGAAGAATCGGCAATATGTCTCAGTTCCTCCAGCACAAACCCGGGTATTATAAGAGGCCCTTCGACAAAGCCGGTCTTGCAAATATCAGCGATTCTCCCATCGATTATGACGCTGGTATCCAATATCTTGGGCTTAACCGCCCCGTCGCTTTTATGCGTCCTTTCTTTTATTCCCAGCTTTTTTAGGGAGTGGACTACAGCACCAAAGTCATCCCTTTTTCTCGTTGCAATCCTCATGCCCAGATACCCAAAGATGATATTTACCAATACCATGACAATGCTCCCCAGCCATGGAATGGGTATAATGGCAAGGGGCCTTATAAACAGGTTGGCTATAATAAGCCCAATTATAAGCCCCAGCGACCCCAGCAGTATATCGCCGGTAGGAATGGTTTGCAAAGTATTCTCTATTATTTCTGTAGACTTCCAACCCAATTTAATAAGCCAAGGAGAAACCAGAAAGAATATAAATCCGAATAACAAAGCGCTTACCACGTTGTAGACAATGCTTGCAGTGTCTCCCGGCATTATCCCGAAAATCCCGTATACCGCCAGCACATCTCCCAGAACATTAGCCAGCTGATAGCCAATGACTATCCCTGCCGTAGTCAACAATCCCCTAATTAACTTGTTAACCATTAATTCTTAATCACCTCCTTCTTTGAGTATTGCCACTTATATTTATTTTATAACCTGTTATAGCCCTCCTGCAACACAAAACATAAAAATAAATTGCTTTATTCAGCCTGCATCATCCCGACGTAACAGCTAAAAATTAGCGTCTTTTTTTAAAGACGCTTAGTTTATAATCCCTTCTATCATGCTCTCAATTTCTTCTTCGTTCATGTTGTTCACCAGTACCAGCTCGCTCACCAGTATCTGCTTTGCATTGTTCAGCATCTTTCTTTCCCCGGTGGACAGGCCCTTTTCCTTATCCCGCAGCATAAGGTTGCGCACCACATCTGCAACTTCCAGTATATCCCCGCTCTTTATCTTGTCCATGTTAACCCGGTACCGCCGGTTCCAATTGCTGGGCATGCTTGTTTTATGCTGGCTTAGGACCGCCACCACCTTTTCCACTTGGTCCTTTTTTATTACTTCCCTGAGACCTATATCATTAACACTTTCCAGCGGTATCATGACCTTCATATTCCCAATGGGCATCCTCATAATATAGTATTTCTGCTTGTTCCCCAGGATTTCTTTTTCTTCGATTGATTCGATTATGCCTGCGCCGTGCATTGGATATACAACCTTGTCTCCTATATTAAACATACGAAAACCTCCATTTAGCAAGCCCATACTTACTATTAATTTTACTATACCAGGGACCCATTGTCAACGAAACGTATATTTTAACATATCAGCCAGCCTTATGTCAATATAATGTTAAAGTGAGCTTTTTGCTTTGTACCCATCTTCCCAGATTTTTAACGAAAATATTTTTTAATACCTTGCAAACCTGGGCTGGAAAGCTGTAAAAATCATTCCCGACATCATAATTGCCCTGTATTTGAA
>Ga0116188_1004418_pt1 | contig 10002 bp, 8 predicted proteins | sample AD_JPNTR2_MetaG_FD_89807 | JGI IMG/M metagenome (GOLD analysis project Ga0116188, IMG submission 89807) | Active sludge microbial communities of municipal wastewater-treating anaerobic digesters from Japan - AD_JPNTR2_MetaG | ecosystem: Engineered > Bioreactor > Anaerobic > Digestate | place...
CGGGTGGTATGTTATACCAATGCGGCTCGAGCAAAACTGTTTCTCAATAACAAAGAAGTAGGTGTTGTTCAGGATTATAATGATGAAACAGGCATCATGTATTGGGACGTACCTTATCAACCCGGTGTATTGAAAGTTATGGGTCTGGATGCCCATAATAACGAAATAAGCACGTATGAAATTCGCACTTCGAAGAGACCTTATGCGTTGAAAATTATTTCGGATGAGCAACAGGTGGATAAGGAAGAAGGCATTGTACGAATTGCTCTTCAAGTAGTGGACGAGGATGGCGTTCCGGTAATGATTTCGGATGACGAGGTTACTTGTCATCTATCGGGTAACGCTCGTTTGATGGGATTGGAGGCGAGCAATAATACGGATATGACCGATTATACCGACAATGTGCATCGCGTATATCATGGACGGATTGTGGCTTACATCAAATATGAAGGCAGCGATTCCGGAGAAATAAAGGTAAGGTTTTCTGCCCCTTGGTTGATTCCGGCAGAAACAACGGTTAAATTTTCCCGATCTCATCCATGAGATTTTGGCGGTAGGTTTCGCCGATGGATATTTCACGGCCGGCTATGGTAATCCGGTTTTTGTTGATGTTCTCGATTTTGTTTTTTTGTACGATATAGGAACGGTGTACCCGCAGAAACCGGTCGGCAGGCAAGATGTCTTCCATGTTTTTCATACTCATCAGGGTGATGATGGGGCGGGGCTCGTTTCTTACGTAGATTTTAATGTAATCTTTCAAGCCTTCGATGTAGAGGATGTCGTCAAACAGCACCTGAACCAGCTTATATTCCGATTTTACGAACACACCGGTTCTTTCTTTTTCCTTTTCTTCGGTTTGAGCTGCTTTTCGGGCAATGTCGAACCAATTTAACGCTTTTTTTGCCGAAGTGAGGAAGTCGGCGTAAGAAATGGGCTTCAACAAATAATCGAGTGCATTCACTTTGTAGCCATCGACCGCATATTCGCTGAAAGCGGTGGTAAAAATAATCCGCGTTTGAGGGTTGATGAATTGCGAAAATTCGAGGCCGTCCAGCTCCGGCATCTGGATATCGAGAAAGATGACATCGACCGGTTGATTTTCGAGGTCGTGCATGGCTGTCAACGCACTCGAATATTTCCCCGTGAGTTTAAGAAACGGGGTTTTTTGTACGTACGATTCCAACAAGTCGAGTGCAAGGGGTTCGTCATCAATGATCCAGCAGCTGAGTGTCATTTCCGTTTTCTTTTTTCGTGTCGATAATCAGGGTAGTGGAATAGGTGTTGTTCGAAATGTGTTTATCCCAGATGTATCGGCCGGGATATAGCAGTTCCAACCGTTTTTGCATGTGCGCCAGACCAATTCCTTTTCCGCTTTTGTCGGATTCGTTTTTGGGGAAGTAGCTGTTTTCGCAGGAAAACTGCACAATCCCTTTGGGATTCTCTGACAGACTGATGCGGATGAACGAAGGCTTATTGCCACTAATGCCGTGTTTGAATGCATTTTCGATGAGCGAAATAAATATCAACGGTGCGATACGGGTGTCGCTGTCGGGTTGTAAATCGAATTGCGTCGTCAGCTCAACGTTGTCCGGAAGCCGTATACGCATCAAGTCGATGTAATTCCGCATGAAGTCCACCTCCTGAGACAAAGGTACAAAAGTTTGGTTGTTGTCGTATAAAATATGTCGTAATAATTTGCTTAAATCGTGTATGGCTTGTTGTGCCCGAACAGGATTGAATTCCACAAGGGCATAAATGTTGTTGAGCGTGTTGAGCAGAAAATGAGGATTGATCTGGTTTTTGAGGTTTTGCAGTTCGGCTTCCGTTTTTGCTTTTTCGAGCTCTTTGCGTTCATTGTCGAGCTGTACCCAGTGAATACTCATTTTAATGGCAACGCTCAGTCCTGCAACCAACGTAAGCGAAAACATATTGCTGAGGATGAAGGGAAGGAGCGGAGGCGATTTTTTTCTTCGGCGCAGCGGACGTCCATCGAGGTTGAGGCTGTTGATGAATTCGTGGGAAAAGTGCATGAGGAAGGCCAGTCCGATGATGAGCAGAAGATTGATGATGATGAATTCTTTGGTTTTCCGACGAAAAAGAAATTTATCGATGAGATAGAGGTAGTTAATATAGAAAACGGTCATGAAGCACAGCAGGACAGCGGTAGATCGCCAGAAGTTGGACCAGCTGAAAACGTTTCTTCTGTCGAAGAAAAACAACGGGAGACCAAAGACAATAAACCACACCAAAATATGGATAAATATGTTGTCTACAGAACGTTTGGAATCTTTCTTGTCGATCAAATTTTTCTCATTTATCATATTTTCTAAAACGATCGTTAGTATTTATGCTCGAAGCATAAAGGATGATTTATTTTAAAACATACCCGGACCGCCATCAGGACCATGTCCCCTGCCCGGTCCTCTTCCCGGCATCATGTCTGTTTGCGATGCACCGCCTTTAAAGATATTGAAGCGATAAACGAAGTGAAACATGAAGTAGGAGGTAAGGGTATTGGTCGTTGTATCCCGAATATAGTTGGAGGTGACACTTCGGCTAATGTTGCTGCGCTGCTGCAGAATATCGTATATCTTGAAACGTATGGTTCCGTTTTTTTGTTTGAAGAGCTGTTTTTGCAATGAGGCATTCCAAAGCCACTCCTCTTGCTCAAAACCGCCGGAATAACCCGAGTTGGTGTTGTACGATATATCGCTCTCGATAGAAAAATCGTAGGGCAGATAGATGGTGGTGTTGGCCGATGCGTTATAGTTGAAGTATTCCTGATCCTGTTGACCTTCCAAACTGTTTCTGACGTTGTTGTAATTGATGTTGCCGCGAATACCGAAATCGATAATATCCGAACGGTAGTTCAGTCCCAAAGTTTGTGCAAGATTGGTGCGTCGGCTTAAATTTGTTTCGTTGTTCGAAAAACCGTTGGAGAGGGTATAACCGGCGGAACTCATGGAAAAAATAGAAAATTTGATGTTTCGGAGCGGCAGATTCAGCATGAGTCGGCCATTGGCGTTCCAGTTGCCGTCGACATTTTTGTAGGTGGTTTCTTTTCGCCCGGTCTCGAGGTCGGTAATGGTGGAAGAGACGATATCGTTGAATGTATATCCGCCATTACCGAAAAAAGTAATGGAGCTGTTTTTTTCGGGTATAAAATTCATATAACGAATGTTTAACTGATGGTTGAAGGCAGGCTTCAAATCCGGATTTCCGTAAGTGATGTTCAGCGGATCCGAAATATCCACAACAGGTGACAGTTGGGTTACCGAAGGCTGACTCGTACGGCCGAAGTAGCGGATGCGTAGGTTGTTTTGTCGGCTCCAACGGTAGTTGAATTGTGCCGAAGGAGCATAATTGACCACATTTTGACCAAGATCGTGTATTTTCTCCTCGCCTTTAAATGTTTTGCTCTTTGAGCTCGAAGGTTGTATGCTCAATCCGAGGGTATAATCGTATTTTTCTCGTTGTGCCTTGAAGTTGAGCTCGATTTCCTGATTTACAAAATTGTTTTCAAGTCTTTTGCTGTAGGCTGAGTCGAGAACCGTGTAATTTCCTGCGGCATCTTTAGATCGGGTGTCTTTGTCGGATTCCGACAGGTTTTGTTGGTAGCGGTAGGCCAGTTGGACGAAGTTGTTTCTTCCAATAGGCTCGACATACGAAATATACCCTTGCCAGTTTTTGCTGTTGTTGGTATTGGTGAATTTCTGATCGATGATATCGTCGGGTTTTGTGCCGTGATAGAACGTGTTTGAAAGATTGTTTCCCTTGTTTTCGGAATCGTTGATTCCGCCCCTGAGTTGGATGCTGAGAACACGTCCTTCTTTTCCCAGTTCGCGGCTGGCATCCAGACGTGCACCGATATTTTTTCCGTTTCCTTCGGAGAAATATTCCGAATCGCCGCTGTTGATGGTATCGGTGGTTTCGTTACGGGTGAGGAATTCGCCCGTTTCGGTGCGCCGGTTATCGTATATTCCCGCATTGGGACGGAAAATGATGCGTGTCAGCGTATCGGGAGTCCATTCCAGACGAAAATCCATATTGAAATTTTGGCTTTTGTTGTTGGATGCGTTGTTTTCGTCTTCAAAAGTATTTCCGCTGCTCAACAAGTTTTGGGTGTAGGTTTTCGATATGAGATCGTTGTTGGTCGATCCGAAACGCAAGTTGCCGCCGAGTTTGAGCTTTTCGGAAAATTGGGTGTTAAAATTGAACCCTCCCATTCCTGAAGTGGTTACACCGCTTTGACCACCAAACATACCCCGCATTCCGCGGCCTCCCATGCCGCTAAACATGCTTGTGGCAAAATCGGAAAATCCGGCGTTGTTGGTGTTGTTAAGTCCGCCGATGAAGGTATATTGGTTTTTGTTCTTCATGTAATTGACCATTGCATTGGCTTCATAACGGTCTTTACTTCCATAACCGGCAAAAGCATTACCCATCAATCCTTCTTTCATGCCCGGGCGTACTACGAGGTTGATGACGGTTTCCTCTTCATCGTCGTCGAAGCCGGTCATTTGTGCCATTTCGGATCTCCTGTCCAATACTTGCAGCTTTTCTACCATTTTGGCCGGCAGGTTTTTGGAAGCTACTTTGGGGTCGTCGCTGAAAAATTCTTCTCCGTCGATCAGTATTTTTTTTATCTCACGACCATTCACGGTGATTTTTCCGTCTTTGTCCACTTCGACACCGGGCATTTTTTTCAGTAAATCTTCAACAACCGCACTTTCGGTGACTTTGTAGGAGTCGGCATTGAATTCCAGTGTATCGCCCTTGACTCGAATTTCGGGTGCTTTTGCTGCAATAACTATTTCGGAAAGGGCAATTTGAGAAGGATAAACAAGAAGGGTACCCAATTGAACCGCTGGAGCGGAGGCACTTACCTGAACATTTTTGTAAATATCTTTGTATCCGAGAAAAGAAATGTGAACAATGTAGGATCCGTATTTAACGGGAATGGAAAAAGAGCCATCGTTTTTGCTGGCCTGACCGGAGACGAACGTACTGTCTTTCTGTTGCAAAATGCGGATATTGGCCAAGGCGACCGGCTCTTTGGTAGTTTGATCGATAAGTTTGCCCGAGATGGTTCCCGTGCCCGACGATGAGGGTGTTTGTGCCTTTATCGGCATAATGGCAGCAAACAAAACAAGGATGAGATAAAATATCTTTTTCATTTTTTTGGTGTAATAAATAAATTCTCGTTTACTTACGAGAGCAAAATTAGGTTTATCTCTTTACACCTCCAAACAAAATAGATTAACCGGTATTTTTTCTCGACGAAACCTCCTTTTGACCGGATATATCCGCCCCCGGCTGTTTGCAGGTTTGCAGGGCCATGCCAACGTTGAGAAACTTCATCTGCCGTCCCGACCAATACGGCGGTCTTCTGAAGCTGTTTGCGGGATATGCAAACTTTGGTGAACTTCATGGGGAAGGAAGTTAAAAATAATGCCCGATTCCTACGTAAGCATGTGTTTTTTTGGATAGTCCCGAATACCCGACTTCCACAGATAACGGTCCGATGACAGTGAGGTGGGAATAACCGAGGTTGATGCCCGGGAAATAAGAACCCTCAAAAATTTTCAATACCTTATCGTTGTGAACGGCAACATTTAGATTAGTGTAGATGTGTTGAGTGGGCGTTAATTGATAGCGGATATCGGCTTGTGTTTTTAGTACGGAATTTTTTAGGATTTCCATACCTCCCGATCCCGGTAAGGCGATTTGTTGGGGAAGATAATGTCCATCAAATTTTCCACCAACGAAATTACTGTATATCAATGGTATGTTATCCGTGGCGTGAAGAAGAGTTCTTCCGGAAATTTCGGGAGTAAGATTGAGCTTGTCGGTAATTTTGATGGGTTTGAAAAATCGCAGGTTGATAGCGTTCAATGGTAAATCGTTGCTCATTTGGTAAAAATTATCGGTGTGAAGGGTATAGCGGAACGAAAAATATTGTCCGGAGGTTGGGAAGTAGCTCTTGTCGAGGTTGTCGAACACACCTTCGATGAAATAATTGACATAAAGCTTATTGTTTAGACCGATGCGTTGGAAATCGGTATGATTGACAACAGTGGAGAAGAAGTAGAAATTGTCGAAATTGAGACCAAAATGGAGTTTGATGTTTCTGAAATAAAATTCGGAGAAGTTGAGGTTGAGTGAATTTAGGGTGACGCCGAAACTGTGACTGCGTTTTCCGCGGTCGAAGATATTTATCTCGTTACGGCTCAATTTATAGGAAATGCCACCGCGGTAGAAGATGCCTTGGTTGATGTAATAGTCGGCAACGAAATAGGGGTTTTTACTGAGGCGGGTAGTGATGTTGATGACCGAGTTTAGCAATGAAGCCGGTCTGATTGTGGTATTGGCCAAGATCGCTGCTATATCGTCAGTATCGAATCGCAAGCCAAGGTTCAGGGTTTTGAAATCCTTTTTTTCGACCTCAAAAACCAGACGAAACGGTGAATCTCCTTTGAGTTGATAGCGTACATGTGTAAACAGGCCGGTTGCATAGATTTGTGATGTCAAGGTTTCGAGTTCTTTACGGGTGATTTTGTTGTCTTTGAGCCGGATTCTTTTCAGCATTTCCACACTTTCTTTAGGCGAAAGGCCTATGAATTGAATGCTTTCAATTTCCAGTGAATCCATTTCGATATACGGATTTACGATGGTTTGTCTGAGAGAGTCGGATTCGGTGATGCCCAATGACGTTTTCAGCGCCATCAACTCGTCCCATTTTTCGCGTGCAGCTTTTTCTCCGCGCGAGATGATCGTGTCGATGGCATTTTTTTCGAAATCCAACATTCTGTACGGGCGGGTATCGGCGGCAATCAAAATATCGGTGTTTCGGTGATTTTCCGCTTCTTTTCCTTTGTCCAGAAAGTTGCCTAGTCCCATAATTACTTCAATCATGGATCCTTTGTATTTTTCCTTCGCATCTTTATCGGGCAGTATGTCGATACCAATTACCACATCGGCGCCCATCGCTTTTTCCAGATCTGCCGGATAGTTGTTGACGATGCCGCCATCGATGAGGAGCATGCTGTCTATTTCGACGGGGGCAAACATACCGGGGATGGCCATACTTGCCCGTATGGCTTGTGCCAGCACTCCCTCTCTGAGGGCTACCTCTTTACCCGTTCGAATATCGGCCGCTATGCAGCCAAAAGGAATGGGCAGATCGTCGAAATTCATGTTGTCTTGATATCCGATAGTTAAATTCAAAAGTAAACTATAGAGATTTTGGCCCATGATCATTCCTGTGGGAAGACTCAATTTGCCGGATCTTTTTTTGAATTCTACCCGGTAAGGCAAGGAAACAAGATAGTGTTCGGAAGCATCTTTCAATTGAGGCGGCAGGTTTTCGCGAGCAGTGTTGTCGCTTAGGAGGAAGAGCCAATCTTGCACTCTGGATATTGAGTCGAGTTTATTGGCATCATATCCCACGGCATAAAGTCCGCCAACAATGGCTCCCATACTGGTTCCTGCGATGTAGTCGACGGGAATGCCTGCTTCTTCGAGTACTTTAAGTGCGCCGATGTGAGCAAATCCTTTGGCGCCACCCCCTTTAAGCACTACGCCCACTTTTTTTCGGGGTTGGTTTTGTGCTATAGCTATCGTAAATATCAAAAAAAAGAGGACAGTAAGAGAGAGCGGCTTTCTTTGCATATTTTTGTTTCACCTTTCATTGATTGTGCATATATCACGACAAAATTAGTCAAAATATTGCGCAAAGAAGCGATTGAGATGTTAAATAAGTTGATTTTAAAAGTGATGAGGGAATAATGCGGTTTATTTTTTTTGAGAAAAAACATTTTTTAATAATTTCGTACCTGTAAAATTGTTTTTTTAGAAAAAGATATATCATCATGGAAGTATTAAAACATTTACCTGAAACTAATTCAGGGCGACGAAAGCCGGGAATTACCCGTGAGGAAGCCTTTGCAATGTTGCAGCAGGTTGATCCTGTGAGGTTATTCAAAAAGGAGCTGAGATGTTGGGTTGGGATTTGGAATATCTGATGGAAGAAACCATTAAAGCAATGCAGGAAAAAAAGAGAAACGATAATTAAAATAGAAAAAGGGACAATGGGCATAATTAAAAGTATATTGGATACGGATTTGTATAAGCTGACTACAAGCTATGCATATTCTAAATTGTTTCCGCGCGCGTATGGTGAATTTGAATTTGTGGATAGGTACAATGGTGATTATCCTGACGGTTTCGATGAGTTGTTGCGCGAGGAGCTGCATGAGATGTCGAAGCTGTATTTAACGAAAGAAGAGGAGGAATTCCTGCGTGAAAATATCCCTTACCTTCCGCCTTTTTATATCAATTATCTGAAAGGACTTCGATTTGATCCTTCGGAAGTGGAGATTACGATGGAAAATCACAAACTGCACATCAAGGCATCGGGGTTGCTCTATCGGATTACGTTGTGGGAAACGCCTATTTTGGCGACCGTTTCGGAGCTGTATTTTAGAGAAACGGGACAAAAACCCGATATTGCCTATATGGAGCAGGCGGCTATCGAAAAAGCCGCGAAAATGAAGGAAAACCACATCGTGTTTTCGTTGTTTGGTATGAGGCGCAGGTTCAGTTTCGATGTGGAAGATCGGGTTACCGGGTTACTGAAACAATACGCGGGGAAAAGTTTTTTCGGCACCAGCAATGTGTATATGGCATACAAACATCATATTCATGTGGCGGGGACGCATCCGCACGAGTGGGTGCAGTTTCATGGATCGGTGTATGGTTACAAGATGGCAAACTTCATGTCGATGGAAGATTGGATTAATGTGTTTGACGGTGATTTGGGTACTGTTCTTACGGATACGTATACGAGCGACGTATTTTTCAGGAATTTCAGCAGAAAACATGCGGCCTTGTTTACCAGCCTGCGACAGGATAGTGGTAATCCGTTCCTCTTTGTGGATAAGGCGATAAAAAGGTATGAGGAGCTAAGGATAGATCCTAAGATGAAGTATATCGTTTTTTCGGATAGTTTGGATGTGAACAAGGCCATCGAGATAAAAAACTATTGTGGCGATCGTATCGGAGCTACATTTGGTATCGGCACTAATTTGACAGCCGATGTGGGGAACAACATCAAAGGAATGAATATCGTGATGAAACTTTTTCGATGCAAGATAACGGCATCCGACAAATGGCAAGAGTGTGTCAAACTTTCGGATTCGGAGGGCAAACATACGGGGAGCCGTAAGGAGATCCGTTTGGCTATGGAAACATTAGGACTGATCTAATACACAAATTCGTACCGGTAAACGGAGGCGTTTGCGACAGCGTCTGTTACCGTAACGGTCAATTGGTGTTTTTGGCCGCGGGTTAACCGCTTATCGTCGAAAACATAGGTGTAATAGCGGGATTTCACGTCGTGCGAGAAGAGGACAAACTTGCCGTCGATTTCGCCCCTGAACGAGTGAATACCGCTTTTATCATCGGTTACAGCGATGCGGATACGACGATTGGTTACCCATTTTTCGGGTGTTTGAGGTACAATTTCGGGTGCGACGGTGTCGAGGTCGATGACGAATTTTTGTCCCAATTCGCTAATGGTTGTTTCTATGCCGCTGTTTTTATATTTTCCGCCCATCCAGCTTGGTTTTCCGTTTTTGTTGATTTTTACGATACCGTATTTTGGCCGGTATTCGGGAATGTCGATGTTGGGTTTAATCCACAGTGTGGCGTTTTTGTGTAGCGGAACAGGCGAAAGATTCACCTGATGAATATCGGAAAGATAGTTGGCAGACGGTGTCGCCGAATGAGCGAAACAACAGTTGTCGTAGAGATTACCTACAGGGATATGCAGCGAAAAATTGGCATGGACAACAGTGTTGTTCGCATTCCATACCATGAAACGGGTGCATTTTTCCTGCGGAGGAATGGGTTGTGGCATCCCTTTGATGACGAAGGGATAGATGAGGGTATTGCCGTAATAATCTTCGAGTTCGTAACGCAGATGGTAATCGCGTTCTTCCA
>Ga0116188_1004420_pt1 | contig 10002 bp, 9 predicted proteins | sample AD_JPNTR2_MetaG_FD_89807 | JGI IMG/M metagenome (GOLD analysis project Ga0116188, IMG submission 89807) | Active sludge microbial communities of municipal wastewater-treating anaerobic digesters from Japan - AD_JPNTR2_MetaG | ecosystem: Engineered > Bioreactor > Anaerobic > Digestate | place...
CCTCACCTTTAATTTATTATTATTCATCTTCCTTTTGAACTCGCATACCGTCGCTTCAACGTTCGAACTTATGCCTCTCCTTTCTTTTGGTATATTATGTCACTTATCCGATTCTGAAAATTAAATATCGTTGCATCTGAAAACAGCACTTCATCTAAGGTCTGTAACCCAAGCGCTACCTTAGTCAGTAGATTAAATTTGATATCCTCAAATATCACTGAGACTAATACAATTAGCCACTTGACAATACATCATACTAACAACGTGATTCGTTGGGCTTATGTCACGAGAATTTTTTTAACCTCCGTCTCCCGAGTAAGTTTTGGTATAAGATAATGTGAAATCAAAGTTGAAAAGTTGACGCAAGACAATTAACTTAGATCGTGCTGGGTTTGTTTTTTTATTTTTTTCATAATACCTATCTTGTGATAGGTGTAGAGAATAAAACCAGCACTTTTTATTTTAGTTGTGGGATGGCTGTGATTTTTAACAATAATTTTCTAACTTGTATAAATTCTCACAAAATAAATGTAGCTATTGAAAAATAAATAACAACAGTGAATATATCGGCAAGGGCAAGTGTAACAGGACCAGCGGCAATTTTAGGGTCTAACTTTAATTTATGCAAAACAGTGGGGATAGTCAGGCCTAAGATACAAGCGATACAAATTGACAATAAAACACTACTGCCGATTACAACGGCAGCTAAGCCAGCTCTACGCCAAACCCACACAATTATTCCAATCACACCACCACAGGATAACCCCAACATAAATGCGGTTATAATTTCACGAAAAAAGGCTTTAATGTACCAACGCAATCCAGGTCGTTCCGTGAGTAATTTATGAATGGTTACTGTCATTGACTGCATACTCACACTTTCACCCAATCCCAAAACTAATGTTAGAAAAAACGCTAATATGATGCTTTTTGATAATGTTGTTTCATACATACTTGAAAGATAAGCGCATGTTATACCACTCAAAAAAGTTGCAAATAACCATTTAAATCTATACTTAAATGCCCTTAATGGGGATGCGTCTTTTACTTGAGTTAGTCTTAAGCCAATTGATTCAAAAATTGTATTCAATTGTTGGCGCTCAACAATATCAAACACTTCATCAGTAAATTGGCTAATATCAACAACACCAACTATGCGATTTTTTTTATCAACTACTGGAAAAGCCAAAAACTTATGCATTACAAACGATTCACACGCTTCAAATATTGTGGCGTTTTCAGGAATACTAACAACACGCTGAATCATAATTTCTGATAGTTTTTTGTTCAATGGAGATGTGAGCAAACGTCTCGTTGGTAAAACCCCTACAATTTGTTCTTCTTTGTTTACAACATAAAAATAAACTATTTTATCACTAAATTCCTTATTTCTGATAATTTCTAATGCCTCTTGTATTGTAATATCATCCCGCAGCGTAACATAATCTCCGTGAGCGATTTTTATTACAGGCTCATTTAAATGGTTTTGTATATCATTCATTGAACTTTTATTTTAACAACCTTTTCAATACATCTCCAGTTTTCAATCCATTCATATACGAAATAATTGATAATGCTTGAAAATTTAAATATGAAAGTTGTGAATATTTGAGTACCTTTATTTAGATTTTTATTCAATTCAAAAATTGGAGCGAGCGAAGGGATTCGAACCCTCGACATTCACCTTGGCAAGGTGACGCTCTACCAGGCTGAGCTACGCTCGCATTTACATCCGCATAATCTAATATATAGATTTTTTAAATTATGCAAGTCCTATTTTTAAAAATTTTTAATTGCGCCAAATCTTAACCCTCGTGTGCTTACAAAAACAGAGTCTAATCCTGCCAATTCCATAAACACTTCGTAAATCAAAATTCCAAATATTATTACATCAGCCCTATCTTGGGGGAGCCCCGGAATTTTTTTACGTTCTGCAATTGGTATTTGCCATAGCAGTTTTGTTAAGTTTTTTATATTGCTGTAATTAATTTTAAGATTCTCAAGTTTTGTTCTATTAAACTCGTTTTCTTTTAGAATCATCCTACCCAGAATTGTAATAGTGCCACCTGTACCTACAAAGTCAGTTGATTTTCCTTCAAAATCGGTCAAATATTTTAAATCTTTTATAATATTTCTCTCAATAAAATCATATATATTTTTTCTGCACTTTAAAAACTCCTCTTGAGTAGGTGGGTCAGAAACATTGAATTTTAGCATATATCTCACTGTGCCAATTTGGTAGCTCTTTAAGAACTTTATTTTGTCGTTCTCTCCAAAAATAAATTCACTACTTCCTCCGCCAATGTCTGCAATTAGTATTTTATTTTTTTTATCTGGTAAATAATCTATGACCCCCATAAAAGATAGTTCAGCCTCTTTTTCACCAGATATTATTTCTACTTCAACATTAAATTTTTCTTTTATAGATTGAATGAGAAAATCGCTATTCTTAATTTCACGAAGTGGACTTGTGGCAATAATTTTAATTTGTTTTGCATTTAAATTACTTGCCAATTGCAGAAGTTCATTTACAGCAGAAACCGCCCTTTCTACTGCTTCTTGTGTTAAATAATTTCCACTATATACACAATTCCCTAATCTTATTTGAATCGCACGCTCTTCGAGGGGAATTACAGAACAGCCATCAACATCGGCAACTAAAATTTTTACCGAGTTTGTCCCGATATCAATCACAGCCCGCCTATCCATTGGATTTTTTCAAGATAAAATAACAGAAAGATTCATTGCGAAATATATTGTTACACATCGCGTAATTTTAAATAATTTTTTGCCAGAATAGCAGCACCTACAATCCCCGCATTATCTTCCAATTTAGATGAAACAATTTTTACATTATCTGTAGTGTGTGGAAAAGCATATTTATTTGTAGTTTCTATTATTAAAGGCATAATTTTATCCTCTAATGCCTCTATAACACCACCACCAAGTACAACAACCTCGGGACTTAAAATATTTATTAAATTTGCAACTGCTATTCCTATATAAATTGACGCCTCCTTGACTACTCGCCAAACCAGATCATCGCCTCGTTTAATTGCCTTACGCAGGTCACCGCTTTTTAAATCTTCTAATTCATCACCAAGTATTTCAGACAAAATAGTTTTTTCCCCGTTTTTTACCGCTTGTTTAATATTTCTAAATATTGCTGATCGGCTTGCCAATGCCTCAAAACAACCGTGATTTCCACATCCACACTTAGGTCCATTAACATCGATAACCATATGACCAATTTCACCAGCGGTCTTATTGAATCCAGAATATAACTTCCCATTAATAATAATTCCTCCACCGATTCCTGTGCCTATAAAAATGCCTATTAAAGATGACGGTTTTTTTTCAAATTCTGTCTCGTAAACGCCCAGAGTGCAAATATTAACATCGTTATCTATGACCACTGGCACCTCTCCTGTTTTAGAGGGACATCTTTCCATTGTAAATTAGGCGCAAATATAACCACTCCTTTGTCTGGATTTACAACGCCGGGCGCCCCAATTCCTATTGCAGAAATTGAATTGGTATTCAAATCGCATTCGTCAATAGCTTCCAGAATACATTTCGCGATTCGCCTTATTACCCCGTCAACGCCTCTATACGATTTTGTGCTTATTTTTGTGGAACCAATGCATTCAAATTTGTTGTTAAATACACCAGAAAGAATTTTTGTTCCACCGAAATCAACGCCTATATAATATTCATTTTCTTGTTTTGTCTCTTCCATTGTTTTTATTTTTAGCGTTTAAGAGTATTTTTTCTTTTCAAAATGGTCTCGATTCTCTTTTTTAATTCATTATTGATTATTTCGACACTGTGGTTAACGTCAATAACACTAAGCCCATATATTTCTTGTAATCTCTCAAATGCCCCTTGAAGCATTTTCTGATAAATCAGAAAACTATCAAACATATCACGAGAAAGTCCCAGGTCCATACCGCTCTCCCAATAGTCAAGACAATGCTTTTTAGCAAAATTTCTTTGCACGAGTATTTCTGGAGAAACATTCAAATGAAAAACAGCATCAGGAACGACTGCCATACCATACAAATTTCTCAACCATGTCTCATCCATACCGCGAACCATATCTCTTGCCATCAAAGTATAAATATAACGATCTGCTAATACAACAAATCCGGATTTTAATGCCGGGATTATTACATTTTCAAGCTGGTCTGCAAAATCGGTAGCATAAAATAAACTTAATGTTGTATGACTCAATATGTTTCCTTTTTGCGCCTGGTTTAGTTCTTCGCTGACAAGAGTTGAACGTTTGATACCTGATTGAACTGTTGCATGTCCGGTGCATTCGAGCCAATCTACAAGCATAGATATTTGTGTTGACCTTCCAGAACCATCTGCTCCTTCGATGACGATTAAAGTGCCTATTAATGTTTCAGGATTGACACTCGGAACACCATATCCATAAAATTTATGATGAACCGGTTTTGGAACAATCACTTTATTAGGTATTTTTTGTACCAAATTTTGTAGTTTTTTTGGTGACATTTTATTCCTGATTAATATAAACTGTACTTTTACCTTGTGCAAACTCTTCAAGAGGAATCATTTTCGCGACAATTTGTCTTACAACAGATTGTTGTTCCTCCACACAACCATTTGCGTCAACTTCAATAAAATCAAATTCTTTACTCATTTGCAGATACTGCTCAAGCAATCGCCCTTGAAAAACGCGAAAACTTTCATAAGGGTCATTTGAAATGCCTAAATCCATTCCAGCCTCAAAATATTTTAGTTGCGGTCTCCCCTGCAATATTCTTTGGAGTGACACTTCAAGTTCAGCCTTAAAGAAAAAGACGATATCAGGCAATGCGGCAAAGCCGTAAATACCTCTAACCCATTCTGGTCTACAACCGCGAACAACATCTCTTGCAAATGCAGTAAAAATATACCTATCGCAAAGAACTATATAACCAGCCCTGATAAGAGGCATAAGATGACGTTCATATCTATCTGCAAAATCAGTTGCATGAATTAAACAAAAGGTTGTCGGAGTTAATAAAGTCATTTTTTTACCCTTGCTTGTGGCTGACTTTACGAGTTCTGAAGAATTCCATTCACTGAAATATACCTTTATATCCTGTTTTTCTAACCACTTTTTTAATAAATAAATCTGGGTGGACTTACCAGCGCCGTCCAATCCCTCCACGGCTATTAGCCTTCCGGGGTATCCCAACTCAGCAAAACTTTTCATACAGTTAATAATTATATAAACACTATGTAATTTAACAAATCATATTTTTAAATTTTAAAGATTATATTATTGAATTGATTATGAGTCATTTTTAGTCAAAATCAAGCTATGGATTTTAATAAAGTCGAACGTGCAATTAAGATATTTAATAGTGGATATAGTTGCGCACAAGCAGTCTTTTCCTCTTATTCGGAAGATTTCGGTTTGCCATTTGATGTAGCGTGTAAGTTAAGTTCTGCATTAGGCGGCGGCATTGGGAGACAGGCTTATACTTGCGGCGCGTTAAGTAGCGCGGCATTGATTATCGGTCTTAAATTTGGGAGTTCAAAACCAGGAGATAGTAAATCAAAAGAAAAAGTTTATAGTCTTGTTAGAAAACTTTTTGAAAGATTTAAAGAAATTCACGGCAACACTCAGTGCAAGGAACTCTTGAATTGCGATATTAGCACAACGGAAGGACTTTCGCGAGCAACGAATCTTTTGCTTTTTAAAACTAAATGTCCTGATTTTGTCCAAACCGCATCTATAATATTGGAAGATATTTTAAATTCGGTATAATATTTACTTTGCCAGGAACTTTTAAAATAGACTATTTATAGCCATACCAATTACGCTTAGAGGCCCCTGATCTTCTAACCCATCCATTGCCTTATCAAGTTTCTGCAATGATGTTTTTGCATTTTTTATCAGGCTATCGTCGTTTAATAAGCGACTTACTGTCCCGGTTCCTTTATTAACTTTTATCAATATTTCTTTTAAGTTTGCCATTGCCTCAGATGCGTCAGTGTATAGCTTATCATCGGTTGCAAATTTGCCGATAGTACCCTGTCCAGAATTAATTCTTTGGACAACTACATTTGCGTTAGTAATCAAGGTGTCAACGTTATTTATTACTGATTCGCCTTTTGCCAATAGGTTGCTTGCTTGGGAGGCTGCGCTTCTAATATCAACAGCAGTCGCTTCAAAATTACTTACCGTGCCAAGAACAGAGTTATATAGCGCATCATCTGTCACCAGTTTACCAACTGTGCCTTTACCGTTTGCAATGTTTTCTGAAATGGTTTGTAAATTTCCAAATATTGCCCCCATTTTACCGCTATTTTGCTTAATAAAGTCAGTAAGAGGTCCCAAAAGATTATCTATCCTGTCTCCGCTAAAACTTCTTGTAACATTTTCAATACCGGTTGCAACATTATCAAGTTTTGTCATCAACGTATTAATATCCGGCTGTTCAGAAGTTTCAACCACCGCATCTGGCTCTAACTTTACCCCATGTTCGGTGCCAAAATCTATTTCCACATAATTTTGTCCACCTAATACACTCGTAAATTTAATAGTTGCCTTACTATCATCTTTAACAATGACACCTGAATTCAATTTCATTGTTACTTTTACGCGTTCGTTGGTAATCACCATCGATTCAATTTTACCGACTTGCATACCAGCCATTTTTACAGGGTCGCCCTCTTTAAGTTCGTGAACATTTTTAAAATATGCATGTAAACGGTATCCACCTTTAAATTTTTCAAAACCGCCTGCCATTTCCAGCAAAATTACTGCTGCGATTATTGCCAGCGCAAAGAATATTCCTAACCGCGTTTCAATTGTATCTTTCATAATTAAATCACTCGTTATGATTACTTATATTCAATTCTGTGCTTATAAACCTTTTAACAATAGGGTCTCTACATTCTCTTATTTTGTCAGGTGTACCTACAAATAGTAGTTTACCTTCATATAGCATAGCAATTCTATCACCAATTGCAAATGCAAGGTCTCTATCGTGAGTAACAACTATTGAAGTAGCATTAATTCTTTTCTTTAAATTCAAAATTTCTTCTGCAATTGTTACAGCAATTATAGGGTCTAATTCGCTTGTTGGTTCATCAAATAATATCAACTGTGGTTCAATAACAAGGGCGCGTGCAATTGCAGCTCGTTTTCTCATTCCACCCGATAATTCCGAAGGCATTTTGTTCTCTGCACCTTTTAATCCAACAAGTTCTAATTTTTCACTAACAATTTTTTTAATTTCTTCTGGTGGTTTAAGTCTATGTTCTGTCAAATAAAGTCCCACATTTTCTTCGACGGTAAGTGAATTTAATAAAGCCGAGGATTGGAATACCATTGCAATTCTATATTTTGCAAGAACATTTGCGCCGAGTATGGATTCCCCGTTTATTAATATATCTCCTTCATCGGGCGTCTCTAAACCAATAATGTGTTTCAACAAAACGCTTTTACCGCTACCGCTTGGACCTATTATGACAAAAATTTCACCCGGGTTAACATTAAATGAAACCCCTTTTAAAACCTCAATATCCTCAAACTTTTTCTTAAGGTTAATGACTTTAACATCAACAGCGTTGTTATTATTACTATTCATTTCTCAATATAGAGCAAAAGCCTTGTCAAAAAGTAATCAAGTATCAGTATCATTACTATGGAATTTACAACCGATTTGGTAACTGAACGTCCAATACCACGAGGTCCCCCAACTGTTGTTAAACCTTGATGACACGAAATAACGCCGATAACCACTGCGAAGACAAAAGTTTTAACTAACCCATGCATCAAATCTTGAAATTCCACCACATTTTTCAAATTATTAAAAAAAGTTTTCATAGGTATTCCAATTTGGTAATTATACGCCGCAACAATTGCGCCACCGAACCATCCTACGAGAATAGCAAAAATTACAAGTGTAGGCAGTGCAATGCTAATTGCAACAATCCTGGGTAATACAAGGAATCGAATAGGACTGATGTTCATTGTGCGAAGTGCATCAATTTCTTGATATACCTGCATAGAGCCAATTTCAGCGGTCATTGCAGAACCGATTCTACCCGCTATCAGAACTGCCATCATCACTGGAGCTAATTCCTTACAAACAGCAATGCCTACCACTCCACCAAGCACCTCGCCTAATCCCCTCTCCACCACAACCGGACCTGTTTGCAACGAGACTACACCACCAATGAATGCAGACAATATACACGCCATAAGCAAACTTGCATTGCCAATTTCATAAAGTTGTTCAAAAACCTTTTTCCGTTCAATCCAAACTCGCGGAAGGTCTTTGATTGTCTTCCATAATAAAATTATTATTTCACCTATATTTTGAAACATAAAATCAACCACCTTATTTTATGCAAAAATAATTTTAAAATTCAAAGTCTTTTTGACTGAATAACAATTATTGAGAATTGATTAACTTGCCAAATTCAGGTAGGAGTTGATACTTTTTTTGCCACGGGGTATACATAAAACCAAGAACACCTTTAGTATCTTTAGCAAGCGCAAGCCATGATTTGACATCGTCTAAATTATCGGCGTCATAGTAGCAGGCTATTAACGTTTTAAATCCTTTTGACTCAAAGAATTTAAGGCTCTTTTCTCTTGGAGCACCACCCCAGACACTAATCACGATATCCTTTGGGATATACTTCCACGAGCCGGTATAATCTCCTTTTACAAGGTAATAATTCGGTCGCGCATTATGATTTGGATCAAACATATCTGACCAGACATAAACCTTTACACCCGGATTATATTTTTTTAGAGCCTCAGCCTGACGTGTCACGCAGCGTCCTAATAATTGAGCCATATTTTCGCCTTCACAAGCCTTACAGGTCCCCCCCATCCTTACTTCATCCATATTTAACATTACTTTTTTGGGCTTAACATATTCTGAAAGCAATTTTGCTTCGTGGTCGAAAATTTCGTATAATTCTGGTTCGTTCATACAAACTGTTACTTGCGATTCGTGAACGACCATAGGATGATACCAACTTACAAGCAATTTTTCTCCATCTTTTATGGCGCTATTTGGTCGCAATCTTAAATCAGGCGCTTTTCTTTCCCAATTCCAAAATGTAAACGAAGGATCGATTAGCGGATCATAATCCTTCCCTTCTTTATAAGTAATACTTCCATCATAACTTTTTACAGTTACTGGTGTTCCCGATCTTTTTAAAACATTTACAGGACCTATCTCTTTTACCTCCCAGTCATCTAACCACAACTTTCCTTGCTTACCTTCCCACATACCTGCATACATCAGAACACTTTCAAATTCCATACTGTTGAAAACCATTGATATTTTCTTCCAATCAGTAGTTTCAGGAATATTAAATTCTCTTGGTGCTAGACTTCTATCTTTTACAAGCACCTGTAATTTAAAAGCATTTGCAGGCATTAGATTTTCCGTCTTTACCCAAACACTGACCAGATAACACCTATGTGGTTTAACCTTAAGTTCTTGCATTATTCTCCCATGTCCATGCGGATTAGAAGCGAAATTCTCTAACCTCATTGACGCCTTTCCGTTATGAAAAATATTTGTATCTATGAAAGAAATCACACCCGGATTGTCATGAAAATTAAATTCCAATGCCTTATTTCCTCTGAACTTTTCAAATCCACCATTCTTAAGTAAATCTTCACTTTCGGAGACAAATGATGCCTTTTTTCCCTTTACCTCAAACAATGCATTCGACACTAACACGCCTTCGGCAAGTTGTCGATTATGTGCCAAAGCGCCTCCGCCATATCCTACTGAAAATACAGCAGGAATAAATTCAAGTTTGTTTTCTTTGCAAAATTGAAGGATGTCATTCAACCGTCTAAAATAATTAGCATTTTGTTTGCACAACGTGTCCAGACCCGCAGACATTATTGCCCCATTGAAACCATTTTCGCTTGCTGTTTTTAATACTTTTTCAATTTCAATGACGTCGCTATCTTTGCTCAATCCCCACCCAAATATCCATACA
>Ga0116188_1004423_pt1 | contig 9999 bp, 9 predicted proteins | sample AD_JPNTR2_MetaG_FD_89807 | JGI IMG/M metagenome (GOLD analysis project Ga0116188, IMG submission 89807) | Active sludge microbial communities of municipal wastewater-treating anaerobic digesters from Japan - AD_JPNTR2_MetaG | ecosystem: Engineered > Bioreactor > Anaerobic > Digestate | place...
CTTTACTCGTATTCCACGTCGGCGTCTTTGTTCGGATAGGTGATGACCTGCCCCTCCCAGGTTCTTATGGTTATGGTGTCCCTGCCGTGGGAAATTAAATATTCGGGAAGCATCGGGGTTTTGCCCCTTCCCTCAGGAGCATTGATTATAAATGTCGGAATTGCGAGCCCTGATGTGTAACCTCTTAGGTGTTCCATGATTTCAATACCAATGTCTACGCTGGTTCGGAAGTGAAGGGTTCCCACCACGCCCTTGGCGTGGAATATATAATAGGGCTTAACCCTTATTCTTAAAAGTTCCTGGCAGAGTTTTTTCATCACGAAGGGATGGTCGTTTACTCCCCTTAGAAGCACTGTCTGGTTCCCCAGGGGGATCCCTGCATCGGCGAGCATTTCACAGGCCTTTTTGGATTCGGCTGAAACTTCCATCGGGTTGTTGAACTGCAGGTTGATATAAAGCGGATGGTGTTTCTTGAGCATGTTACACAATTGGGGTGTCACCCTCTGGGGCAGGGTGACCGGCATCCGGGTGCCAATACGCTTGAACTCAAGATGTGGTATCTTGTCAAGTTCCCCCAGCAGCCAGTCAAGATTCTCATCGGATAATGTGAAGGGGTCGCCGCCGGTTACTAAAACATCTCTTATCTCGGGAGCGTCTCTTATATAATCGACAGCCTGCTGCAGGTTTTCCCTTGGTTGAGGAGCATCAATTTCCCCGATATTCCTTCTTCTCTGGCAGTGCCTGCAGTACATGCCGCACTGGTTGGTCACGTTGATAATCAGCCTGTCCGGGTACCTCCGGGTAATACAGGTGGCAGGGTTTGTGAACTCCTCCGCCATCGGGTCGGCGCTGCCGATACCCTCTTTAAGTTCGAGACCGGTAGGAATGGACTGCAGGTAAATAGGGTCCTTGTAATGGTCCCCCTCCGGGTCTATGAGTGATAGAAAGAATGGGGAAATAGCCCATCTGAACTTCTTCGTGACAGCATCAATATCCTGCTTTTGCTTGGGAGTTAGATTGATAAATTTTGCAAGGGTATCAGAATCTGTTATCCTGTTTTTTATGTGCCACTTCCAGTCGTTCCAGTCGGCTTCGGCGGCGCCCAAGCCTTCTTTTATCTTAGCCTGCCTTGCCTTGATTGCTTCTTGCTGCTCAAGTCCGGTAGGGATTCTCATTTTGGCTTCAAGATAGGGGTCTATACGGCTTTTAAGAACTTCAGCCCTTTCAAGGGAAATCTGTCTTGAACTCTTATTGGAAGTATTCATTTTTTGACCTCCTATTGGATAAAGAATTCGAATGATTAAGCACATTCCTATATGTCTTTAAACGCCAACATCACCCCCAAAAAATGGTTTTGCTGATCAGCTTACAAATGAATTAAGCAATATCCATGCCAAGCATTTTTTGAGGGCTGCGGGCTATATTTATGCGATAATAGCCCCTTGGCAGGGTTAATAATTAAAGATTCTTGGTTTATAGGTTGCTGATGGGTCGTTTTCAAGAACCATAAAGAACCAATAATACGGCTATTTGGCAGAAAGATAAGGATTATAAAAGATTGGCTTCTATTTTATGACGGCAGTATGCCGGGAAACGGCAGCGTTAATTAAAAACAGGGGCAGACGTGATGTATATGGTCCAAAAAGGTTTTTCGAATATAACCATTTTATACCTGAGGCTTTTTTGTTACAATATAATAAATCAAGGCACCGTGCCCCTGGAAGGAGTGAAAACACCATGTCAACCGAAACTCCATCCGGCCTGTCCATAATAACCCGTTCCGAGAAGCATAAGGAAAGCGTGATAAACCAGCTTACCAACCTGCTGGGTCCAGAGGTAACAATCAGGGGGTATTCCATACTGGAGGGCATAAACGAAAAAATATTCGACAAACTGGTACTGATAAGCCATGAATACCTTAAGGAGACGGCTATGAAGTATATCGACCCCAGGTCGGAGGTGCTGGTGGCCCGGCGTGCGCTGAACCATTCCAAGCTGGAAGACGTGCTTAGAATACCAAAGGGAGAAGACGTACTGTTTGTCGACGTTAACAAGTACCTTGCCGAAAACTCCATATCCCTTCTTGAGGGGTTGGGCATAACCCATATAAGGATGTATCCATATTACCCGGGGCAAAGGTTTTCGCTGCACGCCAATTATGCGATAACCACGGGGGAAACCCATATGGTTCCCGATTACGTGGAAAATGTCATAGACTTGGGTTACAGCAAGATTGACCTTACCACCATAACCGAGATTATGATGAAATTGAAAATTATGGACGAGAGAACAAACCTGTTGTCGGTAAGGTTCCTGCAGGACTTCGTGTATTCCAGCAAAAAAGTGGTAAAGGCCCTGGAAACCAACGATAATATCATGAAACAATTAAATACCATACTCAACGTAATAAACGACGGCATAGTGGGTATAGACAGCAATGGCAGTATTATGTTCAGCAATGAAAATGCAAATAAGCTGTTCGGTTCAAGGGGAAAGAGCAAAAATGGAGATATAAACCTGGACGATATATTGGATTCCGAGGCAAAGAGCCTTTTGGGCAAGAACTTTGGCCTTTATCGAAAAGTTCATGAAATAATGGGCAAAAAGATACTGCTCACCATGATGCCCATTATTAAAAATGATGTAAACAACGGGGTTATAATAACCTTCAAGGACCTGTCGGAAATTATTGAGATGGAAAACATAGTAAGGACCAACCTGATGAAAAGGGGCCACACTTCCAAGTACGATTTTTCGAATATAATAGGTAAAAGCAGGAGAATAACCGAAACAAAGGAAATAGCAAGAAAGCTTGCCAAAAGCAATTCAACCCTTCTTCTCATAGGCGAAAGCGGCATAGGAAAAGAGTTGTTCGCCCATGCAATACACAGGGCCTCCAACAAGCAGCACGGGCCTTTTGTGGCGGTGAACTTCGCGGCACTGCCGGAAAACCTGCTGGAAAGCGAGCTGTTCGGCTACGAGGAGGGAGCTTTTACAGGCGCAAGGAAGGGCGGGCATGCAGGGCTGTTCGAGCAGGCCCACAAGGGAACCATATTCCTGGACGAGATAGGGGACGCCTCGATGAAGATCCAGGCCCGGCTGCTTCGGGTTTTGCAGGAAAAGGAAGTGCTGCGCATAGGCGGTACAAAGATTATACCGATAGATGTAAGAATTATAGCTGCTACCAATAAAAACTTGGAGGACCTTGTAAGCGCAGGCAAGTTCAGGGAAGATTTGTTTTACAGGCTTAAGGTGCTGCCCATTCGGATACCGCCCCTGAGAGAGCGCAAGGAGGATATACCGCTTTTAATAGAAAAGATGCTGGAAAAGTTTCCTAGGGGGAAGGAACTGGTAATAAGCGACCAGGCCATGGAAAAGTTCATGGAGTACGACTGGCCGGGTAATATCCGCGAGTTGGAAAACGTAATCGAGTACCTTTATCACATTGTGGGAGACGGCCCTGTGAGGGTTAAGGACCTGCCCTTTATTTCCAAGGACAGCACGATGCAAAAGGAAAAGCTGCTGCAGTTGCTGGAGAAGGAAATGCCGGTGGACGAAACGCTTCTTATCCTTTCGACGCTGAAAAAAGCGAAGGAAGAAGGCAGGGTTTATTTAAGCAGGAGAAGCCTTGCGCAGCTTTGTGGCGGGGGCGCCAAAATGACAGAGCAGATGGTAAGAAACCGGCTTAACATCTTGGCAAAGTACGGCCTTGTGATGACCCGTAAAGGGCCCAAGGGCACCAGGCTGTCGATGGAAGGGGAGGAATGCGTCAATATACTGCAAAGAAGAATGGCAGCCGAAGATATAAGCATAATTTAAGCCGGGCAGTAAATCTTTCTGCCTTATCGGTGACATACCCCGGCCATACAGGGATATTAATTGGGGACATACCGCAGCAAGGTATTTCTGACCCTGCGGCGCATGTCCCTTTTTGTTGGTAAAATCTCTATTGATTAACCAAAGAATATTATATATACTTAATATTAGTATCAGGTACTAAATGTAAGTCATAAGGCGTTATACTATATAAGGCCGTATCCTGTACAATGGTACCGGACGAGGAAAGGGAAAGGGGTGTTATTTTGCCGGGAAAGGGAAAGGAAAAGAAGGAGAGGCAGAAAAGCCTTATGGATAAAATCGTCAAGGACCCGTTTCTAACCGACGAGGAGCTTAGCGAGCACTTCGGGGTAAGCATACAAACCATAAGGCTGGACAGGTTGGAGCTGGGCATACCGGAACTTCGGGAAAGAATTAAAAGCGTGGCGGAGGGTACATACGCAAAGGTAAGGTCCATATCCGGCAAGGAGATTGTTGGAGAACTTTTGGACATAGACCTGGGCAAAAAAGGAATGTCCATACTGGAGACCGATGACTCCATGGCCTTTGAAAAGACCAACATAGTGCGGGGACAGTTCATATACGCCCAGGCGGAATCCCTTGCCATAGCAGTGATAGACGCTGACGTGGCCCTTATCGGGGTTGCTAACATCAAATACAAGCAGCCGGTCCGTTCGGGACAGAAACTTGTTGCCCATGCGGAAATAATAAAGCGAAGGGGAAACAAATTTTTCGTATGGGTAAGAATAAAGCTCAAGATGCAGGAAGTGTTCAGGGGCAAGTTCATACTGGTGGCCCTGGACGAGTAAGGGGGGATTTTAATGAGAATTGCCGTTGATGCAATGGGTGGAGACAATGCGCCGGTGGAAGTGGTGAAGGGCTGCATTAGGGCCCTGGAAAGGGATAAGAGGCTTAGGTTAATAATTGTGGGAAAAGAGGAAAATATAAGGGATGTCCTTGGCGGCGGTCAGACCGAAAGGATAAGCATAGTAAACGCCGCCCAGGTGATAAGCGCAGAGGATGCGCCGGTGGAAGCCATAAGGAAAAAGAAGGATTCCTCAATGGTGGTGGGGATGGACCTTGTTAAAAGAAAGGAGGCCGGGGCCTTCATTTCGGCGGGCAATACGGGAGCGCTTCTGGCGGGCGCGCTGTTCAGGATAGGCAGGATAAAGGGCATAGACCGCCCGGCGCTGGCACCGGTTCTTCCCACCCTAAGGGGAGGGGCGATGCTGATAGACGCCGGTGCAAACGCCGAGTGCAAGCCGGTAAACCTTTTGCAGTTCGGCATGATGGGCTCGGCCTATATGAAGGGCGTCCTGGGGGTGCAAAACCCAAGGGTTGCGCTGGTCAACATCGGCACCGAGCAGGGGAAGGGAAATGCCCTTACCAAGGAGGCCTATGCGCTGCTTGAAAAGTCCGCGCTTAACTTCATAGGAAATATTGAAGCGCGAAGCATTCCCGAGGGAGCTGCGGACGTTTTGGTATGTGACGGTTTTGTCGGCAATGTAATATTAAAGCTTACCGAGGGACTGGCAATGTCTTTATTTTCACAGCTTAAGGCCGAATTTACCGCCAATGCCGCATCCAAGCTGGCTGCTGCCGTGCTCAAGCCGGGGCTTAAAAAACTGAAAGACCGGATGGATTACAAGCAGTACGGCGGAGCGCCGCTTTTGGGTATCGCCGGGGGCTGTATAAAAGCCCATGGCAGTTCCGACGCGCTGGCAATAGAAAACGCTATAATGCAGGCGGCAAGGTTTATAGAAAACAAAGTGGAACAAACAATAACAGAGAATGTTAAGACGGAGGACCGTAATGAATAAAATGTTAAAGCCTGTTGGCATCGCCGGGACGGGCAGGTGCCTTCCCGAAAGGATACTCACTAATTTTGACCTTGAAAGGATGGTGGAAACCAGCGACGAGTGGATTGTAAGCCGCACCGGCATATCCGAGCGCAGGATAAGCGATGCGGGTACCGCCACCTCCGACCTTGCAACGGGGGCGGCGAAAAAAGCCATGGAGGATGCGGGGATAACCGCCGGGGAAATTGATGTAATAATAGTGGCGACGGCAACGCCGGACATGGCCTTTCCGTCCACGGCCTGTATAGTGCAGTCCAATCTTGGGGCGGTAAAGGCCTGCGCTTTTGATGTGCAGGCTGCATGCACCGGCTTCATGTACGGGCTTTCGATAGGCGAAAAGTTCATATCCACCGGTGATGCAGAGAACGTGCTGGTCATAGGTGCGGAAACCCTGTCCAAGATATGTAACTGGGAGGACCGCAGCACCTGCGTACTGTTCGGCGACGGTGCAGGGGCAGCGGTGCTAAGGGAAGCGCCAAAGGGCAGCGGCATTATTGCTACCCTTTTGGGAGCGGAGGGCTGGAAAGGCCAGTACCTCACGCTGCCCGCCGGGGGTTCAAGGATGCCGGCCAGCATTGATACGGTAAAGTCCGGCAAGCATTTCATACACATGGACGGCGGGGAAGTATACAAATTTGCGGTAGGCGTGATGCCGCAGGCCACGTTGGGGGTTTTGGAAAAGGCGGGCCTTGGTCTTGACGATATTGACCTTCTTATACCGCACCAGGCCAATAAAAGGATCGTGGAATCCGCGGCAAAAAGGCTGGGAATACCCCAGGATAGGATATTTATGAATCTAAGCAGATACGGGAACATGTCATCGGCTTCCATCCCGGTGGCTTTGGACGAAGCGCGGGAGCAGGGCCTTATTAAAAACGGCGACAACCTTATACTGGTGGGCTTCGGGGCGGGTCTGACCTGGGGCGCTTGTGCCATTAAATGGAGTAAATAATTCCAATATTGGAATGGGAGTGGTGGAAATGATACAAACTAGAGTATGCGATTTACTGGGCATAGAATATCCTATCCTTCAGGGGGGTATGGCATGGGTGGCAACCGCCGAACTGGCGGCGGCGGTGTCAAATGCGGGGGGTCTTGGAATAATAGGCGCCGGGAACGCTCCCGCAGAAGTGGTGGAAAAGGAAATAATAAAGGCCTTAGAGCTTACAACAAAGCCCTTTGGCGTTAATGTAATGCTGCTTTCCCCCTTCGTGGACCAGGTGATGGAAGTAATCCTTAAGCATAGGGTGAGAGTGGTGACCACCGGAGCCGGCAATCCGGGGAAATATATCGGCAGCCTTAAGGAAGCGGGGGCAAAGGTTATACCGGTGGTTCCAAGCACTGCCCTGGCAAAGCGGATGCAGTCGGTGGGCGCCGATGCACTGATAGCGGAGGGCACCGAAGCGGGCGGCCATATCGGGGAATTAACCACCATGTGCCTGGTGCCCCAAGTGGTGGATGCGGTTGAAATACCGGTTATAGCCGCCGGCGGAATTGCCGACGGAAGGGGTCTTGCGGCAGCCCTGGCGCTTGGCGCCGAGGGGGTTCAGATGGGGACACGGTTTGTGTGCTCGGTAGAATGTACCGCCCATGCCAATTACAAGGAAGCTCTGCTTAAGGCAGGGGACAGGGATGCGATAGTTACCGGAAGGACCACCGGTCATCCGGTAAGGTGCTTAAAGAATAAGCTGACCCGTGAGTTTGACAGGTTGGAAAGGGCCGGGGCGGCGGAGGAGGAACTGGAAAAGCTGGGTGCCGGCAGGCTCCGGGAAGCTGTGGTGGAAGGCAATACCCACGAAGGTTCGGTTATGTCCGGACAGATTGCAGGCCTTATAAACGATATTAAGCCGGTAAAGGAAATAATAGAAGGGATAACAAAGGAAGCCAGGGATATAATAGAAATCACCGCAAAGGTGCTTGGGAGGTAGATTATGGGCAAAATTGCGTTTATTTTTCCCGGCCAGGGGGCACAGTATATAGGTATGGGCAAAGACCTATACCAGGAGTTCCCCGAGGCGGCGGGAGTTTTTAACAAGGCGGACCGGGTGCTGGGATTTAACCTTACCAGGATAATATTCGAGGGTCCGGAAGAGAAGCTTACCGAAACCGAGATCACCCAGCCGGCCATAGTAACTGTAAGTACCGCCATACTGGAACTTATAAAAAAACACGGTCTTAGACCGGACATGGCGGCGGGCTTAAGCCTTGGCGAGTACTCCGCGCTTATCGCGGCGGGCTCGCTGGAGTTTGAAGACGCGGTGGCGCTGGTACATAAAAGGGGTGAGCTTATGCAGAATGCCGTACCGGTAAACACCGGCACCATGGCGGCAATTATCGGCCTTGACAAGGAATTGGTTGAAGAGTGCTGCCGCAGGGCCTCAAGCCTGGGTGTGGTGGAACCGGCCAATTATAACTGTGCCTGCCAGACCGCCGTTTCAGGAGAAACAAAGGCGGTGGCCGCCGCGGTTGAGTTGGCAAAGACAATGGGGGCAAGGAGGGCGGTGATGCTGCCGGTAAGCGCGCCCTTTCATTGTAGTTTGCTAAGACCGGTGGAAGAAAAGCTGGAAAAGGCTCTTGAAGGTATAAAAGTAAAAGATGCCGCCATACCGGTGATTGCAAATGTTAACGCCGCCGAGGAGACCCGCAGTGACTTGATAAAAAGAAACCTGGTGAAGCAGGTAAGCAGGCCGGTGCTGTGGGAGGAAAGCGTTAAGCGAATGGTAGAGATGGGAGCTGACACCTTCGTTGAAATAGGACCCGGGAAGACGCTGTCCGGCTTTGTAAAAAAAATAGATAAGGGAGTGCGGGTACTAAACATTGAAAACTCGGAAAGCTTGAATAATGCCATATTGGAATTGGAGGGAATCAAATGTTAAGGCTAAATGGAAAGGTAGCCGTGGTCACCGGCGGGTCTAGGGGTATCGGAAAGGCCACAGCCATAACCCTGGCACGGTTGGGAGCGGCTGTGGCGGTGAACTATGCCAGCGGCTCCCAGGCGGCGGAGGAAACGGTAACGGAGATAAAAAGCCTTGGCGGGGACGCTGAAGCCTTTGCTGCTGACGTTTCTAGCCCAGCCGATGCCAACAGCCTTATAGAAAGGGCCGCCGCGCGTTTCGGGGCGGTGGACATCCTGGTGAACTGCGCGGGCATAACCCGGGATGGGCTCCTTTTGAGGATGAAGGACGAGGACTGGCGGCAGGTTATTGATATTAACCTTACGGGAGTGTTTAACTGTACCAGGGCTGCGTCGCGGTTTATGATTAAGAAAAAATGGGGAAGAATAGTAAACATATCGTCGGTGGTAGGCATATACGGGAATGCCGGCCAGGCAAATTACTGTGCTTCCAAGGCGGGGGTAATAGGTTTTACCAAGGCGGTGGCAAAGGAGTTGGGCAGCAGGGGAATAACCGTTAATGCCATTGCCCCGGGCTATATCCAGACCGACATGACCATGAAACTGTCACAAGAAATAAGGGACGAGATGACAAAAAGGGTTGTGTTGGGCAGGCCGGGTACCCCTGAAGACGTTGCTTACCTTGTCGCGTTTTTATGCAGTGACCTTGCTTCCTATATTACAGGGCAAATAATTGGCGTTGACGGTGGAATTGTTATGTAATATATTTAATATATATTTTATAGCAAGTGCCCGGAAGGAGGTGACAAGATGATATTTGAAAAGGTAAAGGAGATTATTGCAGACCAGCTAGGCGTGGACGTAGCGGAGATATCAAGCGATGCACGATTTATCGAAGACTTGGGAGCCGATTCCCTGGACCTGGTTGAGCTGATAATGGCTTTGGAAGAAGAATTTGATTTGGAGATCCCGGACGAGGACGCTGAAAAGATCAGCACCGTTGGGGATGCTGTAGAATACATAAAAAACAATAGCTAGTCCGAAGGTCCCGATTGAAATCGGGACTTTCTTAAGTAAAAGGCAAATCACTGCGATTTGTTAATATATAACAAAAGGAGGTCGCCGGAATGGAAAAAAGAGTTGTGATTACTGGCCTGGGGGCTGTGACACCCGTCGGACTGGGAAAGGACAAGTTTTGGGCGTCGCTTAAGGACGGGATATCCGGTATAGGTAGAATTACAAAGTTTGATACCGAAGGGTACGAGTGCACCATAGCAGCAGAGGTTAAGGACTTCGTGCCCGACGATTATATGGATAAAAAGGAAGCAAGACGCATGGATACCTTCACCCAGTACGCTATTGCCGGTGCAAGGATGGCCTTGGAGGACGGCGGTGTCGACCTGGGCAGGGTTGAAAAGGAAAGGCTGGGTATTATACTGGGGTCAGGGA
>Ga0116188_1004425_pt1 | contig 9983 bp, 6 predicted proteins | sample AD_JPNTR2_MetaG_FD_89807 | JGI IMG/M metagenome (GOLD analysis project Ga0116188, IMG submission 89807) | Active sludge microbial communities of municipal wastewater-treating anaerobic digesters from Japan - AD_JPNTR2_MetaG | ecosystem: Engineered > Bioreactor > Anaerobic > Digestate | place...
CATAACCGGTAAAAACGGCCGAATGGTCGTTTAGCAGGGACCGCTTTGGGTGGGCCGACTCCGTCGAAACACGCTTTCTTTGGGAGGGTTACCGCCTAAAGCGATTTCTCTAGGCGAATTTGAAGGGATCCATTCTAACTGCTTGTAAAATCAGCATAATCATTAAGCTCTCGAGAGATTTGTTGCCCCCCCTTCGGGGCCGTGGTAGCGTATCGCTCCATCGACCAAGGCTGTTGAGGGTTATCCCGACGATAGAAAGTGGACGGTTTTTCCACAGATTGTGGAAAAGTTGTGGATAACGGTCGGAGGGGGGACTTGCAACGACGGGTGGAAGCCCCTCCGGGTTGTGCGAGGGGAGGACCGGTCCTGGAGGTTAAGCGAGGAGCATGGTGACATGGGAGCAGATTCTCAAGAACGTTTCGATACGCGTTTCCCCGCAGAACTTCGACATATGGTTTCGGCCGACCTCTCAGTGCCGCTTTGATCCCACTCAAGGGCGGCTTATTGTTTGGGTTCCGAACGGGCATTTCAAGTATTGGCTTTCCGAGAACTATCTCCCGGTAATCCGGGAGGCGATGGCGGAACTGGGGCATGGGGACGTGTCGGTGCAGTTCGTGGTAGCTTCGGAATCGGAAGCCTCGGAAGAGAGCGGAAGTCGGGGAGCTGCGGTCCGGCCGGTTCAGGGCTTGAACCCCAAGTACACCTTTGGAAGCTTCGTCGTTGGAAGGTCCAACCAGCTGGCGCAGGCCGCCGCCGTCGCCGTGGCGGAGAATCCTTCGTGCGGCTACAACCCGCTGTTTCTTTACGGTGGTGTGGGGTTGGGAAAGACCCATCTCATGCATGCGATTGGTCATCGCATTCTGGCGGAAAGACCGCAAATCCGTCTCCTCTACATCTCGGCCGAGCGGTTTGTCAACGAGCTGATCCAAGCGATTCGCTATGAGCGAATGGTTGAATTTCGTGAGCGCTATCGCAGTGTCGACGTGCTGTTGATGGACGACGTGCAGTTTTTGGCAGGCAAAGAGAGGACGCAGGAAGAGTTCTTCCACACGTTCAATACCCTTTACGACAACCAGAGGCAGATCGTTCTTTCGAGCGACGCTCCACCACGGGCCATCCCGACGCTGCAGGAGCGCCTCCACAGCCGTTTCGAATGGGGCCTAATCGCCGACATCCAAGCGCCCGACCTCGAGACCAAGGTGGCTATTCTCCGCAAGAAAGCGGAAGAACGAGGGATCGTCGTTCCGGAAGATGTGGGGCTGTTCATTGCCGGTAACATCCGTTCCAACATAAGAGAACTTGAGGGGGCATTGATTCGGTTGATCGCGTACAGTAGCCTGACGGGTGAGCCCATTTCGCTGGAACTGGGTCAGCGGGCTCTAAAGAACCTGGTGGCTCAGGCGGCACAGGAGGTGACGATCCAGCGGATTCAGCGTTGCGTGGCGGAATACTTTTCGATGAAGGTTGCCGATCTGAAGGCGCGCAACAACTCCAGGCGTGTGGCCCAGCCGCGCCAATTGGCTATGTTCTTGAGTAAGGAGCTGACGCAGAATTCTTTATCGGAGATCGGCAAAGAGTTCGGCGGTAAGCACCATACCACGGTACTGCACGCCGTCCGCAAGGTGGAAGAGCTGCGGGAACAGGATCCGCAGCTCCGGGCGACGTTGGAGCGTCTGAAGGATGCTGTCAAGCTGTAGCGACGGCGAAGGGGGGTGCATGGATCTGTCGGTAAGTCGAAGCCGCATTCTGCGGGAACTTCAGTTTGTCCAAGGGGTCGTCGAGCGGAAAACAACGGTTCCCGTCTTGGCGAATGCGTTACTTGAAACGAAAGGAAATCAGCTTACGGTCACCGCTAGCGACCTGGACGTAACGCTTCGCTGCTCTTGTGCTGCAGACATTCGTGTGGCCGGTGCCTTGTCCGTCCCAGCAAGGAAGCTGTTCGACATTATCCGGCTCTTGCCGGAGTCCGACGTGCATATGAAAGCCCTCTCGTCGGACTGGATGCAGATTACTTGCAGCCGGGCACGTTTCAAGATCCCCAGTCTTCCGAAAGAGAGTTTTCCGGTGATTCCGGCGGTGACGGGTGACGGGCTTAACCTCCCGGCGGACGCCCTGCGGCGAATGATCCCTCGTTGTAGCTATGCCATTACCCAGGAAGAGACCCGGTACACCCTCAGCGGTGCCCTGTTGCGGGTGACTCCGGGGGGCCTGACGATGGTCAGTTCGGACGGCCACCGCCTTGTGGTGTTGGACTACGGAGCTCCCTTCGACCAACTCGTCGACCGGGTAGAGGCACTAGTTCCTAAGAAAACCTTGCTGGAGCTGGGCAAGCTGGTGGCGGAAGGGGATGCGCCGGTGCAGTTCGGCCTTTCGCAGAATCACCTGTTCTTCACAGTCGAGGGTCGTTTAATGGTTTCGCGCGTCCTAAGCGGTCGCTTCCCCAATTACGAGATGGTGATCCCCCGAGATAACCGGATCGTGATGAGAGCTCCGACCGGAGAACTGACGGAGGCATTGCGTCGGGTCAGCATCATGACCGACCTGGAGAGTCGTGGAGTTTGTATGGCGCTGGAAGAGGGCTCGGTCGACCTTTTGGCCACCAGTCCGGACGCCGGTACGGCCTCCGAGAGCCTGCCGGTCGCGTACGAGGGACCCGCTCTAAAGGTAAATTTCAACGCCGAGTACTTGCTGGATTTCCTTACGACGGTGGAATCCAACGAAGTGGATTTCTTCTTCAAGGACCACGAAGCGCAAGTCCTGGTGAAACCTGCCAGGGAAGGCGATGGGGAGGATCCGTTGGAGTACTCTTACGTAATCATGCCTTTGAAGTAGAAGCTCGCTCGTTTCGACGCCTTGATCCGGGATAGAAGCTGAAGTAAGAGGTCCGGCCTACTTTCTCCGACGGGCTGTCTTTTCCTTGTTAGGCGCGCAGGCCATTTTCGGAAGCCTCAGAAGTTTCCTGTGCCCGGTGAGGCTGGGGAGGCGAGGCCCGCGAACGTCGTTGCCGTCCGAAGCGTTTCTTGTCTGTTCGGCTGGTTGCAAGTGGTGAAAAACAGAGGAGTTGGCAGGGGGACGCAACAAGCGAAGGTGCCCTGGGCGGTGGTATAATTTGTGGGAGCGTCATTCTAATTCCGTTTGAATGATGTCTCGGTCCACAGTTTTGGTTGAACCGAACCGTGAGGAATGGCCGGGAGAATCGCAAAAGTGATAGTGGGGTTCGAGGTGTAGCGGCCGGCACAGGTGGTTTGATACGCGGTCACCGCTACTTCCAGTGAGCAGGCTTCCCGCCGCTCGGCGATTAGGCTGAGCGAGGCGGCGACTTTGACCTCTTTTCCCCCATGTAGAGACAGGACGACCATGGACACTTCCCTAAACTCCCTGGAGAAAGACGTAGCCGGTGTGCAAACCGGTGAAGAGACGTACACGGCCGAAAAGATCAAGGTTCTGGAAGGACTTGAGGCGGTTCGGAAACGTCCCGCCATGTATATCGGCTCGACGGGTCCGGCCGGATTGCACCACCTCGTGTATGAGGTGGTGGACAATTCGGTGGACGAGGCAATGGCAGGTTACTGCCGGAATGTGGAGATTACGATTCACGTTGACAATTCCGTGACCGTCATCGACGACGGTCGCGGCATTCCGGTGGACATTCTTCCTGCGAAGGGTCTGCCGGCTGCGCAGGTGGTGATGACTGTGCTGCATGCCGGGGGGAAGTTCGATAACGAGGCATACAAGGTGTCGGGCGGACTTCACGGCGTTGGGGTTTCGGTCGTCAACGCCTTGTCAAGTGAGCTCCATTTGGAAATCTGGCGGGGCGGTAAGGTATATGCCCAAAGCTACGCTCGCGGTGTACCCGTAACCGAGTTGCGCGAGCTGGGCCGGACGACCCGTCGGGGCACCAAGATCACTTTTCGACCGGACGAAACCATTTTTGAGACCACGGAGTTCAACTACGAAACGCTCTCGCAAAGAATGCGTGAGCTGGCTTACCTGAATCCAGGCCTCCGCATTGCGATAGAGGACCTCAGAACCGAGCGTCGGCAGGAGTTTTGCTACGAAGGTGGAATCGTCGACTTCGTTCGTCATCTGAATCGGAATCGGAACGTCTTGCACGACCCCCCGATTTCGTTCGCTGTGGACCGTGACGGCGTACAGATCGAGGTCGCACTGCAGTACAACGACGGTTACAACGAAACCTTGTTTTCGTTTGCCAACACCATCAATACGGTAGAAGGCGGGACGCATTTAGCCGGGTTCAAAGCGGCGCTGACACGGAGTCTTAACGCCTACGCAACGGAGCTCGGCCTTCTGAAGGATCTGAAGCAAAATCTCAGCGGCGATGACGTGCGGGAAGGTCTCACCGCGGTGATCAGCGTCAAGCTCCCAAACCCACAGTTTGAAGGTCAGACGAAAGCGAAACTTGGAAACAGCGAGATCCGCGGTTTGGTCGAGACGGTATGTAACGAGCAGCTCACCTTGTACCTGGAGCAGCATCCTGCGGAGGCGCGGCGGATCGTGGAAAAGGCGATTGAGGCGACCCGAGCCCGGGAGGCCGCTCGCAAGGCGAGGGACTTGACCCGGCGCAAAGGAGCTCTTGAGAACCTGTCTTTGCCCGGGAAACTGGCTGATTGTCAGGAAAGGGATCCTGCGGAGGCGGAGCTCTTTATCGTCGAAGGAGATTCGGCCGGTGGGTCGGCCAAGCAGGGTCGTGATCGGCGGACACAAGCGGTGTTGCCTATCAAGGGGAAGATTCTGAACGTAGAGAAGGCGCGTTTCGATAAGGTTTTGACTAATGATGAGATTGCCACCATCATTTCGGCCCTTGGCACCGGGATCGGTCCCGAAGATTTCGATCCAACGAAGCTTAGGTACCACAAGATCATTATCATGACCGATGCCGATGTGGACGGCAGCCACATCAGGACGCTGCTGCTTACGTTCTTCTACCGGCAAATGACGGAGTTGATTCGACGGGGTCACATCTATATCGCCCAGCCTCCCCTGTTTCGCGTTCAGGTCGGCAAGAAGGAGACCTACCTACATCGGGAGAGAGAGCTGGCCGACTTCTTGATGGAGAGGGCGACGGAAAACGTAGCCGTCGTGGTGGACCCGCCGGGGATTCGCTATGAAGGGGAAGAGCTGGTAAAGCAGTTACGGGCCATTCTGGACTACCGGACGTTGCAGGAGAAAATGGTGCGAAAGCTTGGCGGAAACGGGCTGCTGGAACGCGTACTGGAAGCGTGGCTGGCGATGCGCGAACAGCGGGTGAAGGCATCACTTGATCCGGATATGACATTGGGACAAGGTGGGAGTGAGGTCCTGGCCGATCGGACCGTATTGGAATCGCTTCGAAGCCGGCTGGAAGCCCATGGGACTAAGGTTGGGGTGACGGAGGATCGGGAGCACGGCCTGCCCTGTCTGGTTATTCGTGGCGACGGAGGCTTTCAGCTGGAATTGAACTACGATTTCCTTTCTTCGGCGGAATGGCTTCGTCTCGTGGACCTTTACAGCACAGTCCAATCGTTCTTTCGGGGGGTGGTGAAAGTATTTCAAAACGGAGGCGAACCGCACGTGACGCACCCCGAGCAGTTGGTGGATTGGCTGCTTGAAGCCGGCAAGAGGAACGTGGGAATCCAGCGGTACAAAGGGTTGGGGGAGATGAACCCGCTGCAGTTGTGGGAAACGACGATGGATCCGGCCAATCGAAAGTTGCTCCAGGTGACTATTGAGGATGCCATTGAGACCGACGAGATTTTTACGATTCTGATGGGCGACCAGGTCGAGCCGCGTCGGCGCTTCATCGAGGAAAATGCTCTGAACGTCCGGAACTTGGATATCTAGGAGGCGTCATTCCGGTCGATAACGGATTAACTGCTGTTGAGTTGAGAACATGAGCGAAGGAAACCAGGAAATCCGAGTCAACATTGAAGAGGAAATGAAGTCCTCGTACCTGGATTACGCCATGTCCGTCATCGTCGGACGGGCGTTGCCGGACGTCCGGGACGGGCTGAAGCCGGTTCATCGCCGCGTACTCTTTGCGATGCGGGAACTGGGCAATTTCCATAACAAGCCTCACAAGAAGTCGGCCCGCGTGGTGGGAGAGGTTATAGGTAAGTATCATCCCCATGGGGAGGCGGCGGTTTACGACACGATTGTTCGGATGGCACAAGACTTTTCAATGCGGGAGCCGCTGATCGACGGGCAAGGGAATTTCGGCTCCATCGATGGTGACTCCCCGGCGGCGATGCGGTACACCGAGGTTCGCATGTCGCGCCTGGCTGAGGAGTTGCTGGCTGATATCGACAAGGACACCGTGGACTTTCAGCCCAATTACGATGAATCGCTGCTGGAGCCGGTAGTCCTGCCGACGAAGGTGCCGAACCTTCTGTTGAATGGTGCCTCTGGGATTGCCGTTGGAATGGCCACAAACATCCCGCCGCACAACTTGGGAGAGTTGGTGGATGCTCTTTTGCTGATTTTGGATCGGCCGTCGGTGAGCCTGAAGGAAATCCTGGAAGTCCTTCCGGGGCCCGATTTCCCGACGGCGGGGTTCATATACGGGACCGCCGGTATCCGCCAAGCATACGCTACAGGGCGTGGAATTCTGCAGATGCGGGCCCGGACAAGGTTCGAAACAGTCGGTCGAGATAGAACCGCCATCATCATCGAGGAGCTTCCCTTTCAGGTAAACAAGGCGCGTCTGGTGGAACGCATTGCCCAGCTCGTGCACGAAAAGAAGTTGGACGGCATTTCCGATTTGCGGGACGAGTCGAGCCGTGAAGGCATGCGAGTGGTCATCGAGCTGAAACGGGACGCCGTTCCTGAGATCGTACTAAATAACCTTTACAAACTCACTCCGATGCAGAACTCGTTCGGGGTGAATCTTCTTGCCCTTGTCGACGGCCGTCCCCAGGTGCTCACCTTGAAGCAAATGCTGGAGCTCTTCCTGGAGCACCGCAGGGAGGTTGTCCGGCGCCGGTCGGCTTTCGAGTTGGATCGTGCGGAAAAGCGGGCTCACATCTTGGAAGGGTTGCAACGGGCGCTGGATCAGCTGGATGAGATTATCGCTCTGATTCGTGCCTCGTCCTCTCCACCCGAGGCGAGGGACGGCCTGATGGCGCGGTTCGGCTTTTCCGAGGCGCAAGCGCAGGCAATCTTGGAGATGCGCTTGCAGCGACTGACGGCCTTGGAACGGGAGAAGATTCTGGAAGAACTCGAGAATCTACGCAAGGAAATCGCTCGCCTTCGGGAGATTCTTTCCAATGAGGCGGCCTTGAAAGAGGTTATTCGGTCGGAGCTTGAAGAACTCAAGCGAGCCTTTGCGAACCCCAGACGGACGGAGATCGTCGAAGCGACCGCGGACCTGACTCTCGAAGATCTGATCGCGGAAGAGACGGTGGTTATCACGGTTACAAGGGCGGGCTATGTGAAACGGACTCCTCTGAACGTATATCGAACCCAGGCCCGGGGCGGAAAGGGTCGACGGGGCATGGCGACGGCGACCGAAGAGGATCTGATTAAGTACCTGTTCGTGGCGAACACCCACGCCTATCTGTTGGTCCTGACGAATCTCGGGCGCATCTATTGGTTGAAGGTATATGAGATTCCTAACGTAGGGGCGTCCGGCCGCGGAAAGCCGATCATCAATCTTATCTCTCTGGAAGAGGGTGAGCAGGTGGCCGATATCCTGGCCGTGGAGGAGTTTAGTGCGGACCGCTACGTGTTCACCGTTTCCCGGGGCGGCACGGTCAAGAAGACGTCACTGGCCGCCTATTCCCGGCCTCGAAGCGGGGGTATCGTCGCTTGCGGACTGGACGAGGGAGATCAAGTGCTTCGAGCCGCGCTGACCCGAGGCAAGGACGAGATCTTCTTGGCGACCGCCGGAGGGAAGGCGATTCGCTTCAGCGAGGAAGATGTGCGTCCCATGGGCAGAACGGCGGTCGGGGTCCGCGGGATCGAGCTGGAGACAGGAGACGCGGTTGTCTCTATGTGCGTGATCCAAGACACCGGGAGGGGCGAGGTCTTGGCGGTGACCGAAAGAGGCTTCGGGAAGCGGACGCCCTTGAAGTTCTATCGGCTGCAACGTCGCGGCGGACAAGGTGTCATCAACATCCGACGGAATGAACGCAATGGGTCCGTGATCGGCGTGTGCTATGTGAATGGCGACGGAGACTTGATCCTGGTGACGGAACAGGGCAAACTCATTCGCTTGCCGGTGGAACAGGTTCGATTGACGACGACGCGCGATTCTATGGGCGTACGACTCATCGATCTGGAGGAGGGCGATCGAGTGGCGGATATGACCTGGGTGTCGGCTGAAGAGAACGATGAATGAACCGGCAGACTCTAGTGGCAGGCCTTGGGTGTTGCTGGTTCCCCTGGTAACCCTCGCGTGGGGCGCCTACTCGGTACGGGTAAGCCGCCCGGATTTCGAGGTGGCGATGCAGCGAGCCCACCAGCTTTGGCGCGTAGGAGCTTACGAAGCGGCGCTCGGAGCTTATCTGGAATTGGCGGATACTCCGGGCTCGGGCCGGTGGGCGGCGCAGGCTCTTCTGGAGGCGGCCCGTATCAGTTACCAGAGCCTGGGTCAGCAGGCGACGGCGGTGCACCTTTTGCAACGCCTGATAACGTCGTTCCCGGGGGAACCCCTTGCCGTGCGGGCCCATCTGCTGTTGGCCGAGATCTATGCAAACTCTTTCGGCGATCTCGGGCAAGCGGTGCAGCATTGGGAGGACGCTCTTCGCGGAGGCCTGTCCCCGGGGGAACGCCTGGAGGTGGAAATTCGATTGGCTGACGCCCAATTTGTTGAAGGACGACAAGCGGAAGCCCTTGCTGCCTTCCAGCGGTTGGCGGCGGATCCCGAAGCCGAACCGGGTTTACGTTGTCGGGCGTGGTTTCGCATAGGGACCCTCCTGCAACTTCAGCGGGAGCACGAGGCGGCGGTCGCTGTTTTCCGGAAGATTCTGGCCGACGGTGACTGTCGGATCGACCATGTGCAGGCCTCTCTGGCCATGATCGAAAGTCTAGATGTGCTCAACCGCCTCGACGAGGCCATCGAAACCGCCAAGAACATCAGTGCTGAAGAGTATCCTGCCGAAAGCCGGAGACGGCTGATTGAACGTTTGGAGCAGAAGCAATCTTATTACAAGCAGGAATTATGGGACAGCTATTAGCGGTTCTGAGAGACTGGCGGTGGGACAGGTGGGACGTCCGGCAGGTGGTGGTCTCGCTAATCGTGCTGGGAATTCTGCTGGCGTTGGTCCTTCTTGCCCTGAGGCTCCGCGCGCGGAGGCTCAGTTCGGTCGAAGGAGTTCGACTCGAACCTCTCAATTCCACCCACCCCTGTTTCTACCAAGTCATGCTTGCCCTCGCCCGGTCAGGGGACTTAAAGGACTTGCTCGAGCGAAAGGATGTCCAATCTGCGTGGAAGGTTGTACAGCGTTCGCAGGACAGGCAGACCAAAGCAAAGCCCCGTACAACCGGAAGCATCCTGCTTAACGGAGGCGACCGGAGCGATCGTCTTGAGGCGGCGATTCTAACCATTCTCCGTGCGGTGGTGATGGACGAGAAGCTCGCCCGGCGGCTTTCACCCTCCGCGGTGGCGGAGCTCGACGCTTACCTCGAGCACCTGACGGAGCGAGCCTGAGGTTTTGTCGTGTTAGTGAGAAAGACCGGGTTTGAAGCGCTGCTCACTGCGCGCCGGAGTTCCGGCCACTTCGTGACTCTGGGAGAGGACTTCGAATGCTGAAGAAGGCCCGCACTTTTGACTATAGCCTTGACACGGCGAGGTTTGGTGGCTTATAAATAAGGACCTACCGGTTCATGCGGTCGCCCGGCTCCGGGCCTAAGGCCGCTTCAGAGGGTGATATATTGGGAGAAGAGGTGAAACTTTGGCTTTTGTGGTAGTGCAGGACGGCGAATCACTGGAAAGTGCTCTCCGCCGTTTCAAAAGGAAAGTACAACAAGAAGACATTATTCGCGAG